>MDSV01113892.1_pt1 | contig 11069 bp, 10 predicted proteins | sample 810851 | NCBI WGS metagenome assembly MDSV01 (sample SAMN05326640, study PRJNA326480) | marine metagenome | isolation source: seawater | place: Atlantic Ocean: North East | collected 2012 | reverse complement strand
ACGAAGCCCAACAAAAATTTATATCGGCGTGGGGAGCCATAGGAACTCAATGGGGAATTAATAGGACGATGGCCCAGATTCATGCACTTCTTTTAATTAGTGAAAAATCCCTCTCTGCTGAAGACATTATGAGCGATTTAAATATTTCAAGAGGAAATGTGAATATGAATGTTCGCGAGTTGATGTCATGGGGAATAGTACACAAGGTTCTGAAGTTTGGAGAGCGCAAAGAATTTTTTACAGCCGAGAAAGATATATACAAAACAGCTATTCAGATTTTAAAAGAGAGAAGAAAAAGAGAGTTGATTCCTGTTTTAAATCTTTTAAATGAACTGGAATCTGAAAATATTGATAAAGGAGGAGGTGAATATTTTAAAAAGGTAGTAGGAGAAATTCACCAATTTGGTGACAGTGCAAACAAGATGCTGGATAAAATGGTGAAGGCAGATGAACACTGGTTTACAGGTTCACTGATGAAGTTTTTGGTAAAGAAATAATTTTTTTGCCCTGAAACTTTCAAAAAAAAATGAAACTACTGAGTGATATGAGTAATACAGTAAGAGTAACAAATCCAAAAGTAAAAGCAGAATTTGAAGCCGAGAGTGGAAATTCTATTATTGATTATTATACAGAGGCTGGTCCAGATTATGAATATTGGAGTAAAAATTTCAATATGCACTTTGGTTATGCTGCCAAAAAATGGGATTGTCTTAGTAGAGAAAAAATGCTTCAAAGGATGAATCAGTTTGTTTTGGATTCGTTGATTTTAAGGCCAGGAAATGACGTTCTTGATATGGGTTGTGGCCTTGCAGCTACAATTCGATATGGAGCAAAAAAATATCCCCAAGTTAATTTTAAAGGGGTAACGATTACACCTTGGCAAGTGAAAAAATCTGAAGAAATGATACGTCAATTAAACATAAATAATGCCTTCATCATTCATGGTGATTATAATCAATTACCTATAGCTTCAAACACAATAGATGCAGCTTTTGGTTTGGAGAGCATATGTCATGCAGAGGGAACGAACAAATCCAAGCCACTTTCAGAAGCTTACCGTGTCCTAAAAAATGGAGGAAGATTTACAATGATTGACGGATTTATTAAAAAACCCGAAGGTGAATTATCTCCAACGATAAGAAAGATGTACAATTTGGTTTGTCAAAATTGGGCATTGCCAAGTTTTGGAAATATAAACGAGGTTGTTTTTCAAATGAAAAGTATTGGTTTTCGTGAGTTAGAAGTGGAAGAAATTAGTTGGAAAATAGCTCCTTCAGCTATTCATTCACCATTTTTATCCTTGTTTTTTTTGATAAAAAGTTTTTTTAAAAGAGAAAAACTAAAAAAACAAAATTGGAACAATTTAAAAGCATGTTTTACAATTTTTTTTCTGGGACTTAGCAGGAAATCTATTGGATACTATAGAATTACAGCAAAAAAGTAAATGTTTAATCCGTTCATTATTCGTTTTAAATTTTGAATGATATGAAAAGATACAGTATTGTTTTTGATAACAAATGTGCTGCTTGCAGTTTTGGAGTTCAAACATTTAAATCTTTTGGACTCATGGATGAGGACCAAATTATCGAACTTGATCAATTTCAAGATAATGCACTGGCATGTAATGTCAATCCAATTAGAGCATGCGATGAAATGGCCGTAATTAATAACCACTCTTTAGAAGTAAGCTATGGATACGAAGGTTATATAAAAATCATTAGCGTCAATCATAAGTTTTTAGCTGCTATTATGGCTCTAAGATTAGTAAGGATCCTGATGAATACATTTTATATTTTTTTAGCAAGTAATCGAAGAGTAATCGCTCCTATCCAGCCATCTGATTCAACCTGCACTCCTACATTGAGAAAATCTTACAGATTGACTTTTCTCTTTTTCATGTCATTATACGCAGGAGTAATTACCTACGTAAAAGGAGAAATTCTTCGCGAGTATCAATGGTTTGCGTTTTTAACAGGTTGGAAACTTATCGCTGTTACCGGAATAGGGTGGCTTTTGGTTGGTGCTTTTTACCAAAAATCTAATAAATGGGAATATTGGGGTCATTTAGCGATGATAGCTGGAACTGCAATTTTTTTGCAAACTATAGGTCTTTTGGGGTTTTACTTTTTTCCAAATATTCTTTGGATCTTGTTAAGTATGGGGTTAAGTGATTTGATTATGATTTGGATGCATTATCGTAGAGTTAAAATTATTGGAGAAAATCAAAAGCAAACTTTTGTTTGGTGGTTAACCTTGCACTTTTCAGCAGGTCTTCTATTGTTAGGATATTCAATTATTTAAAATTTTAATTATGAAATTTAGAGGTGAATTGCACGACATTAAACTAATCAATTTTTCAGTAAAATTGGAGGAGATACTTCCGTTAGTTCCAAAATCATTGAGGGTTTTGCAAGAGAATGGAAAGGCGATAATTTCAATGGTAGATGTTAAGTTAAAGAACATGTATCCATCAATATTTCCATTTTTAAAATTTGGTTATAGATATGTAGCATTTCGCTTGCTTTTAGATGATACGGAAATATCAGGAATTAATAAGCCAAAGGGAGTTTACTTTTTGAAAAACTTCTCTAACCAATATTTTTTGAATTTTTTTGGTAATTTAATGTTAAATCAGAAATCAACTTATGCAAACATTATGGAGTATTTTGATGCATTTAGTTTAAGGCAGGGGTCAAAACATATAGAGTATGCGCTCGACCCATATTCTAAGTGTACTAATGAACCTTTCTTGCATCAAAAAATTCATAGAATTGATAGGGTTTACGAAACTAATGAAAATGGAATATTAGTTTCTAAAATATTCAAAGAGAACTACTGGCCAATTGAACCAATCAAATGTTATTTTTTTGCCACTAATTTTTTTAAATCTGCTCGTTTTTTAGGCGCATTTAAGGTAAAAGATAATTTAGATTATAGTTGGAATTCACCAGTATTGATTTCTAAAAAACAGTTGAAATAAAATGAGAATAGCAATTTTCGGAGGGTCTGGTCAGGTAGGCGCGGTGCTTACGCAAAAAGTAATACAAGAATTTCCTGATGCTGAAATTTTGAGTTGTTCTCGTTCAGGTAGAGGTCCTAAAGGGTTTGCATTTAACGTTTTTGAAAACGATTGGAGTCCCCTTGGCACATTGGATGTGATTATTAATTCTGTTGGTATTATTGAGGAAAAAGATGGAAATACTTTTGAAAAAATACACATAGGAGTCGTAAAAAAAATAGTAGAAGAGAGAATACTGCTTGGTAGTCCGAAAGTTATTCACGTGTCTGTTCTCGGAGCAAACAAAGCTTCACTTTCTCGATATGCATCTACAAAAGGCGAAGCAGATGCAATTTTACGAAATCAAGAAAATTGGAACATTATCCGTCCAAGTTTTGTTTGTACGCCCGGAACAGCCATCATTGGCAAAGTGTTAATGCTTAAAAACATGGCGAAATGGCAATTGGGGTTCTTACCATGCCCGGCACATTTTTTAAGTGCAAAGTTTCAACCAGTAATGGGAGAAGATGTTGCTTATGCAGCAATTGAGTGTATAAAACAAGATATTAGAGGTCAGATTATTTATGCAACAGGCCCTGATGTTTTTTCCTTGGAAGATTGGATTAATATTGCGGGAAAGGGGAAAATAAAAATCATTCGAATTCCCAAGTGGTTAATTGATTTTCCTTTTAGAATGATTATTAAAATTTTCCCTAAAATAATGAGTATTGATCAATACTTGCTTTTAGGCGAAGACAATGTTCATGAGCACACTGTTTTAGAGAAAATATTAAGAAGAAAACCAATAAGCACAGTTGATTTTTGGAACTCAGAATTGAGTTAAAAGTATTGTTTCTAATTTGCTCGAATTGATAAGCAAACAGCTTCTAACTCTTTAATGAATCTTCTTTTGTTAAAATTTGGTCCAAACACAAATGCATCGGAAACAATTACTCGATTTCTTAGTTCATCAACATAGGCAACACTAACAAATGGTCCGCCCATTGTTCCGTTTTGTAAATCCCACCAACCTTTTACTTCATATCCATATTTTCCGTTAAGATTTATATTTTCACTGGAAATAGGGAGTTCTTTATACACCTTCATATAGCTTCGCAAAGAGTCATTTTGAGAACTTCCCTCTATGTATAGTTTGGTTATTGAATCTCGCATTGCAATAAATTTATTTGGTGTAAATATGTCTTGAGAAGAATAATCAAAGAAATAAGTAAAAATACCTGTTTGAATATAGCAGTTTCCATGATTAAATTTTTCACATTTAATTTTGGCTTTTTTGGTCACATAAAAAAAATTGGTTGTATCTAGGGCTAGGGTATAACTTTGTGGTATTACAAGATTAATTCCCTGACTATTGGATAGTTGTTTTTCTAAAGATTTGTTGTTTTTAGATTTTGCAAGTTGTTGAATTATAGATGTTCTATGATTGTCCAATAATGTAAATATTTGTGCTTTTTTTTGATTAAATACCTTTATTGCGTCTTTCTCAGATTTACCGGATACCTGAACAATAATTTGCCCTTTAGCGTAAACATCTTTCTTTACGGTTACAACTTCTGAATTTATTTTGTTTGAGGAAACAAACATTAGTATGAATCTCTGTCGCTGAAATAGTCGGTTAAATGCTTTTGATCGTATTGTTTGTATATCGAACTCTGGTTCTTTATTCAATAAACCTTCTATTTCTTTTGTGAAGATAGGCTCAACATATTTTTTTAGGCCATAATCCCATAGATTTTGGTCGGCAATAATATTTATAGTACTATACCCACCAACAGCATCGGGCAAATAAGAGAAGTTTGAATCGTTTTCTTCTTCATTATTGCAGGAAAAAAATATGCATAGCGTGAAAATAAAAGTGATGTATCGCATATTGGTTTATGTGGACTTAATTTTAATTTTCATTCCAGGCTTTAGTATTTTTCTTGCACTTATATGGTTTAGTTTCATAATATCACTTGCAGATATGCCTTTGTATTTTTTAGCTATATCCCACAACGTGTCCCCACTTCGAATAGTATAATAGAGGTATCCATTATATGTTTGTTCATCTTTTATGGTATACCCTTTAGCAGCTGAAGGATTCTTTTTGGCGAAAATCACAAGTTTTTGTCCTGGATGAATATATTTTTTACTCGATAGGTTATTCCATTCTCTTATGTCAGAAACTCTAACATTGTAGCGTTGCGCAATTAAACCAACACTCTCGCCGTTTCGAACTCTATGAATAATTTCACTTCGATTGGCATATATGTCTATTGGAGTTTTTTCGACTTTCTTGTCCTTGTAATTGTAAATTATTGTTTCGTTGGCCAAAAAGTCTCCAATGACAGAAACAGGAAGTGTAATCGTATGCCTTGTGGAGTCGCTTTTTTTTATGGGGACATAAGCAATTTTGTATTGAGGGTTTAGAAAAACAATGTCTTTGTAAGGTATACAGAGTACTTGTGCTATCTGATTAAAATGAATGGATTCTCTGATGGTCACAGTGTCTACATTTCTAATTTCAAATTTTGGTTGTACAGGATATAAGTTGTGGTCCGCTGAATGATTTAACAAGTAGGCAACAGCCATAAAAGACGGGACATAGTTTCTAGTTTCACGAGGCAATCCATATTGAATTGCCCAGAAGTTTTTTTTGCCACCAGTTCTTCTAATTGCTTTGTTTACATTACCAGGGCCAGCGTTATATGCAGCAAGTGCTAAAAGCCAATCATCATATATGTCATGGAGATATGAAAGATATTTTACGGCTGCTTTAGTAGATTTAACAGGGTCTCTTCTCTCATCAACGTAAGAATTAATTTCTAGTCCTAAATATTTTCCCGTCCGGTACATAAATTGCCACATCCCCACAGCTCCAGCTCTTGACCTCACCGTATTATTTAGTGCTGATTCTACAATCGGAAGGTATTTTAGCTCCAATGGCAAATCTTTTTTTTCAAGTTCTTCTTCAAACATTGGAAAATATAATTCAGCCATACCCATTACCTTGGAGAGCATTTGTCTTCTGTTTGTACCATATAAACCTATGCATCGTTTTACCTTAGGATTGAATGTAAATTCAATAGGAGAAAAAGCATTCATGTCCTGCATTCTTAATTGGAGTATTGAATCAGAATATACGGGTATAGAGTCAAGCGGGAGTTTGTGAATATTTAAATCACGAATATTATAGGTGATGGGGTGCTCATTAAATATTTGTGTTTCATGTAAACTATCTATTCTTTCTAGAAAAGGATCATCCGCTATTAACATATTTTTAGAGGCTGAGTCTTTTGAAGATTGATTAGATGACATAGATGTCGTTTCTGGTTGAGCAATTGTGCTTAACCCAAAAGCGATTAGTATGCCTGTCATCCAGCTTTTCATGTAATAATAATTATTTTGAAAAGTTATAAAATCTTTATTAGGTTATAAAGTTCTTCTTTATTATTGAAGGAAACAAAAAAAGCCCCGCATTTTGCGAGGCCTTTTTTGTTTATAAAAATTAAAATTATTTTACGATAATTCTTGAAGTAGAAGTTTTTCCGTTTGCCGTCGATTGGACAAAGTAAATTCCTGAATTTAGATTTGATGTATTAACAGTAATTGAATTATTACTTACTGTTTCGTTGTATACCAAATTTCCAATTGCATCGAATACAGATATGTTTTCTAAAGCATCAGCATGAACAGTAAAGTTTTCTGTTGATGGGTTAGGAAAAATAGTCAAATTATTCAAGGTTGCTTTCTCAGCAGATGTGATTATGCTGAAGTTGTTTTGAACCATCAAGGATAACTTTCCGTCTTTAAGAATGGCTATTCTTCCATATTCTACTGTTTCCCAAAAGTAGAAAGTTTCTGAATATAGTGTTGGAATATCAAATGTTTCTTCCACTAAAACTGCGTCAAAATTTCCATAAGAGGTCGTAATTGTTCCCTCTGCTATTACAGATCCGCTAATTGAGGCAGGTATGTTTCCAAATCCTGAGGGTATAGATGTTGCGCTATTCCATGTAGACGATGAATTGTGAGCAAATCCTGAAGATGCCGCCGAGGTAAATTCATAATCAGAGCTAGGTCCTTTGAGGGCAGTCATCAATATATCTGAACCAGTTATTTCATAATTGGTTTCCAAAATACTGTTGGAAACAACACTTACAGTTGAATTTGTTCCTGCTGTAGGAGCATTAACCCTAACCGTATCATTTGTTCCTGAAGTTTCATAAGAAGTGAAATCCCAAGTAGCTCCAGTTCCTGTTTTTGTAAAATCATCGATACTAGTACCTCCTGTAACTTTCATATACCATTCGTTTCCGATGGTTAATTTCATGTCAGGCGCTGTAACTTCAGTCCCTGTTGCATTAACGGCCAATGCACAAATAGTAAGAGTAGAGAGTAATAAGTTTTTCATGTAAATCTGTTTTAAATTTCATTGCTAATTTAAACCATCTTTCATAAATTCCCAATTGCAATAACACTATATAACATGTTTATTGCTTCATTTGCAGAAAAAAGACTTCTTAGTAAATATAAAAAATGCTAAAAAAAGCTATATATAAGGGAGCTAAAATTAATTATTGCCGTAAAGGAAATTCAAAAAGGACAGTAGTCCTTATTCACGGCTTTTTAGAAAGTCATAAGGTTTGGAATGATTACGCTAAAGTATTGGCAAAACACAATACGGTTTATGCAATTGATTTGCCTGGTCATGGTGAAAGTGAAAGTTTAGGGTATATTCATTCCATGGAAGAAATGGCTGGGTGTGTGAAGAAAGTACTAGATGATAATAGTAAACGAAAGGCGGTTATTATTGGCCACTCATTAGGCGGTTACGTAGCTTTAGCTTTTGGAGATAAATACCCAGATGCTATCAAAGGGTTGTGTTTGTTTAATTCAACAGCTAAACCAGACACTGAAGAGAAAGTAAAGTTTCGAAATAGAGCTATTCAAGTAGTGAAACGAAATCATGAGATGTTCATAAAAGAAGCAATTCCTAATCTATTTGTAAACAAAAACACGCCTGTTTTACGTGGCGCTATTAGAAGAGTTGTAAATATAGCTTTAAAAACTCCTAAGCAAGGTGTTCTCGCTGCTTTGGAAGGGATGAAAATCCGTCCAGACCGTGAGATTATTCTTCGATTCGCCCCCTATCCAGTTTTATGTGTGGCGGGAAAGAAGGATTTGGTTATTCGTTGGCGAGATTTAAAAGCACAAAGTGAATTGTGCGCAGATGGTTCCTTTCACCTATCTGAAAAAGGAGGTCATATGTGCTTTTATGAAGACAAATATCCTTGCCTAAAGGTTTTAGAAAAGTTTATTATCCGTTGCTATCTGCAGCATAGAAAATAAAAAACTCAAATTATCCAAGCAGATTTTTTACTGCTAAATCAATTTTAGACGAGTCAATTTTTGAGTAATTACCGTCCATTTTATTTTTAATTTGTAAAGTACACAAATTCCCTAATGAACCTTCATGAGTGTGGTTTACCTCTTTGTTCGGTTTAAATTTTCCTTTTTCAATTTCAATACCTACTTGCTTGTAAGCTTCTCGGAACGGAGTTCCTTCTAAAACTCTTCTGTTGACCTCTTCAACACTAAAGAGGTAATCATAAATATCATTATTGAGAATACCTTTCTTAATTGATATATTCGGCACCATTAATAAGGCGATTTCTAAACATGATTTTATTTCTGTGAATGCATAAATGTATTTTTCTTTGAGCAATTGTAAATCTCTAAAATATCCTGAAGTCAAATTGCCTGTAATTGCAGCCAGTTCACCTGGAATGGCTTGTAATTTATTGCACTTCCCTCTCATCAACTCAAAAACATCAGGGTTTTTTTTGTGGGGCATGATGCTTGAACCCGTTGTAAATTCTTCGGGAAGTTCAATAAATCCAAAGTTTTGACTCATGAACAAACAGCAATCAGCAGCAAACTTCATTAAAGTTGTTGCTAAAGCACTAATTGAATAGGCAACCGTTCTTTCTGTTTTCCCACGCGTCATTTGGGCGTATACCACATTATAATGTAAATCTTCAAAACCTAGTAATTCTGTCGTTCTTGTTCGGTTAATAGGAAAGGAAGAACCATACCCTGCTGCTGAACCTAGAGGGTTTTGATTGGTGAATCGGAAGGCAGTGGACAATAAGTCCATGTCATCTGCAAGTGATTCTGCATGAGCACCAAACCACAATCCAAATGATGAAGGCATAGCGACTTGTAAATGCGTATACCCAGGCAGTAATACATCTTTATTTGTCTCACTTTGTTCTTGAAAAGCATCAAATAGCTGTTTAGTAAGAGCGGCTATTTCTATCAATTCATTTCTTCCGTAAAGTTTTAAATCAACTAAAACTTGGTCGTTTCTTGATCGAGCGCTGTGTATTTTTTTTCCTACATCACCAAGTTTATCCGTTAAAATAGATTCTACTTGAGAATGCACATCTTCCATACCTTTTTCAATTTGGAAAGATCCATCCTGAGTTGATGCATAAATTTTGGCCAATTCTTTTTTCAAAGCCGGTAACTCCGATTGGTCCAATAAACCTACTTCCGTAAGCATTGTAATGTGTGCAATATTACCCAATACATCAAAAGGAGCTAAATACATGTCGAGCTCTGTGTCGTTTCCAATAGTAAAGTTTTCTATTGCTTTGTCAACGTTAAATCCTTTATCCCAAAGTTTCATGCCTGTAAATTTGAGTATAAAAGTAAACGATAAACCCTTAAGATGGAACCTTTGGGTTTGTAATTAAAAAATTATTTGATTCTTCTGATTGGAATTAAGGAAGCAGCACACCCAATTCCATTGATTACAAGTAGAATTATAATTACGTCAAAAAAATGAAGTTCAACTGGAAAACAGTCAAAACCACTACTTGTTCCGTAGCCAAAAAAGCAAAATTGGAGCTGGAGTAAAAGTAGGCCTATACCGATAGTGAGCCCGATTAAAGAACCAAAAGCTGATATTAAGAAACCTTCCAGCCAAAAAATTAGTTTTATTTGACTTTGGTTTGCACCCATACTTTTAAGCACAAAAATGTCTTTTTTCTTATCAATAACAAGCATTGTTAGTGACCCCATAACATTAAATATTGCTAAAATAATTACTAAGGAAAGAATTAATAGAGTAATCCACTTTTCAGCATTAATTGATTTGAAAAGGAATTCGTTTTGTTCAAATCGTGTTTTTACACTGTATGTATTCCCCAGTAATTCCTGAATATCGGCTTTAACATCTTTAGAATTGAAAAGAGAATCTATTCCAACTTCAATTGCATTAATGGTATTTGGTACGCCAATTAAATTTCTAGCCTGATCAATTGAAACAATAATATACTTACTATTAAAATCAGAATTAATATCAAATATTCCTCTGGGATATGAACTGATCGACTTAAATAAATCTGAAGGTCCACTTGAGTAGCCATTAATATTGGGGATATACATCCTTAAGGGGATGTTGCTATCTGTGTTTACACCAAGTTTATAGGCAATATTAATACCTAAAACACTTTCGTTTGGCCCACCTACAAATGGTCCATAATGTCCTTCAATAATGGCACTTTCAATATTTGTGATTTTGGAAAAATAGTTGGTAACTCCTTTAACGGTTGCTACCTCTTGGTTGTCTCCATATTTTAAAAGAGCGGTTTCTTCTAAAGCATAGGAAATGCCTAAAACGCCGTTTAGCTCCTCAATTTTTTTAATAGGTAGGCTATCTGGATTAAAACGAGTACCCTTATGGGTTTCAATTTTAATTTCAGGGTCAAAATTAGAATACAAATTTCTTACCGATGACGATAATCCGTTCATTGCTGATAATATAATAATTAAAGCAGCTGCTACAATTGCAACAACGGAAACTGAAATCCAAGTGATCCAGTTGATTACATTATTTTTCTTTTTTGAAAAAAGGTATCGAAATGCTATGGAAAATGAAAAATTCAAATTATTGTTTCAACAAGTCATCAATTTTTTCATAATAATCTAGTGAATCATCAATGTAAAATTGAAATTCAGGGACTTTTCGCATTTGATGCCGAACTTGCTTTGCTATAATGTT
>MDSV01003479.1_pt1 | contig 11069 bp, 11 predicted proteins | sample 810851 | NCBI WGS metagenome assembly MDSV01 (sample SAMN05326640, study PRJNA326480) | marine metagenome | isolation source: seawater | place: Atlantic Ocean: North East | collected 2012 | reverse complement strand
TTTTTTAAAGGAAGTTTCAGACAAATTAAATTTAAACACAAAAGTTTTTCAAAAAAATATTTTTGAAATAAAAAATTTAGAGACCGGAACAATAATGTCGAGAGCATTCAAACCAATGCCAGTTGTTTTAGATTTAGTTTATGAAAACTTTTCAAAATATAAAAATTTAATTTTCTTTATGGGGAAGAATGGAAAAAAGATTTTTGACAATTCAAAAAAAGATTGGGAATTGGAATACCAAGAAAAAAAAAGTTTAACAAATGAAGAATCATTTTTGATAAATATAAAAAAAATTAAAAAAAAAATTAGATAGTATATAAAAATTATTAAATGCAAATTATTTCTGTCATAAATCAAAAGGGTGGAGTAGGTAAAACAACTACAGTGATAAATCTCGCGGCTGGTTTATCTCAATTAAATAAAAAGATTTTAGTTATAGATCTAGATCCTCAAGGCAATGCAACAACAGGTCTTGGATTATCTAATACGGATAATTCAAGTGATACAATTTACGGCGTTTTAAATGGAACAAAGCAAATAAGTGGAGTAATTAAAAAAACAGAGTTTGAAAATCTTGATATAATTACTTCTAATGTTGACTTATCAGGATTAGAGGTAGAAACTGCTGATGACAGCAATAGGGCCTTTATATTAAAGTCAAAATTAGCCGCGTATCTAAACAATTCTAGACGATTATACGATTATGTATTAGTAGATTGTCCACCATCCCTGAGCTTGTTGACGGTAATGGCCCTTGTTAGCTCTAATTCTCTTTTGGTCCCTTTGCAGACAGAATTTTTTGCCCTAGAGGGTTTAACTCAGCTAATGAAAACGATTGAGAGAATAAAAGTGAGTTTAAATCCAGATTTAAAAATTAGAGGTATACTCTTAACCATGTACGATAAAAGAAATAAGCTGTCTTCACAAGTTGAGAAAGAAGCAAGAGATTATTTTAGTGCTAAAGTTTATTCTACAGTTATACCCAGGAACGTTAGATTGTCTGAAGCACCGTCCCATGGAATGCCAGTGTTAATTTATGATAAATCCTGCCCAGGTAGTAAATCTTATTACAGTTTCACTGATGAATTTATCAATCAAGAGTCAACAATAGGGAGCGCCGCTTAATGGATAAAATTAAAAAAGGATTAGGTAGAGGATTGTCATCCTTGATAGGTGAAACAAAAGTTGAGTCACAAAAAAATGATCTATCAATAAGTGATTTAGTGCCTAATAAATATCAGCCAAGAAAAATTTTTGATGAGAGTAATTTGGAAGATTTAACCAATTCTATTAAAGAAAGAGGGATGATCCAACCTATCATTGTTAGAAAATCTAGTGATGATGTTACAAAATTTGAAATAATAGCTGGTGAAAGAAGATGGCACGCAGCTCAAAGAGCTGGTCTACATAATGTTCCCGTAGTAATTACAGAAGCAGATGATTTAAAATCTTTAGAATTTGCTATTGTAGAAAATGTTCAACGACAAGATTTAAATCCACTTGAGGAAGCACAAGGTTTTAAACGTCTTATTGATGAATTTTCATATGATCAAGAAAAAGTTTCAAAATTTGTAGGTAAAAGCAGAAGTTATATAACAAACTCACTTAGAATTTTAACATTGCCACTTGATGTAATAAAGCTTATAGAAACTCAAAAATTAACCTCAGGTCATGCTAAGATTTTAGTTGGTCTAGAAAACGCCACTTTTGTAGCAAACAAAATTTTGGAAAAAAAACTTTCAGTAAGGAAGGCAGAAAATTTCGTTCAGTTATTTAAAAATAAAAAACCAAGATCAAAAAAGTCAAAGGATACAGATACAATTGCACTTGAGCTGTCTATATCAAATAAAATAGGTTTAAATGTTGATATACAAAATAGTAAAAGAAACAAGGGTAAGATTTCTTTTGAATACAAAGATTTAGAGCAATTAAATAAAATTATCGATATAATTAAGTCTAATTATTAGATTGTTGAGAGGATTGTTCTAAAATAAAATCTGTAATTAAATTAAAAGAGTTTTTTACATTTTTTTTAATATTTAATTCCAGATCATTTAATTTGTATATTAAAATTTTAATTTTATCTGGCGTCCAGTTAAATATTTGTTTTTTTGTAATTTCTTTATCTTTCCAAAAAATAGGCGGTTTAGCTGAAGCTATAGTTAGTTCAATATTTTTGTTGTTTTGATATTCCTCTGAAAGTTTAAGTATTTTTTTGGATTTATTTAAAAAAGTTCTTGTAATTATCATGCAATCTTCATTGCTAAAATTATTTTCGTTTAAAATATTTATTATTTTTTTTTTATTTTTTATTAAACAATTATCTATAAGTTCAGAAATATCGTGATTTTCTAATAAATTGATTAATTTATTTATATTTTTATCAGTTATTTTTTTTCCATTTTTATTGAACAGTTCTATTTTTTGTAATTCATTAAATAAAGTCTCTCTATCTCCATTACACTTATTTATAATTACATTTATATTTGCAGTAGATATTGAAATTTTTTTTTCTTTAAGAAAAACATAAGCTAATTTTGAGAGTGTTTGCTCATTATCGGGATAAAAAGCTGTAATTATAAATTTTTTATGTTTCTCAAAAAAGTTTCTTAATTTTGATCTTTTTTCTAAATTCTCAGAGTTAATAATGATTATTATATCTTCAATATTTTTAAAGGAGAGTTCTTCTATAATTTTAATTATTTTGTCTGTTGCTCTTCTAATGATAATTATTTTTTCATTTTCAAAAAGAGATTTTGTAAATAAATTTTCTAGAAACAATTTTGAATTGTCTAAAATTTCTTTTTCATCGTAAGTTGATATTTCTTTTTTATTTTTTAATAGATTTGCTATATTTTCATTTTTATGCCCCTCATTTTTTCCATAAAAAAGTATTATTTTATTTAAGTTAAGATTAATTTTATTTGTCTCAAAGGATTTAATTATCATTACATGTTAATTAGTTTTAAGATTAATTTTTTTCTTATTGATGATGCAAAATTTTTCTTAATATTATTTTCATAATTTTTTTGCTCAAAAGAATCGGAAAAATTCTTTACATTAAAGCTCTCTTGTAAGGTAAATGAATTTATTTTGTCTTTTCGTTTTACATTAAAATTTGCAATTAATAAAAGTTCAAAATTCGAAGCTGTTCCTGTAGAATTTTTAGATATAATTGTTTTTCTATAATCAGTATCTAAATTTATAAGAAATTTATTTTCAGAATTTTTACTTGTATATAATTTTAATTCATTCTTTATTAAATTATTAATTTCTTTATTTCCTTTCATTTCATTCATAACTAAAAACAAATTTTTAGAGTTACTATTTTTATAAACAGATGAATACCCGCAGCTTGTTAGGAACAAGAATAAAAAAAAACTAATTATTTTTTTCATGTTAAATTAAAGAATTATATTTATTAGTTTATCTTTAATATATATTTTTTTCTTTATATTTTTATCTTCAACGTATTTTATTAATTTTTTGTCTAACAATATTAATTTCATAATATTTTCTTCATTTATATTTTGTTCAACTTCCACTAGTCCTCTTTTTTTTCCATTTATTTGAACAACAATTACATTTTTTTCATCCTTTATTTTGCTTTCATCATATTTAGGCCAAATATTTTCTTTGCCTTTATCAATCATTTCTAAACATTCATTTGCTAAATGAGGAATAATTGGCAACATAGTAATTAATATTTTATTATAGTTCTTCATGATAGTTTTTGGACTATAACCCATTTCAATTTCTTTTGATAAAAAAGAATGCATTTCATGTAAATTAGCAATGATAATATTATAACTAAAATTATTTAAGTTATTTTCAATTTTTTTTATAAATTTATTTGTAAATTTATCAAGTTTATCGCTTGTATCTGTTGAATGATTTTTTTTAATTTCTTTTAAAATTTTTATATTCATTGCCCATAATTTTTGTATAAATTTATATGAAGCCGCCATTCCCTCTTCAGACCATTGCACATCTTTTTCTGGGGGGCTGTCTGACAATATAAAAAGTCTTACGGCATCAGCTCCATAGTTATTTATTATATTCTCAGGATCTATTGTATTTCTTTTTGATTTAGACATAGACTCTGATGGTCCAACCTTAATTTCTTTTGATTGATTATTTTTTAAAATTTTTTTTCCATTAATTGAGATAATTTCATCAGGACTAACCCAATTATTACTTTCATCTTTGTAGGTTTCGTGACAAACCATTCCTTGCGTGAAAAGACCTTTAAAAGGTTCTTTAAATTTAAATTTTTCATTTTTATAAGATAATGCATGCATAAAAAATCTGGAATATAATAGGTGCAGTATTGCGTGCTCAACTCCTCCAATATATTGATCTACAGGCATCCAATAATTTATGTCTTCATAAGAAAAACCGTATTGTGTATTATTTGGTGAGCAAAATCTTAAATAATACCAAGAGGAGTCAACAAAAGTATCAAGTGTATCTGTTTCTCTTGTAAATTTTTTTCCATCTACTTCAATATTTTTCCAATCATCAAGGTTATCAAGAGGATTACCAGCTGATTCTAATTTTTTAATTTCTGGTAATTTAATCGGCAACATCTCTTTAGGTACTTTTTTAGGGTTATTATTCTCATCATATATTATTGGAATTGGGCAACCCCAATATCTTTGTCTAGAAACACCCCAATCTTTTAATCTAAAATTAATTTTTTTTTCTCCTAAATTTTTTTGCTCTAAATAATCAATAGTTTTAATTATAGAGTCCTCAGGACATTTAAGTTCGTTTAAAAAAGATGAGTTAATTATATAACCAGGTCCAGTGTAGGCTTCATTTTCAACTTTAAAGTCCGACCCATCTTCATTTGGTGATACAACAGTTTTAACTTTTAAATTATATTTTAGAGCAAAATCTAAATCTCTTTGATCATGAGCAGGACAACCAAAAACAGCACCTAATCCATAATCCATTAAAACAAAGTTGGCGAAATAAACTGGTACTTTAATGTTATTATCTAAGGGATTAACAGCAATTAAGTCAGTTTTGAAACCAATTTTTTCTGCATTTGCAATAGACTCTTCTGTTGTACCAGTTTCAGAACACTTTTTTTTAAATCTAAGAAAATCTTTATTTTTATCGTAATATTTTGATAATGGATGATCAATTGATAATGCTAAAAAAGATAATCCAAATAATGTGTCTGGTCTTGTTGTGAAACATTTTATTTCTTTAACATCTTTATTCTTAGATAATATATTAAACTTTATTTCACACCCAAAAGATTTTCCTATCCAATTTTTTTGCATTATTTTTACTTTATTTGGCCATAGGTCAAGAGTTTCTAAACTTTCAAGTAATTCGTTTGAGAATTTTGTAATATTAAAAAACCATTGATTTAATTTTTTTCTTTCAACTTTTGCACCGGATCTCCAACCTTTACCGTCTATCACTTGTTCGTTTGCTAAAACTGTTTGATCTACAGGATCCCAATTAACATCCTGCTCTTTTCTATAGACTAGACCTTTATCATATAGTTCTAAAAAAAATTCTTGTTGATGCTTATAATATTCTGGTGTGCAAGTTGATATTTCTCTACCCCAATCTATTGATAAACCTAATCTTTTAAGTTGTGATTTCATATTAGAAATATTTGATTCTGTCCAATCTTTTGGATTTAAATTATTCTGTCTAGCCGCATTTTCTGCAGGCATTCCAAAAGAATCCCATCCCATAGGATGCAAAACATTAAAACCTTTCAAAGACTTAAACCTAGCTAAAACATCACCTATAGTATAATTTCTCACATGTCCCATATGGATTTTTCCTGATGGATATGGAAACATTTCAAGACAATAAAATTTTTTTTTATTTTTGTCTATTTGGGTAAAAAAAGTTTTTTCTTTCTCCCAAACACTTTGCCATTTATTTTCAATATTTTTAAAATTATATCTTTCCACAAAAATAGATTACTTTGATTTTTTAGTTTAACCGAATTCTTTTATTTTTTTTTCTTTTTTTTATTTTTATCCTCGTTTTCTTTTTTATAAATTGCGGCTTTCTTTAGAATTTCTTTTTTTAGCTCGGTTACTAAAATTCCATCAGTTTCAGTAAATTTACAGTTAAGTAAATTGTTTGAGCATTTTCTATTAAATATATTAATATCCAAAGCATCTGATCTTATTTCATTAGTAAGAAATCTTATTGAAATTTTTATACTTTCATCTGGACTTTCATTCTTAGAATACCAATCAGTAATTATTATACCACCACTATAATTAACAGAAGATAATGGCATAAAATCAATAACATCAAGAGATGCTCTCCAAAGTTCATTTGAGCTAGCGAAATCAAAAACACCTCCTTGTGTTTTTCCAATATCTGAAAGCCTAAATCCTCGACCCTCTTCTAAATTTTTCTTTAATCTTAGTTCTGGATCTGCTGGAAACTCTCTAGCATCACCGCCAGGCAGGTTTTTAATAGTTTCGCACGAGGAAAGAAAAAAAAGAATTAAGATGAAAAAGCCAATTATACTTGAATTTTTGATTGAAATCATATTAGTTTATTTGATATTTGCTTATAATACATATTCATAATTTTTTTAAAATATAGGAAAAAAACTGAAATTTATGTTGCAAAAATATCACATATTTAAGATTTATGATTAATAAGTCAATAAATACTGAAAAAATTGGTTTTGAAAGTGATATATCTGGCCTGTTTATTATTAATAATTAACAAACAAACTAAGGAGTAATTAATATGAACAAATTTAAAAAAGTAGGATTATCTGCTTTAGCGGGTTCTCTTGTTGCTACTTCTGCAATGGCTGGTGAAGTATCAGTTGCAGGTTCAGCAGGAATGTACCTTGAGCACATCAATGGTGGTGCTGCAAACGCAGGTAAATCTTTCTCAATGGACAACCAGTTAACATTTACTGGTGGTGGTGAGTTAGATAACGGTTTAAACGTATCTATTTCATTCGTAATTGACCAAGCTGATGACACTACATCAACAATGGCTAATGCACCGTTTGACAGTCACTCAGTAACTGTAAGTTCTGATGGATTAGGTTCATTAACAATGTCTGGTGAAGGTATGAGTTCAGCTGCAGGAGCAGTTGATGGAACTGTATCAGGTAACATCTGGGATGCTTTCCAAGCAGCAGCAGATGAGCCAGAAGCAGCACCAGGTGCAGCAGGTGGTTTAAACTATACTTTACCATCAGTTATGGATGGAGTTGCTTTAGCAGCTTCTTACACACCTAAAGGATCTAACGCTGACTCTTCAACTTCATGGTCAGTAGTTTATTCAGGTATTGATGGTCTATCACTAACTTACGCACAAGGTGATGACAACAATGCTGCAGATTCAGAAGCAGAGCAAACTGTAATGAAAGCTACGTATGCATACGGTCCAGTGACTGTAGGTTATATGGAGTCTGATTACGATGATGCTGTAGCTTCAGGTGATCAAAACACAGTAGCATACAATGTTGCTTATACTGTATCAGATGAATTATCTATCTCATACGGTGCTGAAGAACTTGAGTTTGGTGTTCAAAGCGCAACAAACGTAGCAGCTGAGTTTGAAAGAGTTAAAGTTACTTACGTAGCAGGTGGTATGACATTAACTGCATCACAAGCAAGTGGTGACAACATTTCATACAGCACAGCAACAACTGAAGACAGAGAAGTTTGGGCTTTAGGTGCTTCATTTGCATTCTAATTAACTTAGATAAATTTATAAAAAGGGCCCCTTTTAGGGGCCTTTTTTTTATTCAAAATAAGATATTCCAGCAAAATCAGGTTTATTTAACAATTTAAGTTTCTTAATATTGCTTTTTGAAACACCACCTAGAACAACAATTTTTTTTTTGGTAACTTTAGAAATTATTTTAAATTTATAAATACCTAAAAAATTTTTATTTTTTTTAAACAGTGATGATAAAAATATTTTCTGAACATTTTGATTTTCCTTTATTCGTATTTCTTTAAGAGTATGCGCTGAACCAATTATATTAAATTTTTTTTTAAATGAATAAGATAAATGTTTAAAGCTATTATTAAAGGACGGAATATAAACTCCGTCTAAATTTAGCTTAATCGCTAACTTTACATTATTAGATAAATAAAAAATAATTGATTTTTTTTTACAATATTTTTTTATTTTAATAATTTGCTCTTCATCAGGTGTTTTTGATGAGTAATTTCTGTAAATTATAATAGTTTGTTTATCTTGTTTATCGATATTATTTGTATCAAATTTATTTATAAAGTAATATTTTCTCATCACATTTATATGCATAGTACTGTTAAAAATTTAATAGACATTAAAAATAATATCAAAGCTTATTTAAATGAACGTAAAATGAGCAATTTTCCAAAAATTATAGCTGTCTCTAAAACTTTTAAAATAGATATAATTTCACCTCTTATTGAACACGGTCATATTGATTTTGGTGAAAATAAAGTTCAGGAAGCTGTTGATAAATGGACAGAGGTAAAAAAAATAAACTCAAATATCAAATTACATATGATTGGAAAGCTACAAACTAATAAAGTAAAATTTGCAGTACAATTATTTGATTATATTCATTCGGTAGATAGTAACAAACTTGCAAAAAAAATTGCAGAAGAACAACAAAAAATAAATAAAAACATTAAAATTTTTTTACAAGTAAATATTGGTGAGGAAAATCAAAAATCTGGCATCAATAAGGATGAATTAAATAAATTAGTTTCTTATAGTAAAGAAATTAAATTAGATGTAGTTGGATTAATGTGTATTCCTCCTATGAATATTGATCCTGAGGGTTATTTTAATCAGATGAAAGAATTAAATAAATTCTATGGTTTCCAAGAATTAAGTATGGGAATGTCATCAGATTTTCTAAAAGCTGCTAAAAATTTATCAACATTTCTTAGAATTGGCTCTAGTATTTTTGGCGAGCGAACTTAAAGAATTTTTATTTTAGTTTTTTTTTTAAGTAACTTTAAAATTATTAAGAAATCTTTCTTTTTTAACGCAACACATCCTATTGTCGGTTTATAATTTTTTGTAAGATGAATAAAAATACAACTACCTTTACCAATAATAGGTTTTTTAAAATTATACTTTATTGGAATTAATAAATCGTATTTTGTGTCTTTTCTTTTCAACTTTTCATGTTTAGATTTATTATTAATTTTTATAAGTTTATTATATTTATCAGGAAAATTAATATCATCACACCAACCCATAGTATCTTTAATTTCAATACATTTTAATGAAGTTAACGGCTTTTTTATTCTATCTTTCCTAAAATAAAGATTTTCTATTTCGAAGGTACCTTTAGGAGTTTTTTGATCTCCCTCACGTTTATTATTTGTTGAACCTTTCTTTCCTATACAACATTTGAATTTAAAATCATCAATTAGAAGTGTATGTTTATTTTTTATTAAAATTGTCATATTCTATTTTTATGAACAAACAGGACTTAATAATATATAAGTTTTCATCATTATTCTACATTCTTGAAGAGCTTAGTTTAGATTTAAATTTTAATATTGTTAAAATAGATAACGAAAAATTATTAAATGAAAAAATTAATAAGTGCAAAAATTTCTTATTAATATCTAATGAAAAAAATTTAAAAATTATTAATCATATCACTTTAGAGAATTTACCAATAAATATTTTTAAATTGTTAGAAAAGATTAATATTGAATTTTTAAAATTACAATTCAGTACTCAATCAGAAGTAAAGATAGATAATTATACTATTGATTTAAATTCTAGAGAAATGACCTTTAAAGATATAAAACTAAAATTGACTGAAAAAGAAATTAATACAATTACTTATCTATCAAAAATAAAAAAACCCGTTAGTGTTGATGAACTAGAGGAAAATGTATGGAGTTATCAATCTGATATGGAAACTCATACTGTCGAGACTCATATTTATAGATTAAGAAAAAAAATTTCAAAAACTTTTAACGATAATGAATTTATAGTTAGTAAAAAAAATGGCTATCAAATCAAATAAAAAAAACCCAATAGCCAAAGATCTATTTACAAAAAAATATAAACCAAAAATAATTAAGCCTAAAAAAGGCAAAGGAAGTTTCAAAAGAAAGAAAAGTTAAATTTAAAGTCTTGCACCAATTTGTTGTATTACCCTTGACGACATTTCAGTACCCTTATGGAGGCACTCTTTCGTGGATAATTTATTAATGTATCCATGTAAAAATCCAGCAGCAAATAGATCACCTGCACCTGTAAGGTCAACTATTTTAAGATTTTCGTGTATATCGCTTTTATTAACTTCATTACCATTAACTGCAACTGCTCCTTTATCCCCTCTAGTTATAACCACTAATTTATTAAGTTGTTTTGAAAAGTTTATAACTTCATCAAAATTTTTTGCCTCGATTAATGAGATAAATTCTTGTTCGTTAGCAAAAGTTATATCAATCTTGTTTTTAACTAAGTTTAAAAAATGAGATTTGTGTCTATCTACACAAAATAGATCGGAGAGTGACATAGCAACTTTATTTGAATTGCTTATGGCTTTATCAAACGCTTTCTTTGGCTCTCCTTCATCCCACAGGTAACCTTCCAAAAATATTATCTCACTTTTTTTAATTGCATCAGAACTAACATCATTTTCATTAATTTTTCCTGCTGTTCCTAAAAAAGTACACATTGTCCTTTCAGAGTCCGGTGTTACTAAAATTAAACATGTTCCAGTTGGTAATTCTTCTTTCTTTTTCGAATAAAAATACTCAACATTTTCCTTTTTCAAACCTTCCTCGTACTTACCGCCAAATTCATCATCAGAAACTTTACCTATAAAACCAACTTTATTACCAAGCTGAGATAATCCAACTATAGAGTTTGCTACAGAACCCCCAGAAACAGTTTTTTCGATTTTAAGATTTGTTAATAAATTTTTGAATTCTTTTTCATCGAAAAATAATTTCATTGTGCTTTTTGTGAGATTATTTTGTTCAATAAAATTGTCATCCACTTTGCAGATAACATCGACTATTGCATTTCCAATTCCTAAAATTTTCATATTAAGCTTTTTTGGTAATAACAGG
>MDSV01135098.1_pt1 | contig 11070 bp, 9 predicted proteins | sample 810851 | NCBI WGS metagenome assembly MDSV01 (sample SAMN05326640, study PRJNA326480) | marine metagenome | isolation source: seawater | place: Atlantic Ocean: North East | collected 2012 | reverse complement strand
GTATTTTATGGAGAACATGGGTGGACTGATCTTGGCGGTATGCATTCAATGCATGATATGGTTGAATATACCGCTCGATATAGAAAGGATCAGTTATTAAGAGGATATGATTGGCATGATATGCTTAATGATAAAGTAGAAAATATATCAGAAAAAGAAATGGAATGGTGTAAGTATCCAAATGATGAGGCAATTAATAAATTAGGATTGAGAGGATTATTTATTGGGAATTATGATCCATGGGATGCTAATGAACATACTAAATTAGTTACAGAGAAATACGGATGGAAAGAGAGCCCAGTGCCTTTTGAAAGAACATATAGAAGGTTTTCAAATTTAGATGATATGTACGAAAATGGTGTTCATGATTATTTAAAATATATTAAGTTTGGCTATGGCAGAGGAACTGACCATGCTTGTAAAGATATTAGATCTGGATATATGACTAGGGATGAGGGAATAGAAATGGTAAAAAAATATGATCATGTAAGGTCAAAGGATACTGATACTTGGTTAAATTATGTGGGTATGAATAATTCAGATTTTATTAAAATATCAGACAGTTTTAGGAGTGATAAAGTATGGAAGAAACTTGATTCAGGAGAATGGGTCAAGAGAAATATATGGGATTAATATAATTGATTAAAAAAATTAATAATTTTTCTGACCATTTAATTAGTCCTAATTCACTAATTAAAGATGCTATGCAAAAAATCAATGAATTAGGTACTGGCGCGTTGCAAAGTATAATGTATAAGTTTTTAATTATTGCTGATAAAAATAATATACTTCTAGGTACTATAACGGATGGAGATATTAGACGCTTTTTATTACACGGGGGTTCTATTAATTCATCAATTAAAGAGGCGGCAATGTTAAAGCCTAGATATGGAATAAAAGGTAAAGATAAAGAAAATTTATCTTTATTAGGCAGCATAAGTAATGAAGTTTCCTTTTTACCAATAATAGACAAAAATAATAAAATTTTTGATGTTTTAGTGTCAGATGCTGAAGATAAAGATAAAAAAGTAACAGTTATTTTAATGGCTGGAGGATTTGGAAAGAGATTAGGAAAAAAAACTATAAATACTCCTAAACCTCTTCTAAATTATAATGGCAAACCTATTATAGATTACGTATTAGATTTAATAAAAAAGAGTTATTATGTTTCTAAAATTATTATATCGACTCATTATTTATCTGAAGAAGTAGAAAAACATTTTAAGTCAAAAAAATTAGATATTCCGTTTACCTTTATTAGAGAGGATAAACCACTAGGTACTGCAGGTTGTTTGTCTTTAATTTCTGGAATGAACGAAGAAAATGATTTATTAATTATTAATGGAGATGTTATTACTAATCTCCATATTGATAGTTTAATTAAATCGCATAATTTAACACAAAATGATGCTACTATTTCAGCAGCTAAATATAGCCATCCAATACCTTTTGGCGTTTTAAAGTATAATAACGATGGAGAGTTTGTAGGTTTAGATGAAAAGCCAGATATAAATCAATATGTTTCTGCTGGAATATATTTATTATCTTCAAAATTTTTATCTATTTTACTACCAAATGAAAAAATAGATATGCCAGAACTTATTAATAGGGGAAAGGAAATTGGTTTTAAAGTGGGTGTTTTTGCAATCCATGAAAATTGGTCTGATATAGGAAGACCAGAAGATTTTGAATAATTTTTACTAAAATGAAGTACATAATAATATTACAAGCGAGAATGACCTCTTCTAGATTGCCTGCAAAAGTTATGCTGCCTATTGCAGGGTTACCCATGAGTTTATTATGTGCAAAAAGAGTAATGGATAAAGAATTCGATTTTATTCTAGCTACTAGTTCAGATTCAACAGATAATATTTTAGAAAATTTATTTAAAAAAAATAATATTGAATTTTATAGAGGTAATTTAAAAAATGTTTTAGAGAGGTTTGTAAACATTATTGATTATAAAAAATATAAAGATAGTGATGTAGTTATTAGATTAACCGCCGATAATCCGGTAGTTGATAAATATTTTTTAACGGAAATGAAAGAAGTATATGAAACAAAGAATTTTGATTATCTTTCTGCGGAGCCAGAAAATTTAAAAAATATAAATTGGCCAAAAGGACTAAGTGCTGAGTTTATTAAAGCAGGATTATTAAGAGAGTCTTATTATGAAGACAATAGTGATATAAATATTGAACACGTAACCTATAATATTAGAAATAAATTAAATAAAATAGAATCATTTAATAATTATAAAAGATTAAATAAAAGTTTTGCTAATATATCAGTTGGAGTAGATGATATTAAAGATTATATCAGAGTAGAAAATATATTTTATAATAAAAAATGGGATATACATTATGAAAAATTATTGGAAATAAGTCATTAAATGCAAAATAACGTAAATAAGAAATTTTTTAAAGATAATGGATTTTTAATTCTGAACAAATTCTATGATTTAAAAACTATTAATTCTTCATTCGAAGAGATAAATACTGGGCAAGAGCGAGTAAAGAAATTCTTTAAAAAGAATGAAAAAAATATTAGTGATTATGGTTTTGCATATGAAAATTCAGGAATTAAATACCTTAAAACTCCAGAACTATTTTTTCCTAGCGTATATAATTTGATTACTAAGGATTTATTTAATATCATTAGTAGTTTACTTGATGATCAGATATTTATAAAAACAATAGAACTGCATCAAAAATTTCCTGGATCAACTGAATCTCCTCCCCATCAAGATAATTTTTATTTTTGTTTACAAAAAGGTAAATCAGCTACAGCATATATACCATTAAATATACAAAATAAATCGAATGGAGGATTAGCTGTATATCCTAGCTCTCATAAAAACGATTTTCCACATTACCAATCAGATATAGTTGGTTTTTCTAGCGGAATAAAAAATTTAAATCTAACTTCTTATAGCCCTTACAATTATTCTTTATCACCAGGCGATTTATCTATCCACCATTGTAATATCGTTCATTTTGCTCCACCTAATATTTCGAAAAAACCTCGTATTTCTATAGCAATTAGATTTCAATCAAGTAAAGACTCTATAGATAAGAATAAAGAAAAAACTTATTTTGAATTTTTAAAAGTTTCTAAAAGAAAAGAATGATAAAAACATTATTTGCGATTATATTGAAATGATATATTCAAGATACATTTCCCCATTCTTAGATTGGTATTCAAATATTAAATTATTTTTGCGTTATAAATTTTTGACGTTAAAAGATATATTGAGAACATGTTTGATTATGTTTTTAGTTACCTTTTTTGAAGCACTTAGCTTAACAACTTTTATACCATTACTTGAATTTTTACAAAACTCAACTAATTCTTCTCTTGAAGTAGGTTCTTCAATTTGGGGTAGATTTTTTTCCTCTATTTATGACTCATTAGGACTAGAAATTAATATACTATCACTTTCTATTTTGATAGTTACATTAGTATTATTTAGGCAAATTTTTAATTATTTAAATGTATTAAATATCACAAAGTTAAAACATAAAGTTGGAAGAGATATAGCTGATAGATGTGTAAGTGGTATCTTCAGTGCCAATGCTTTATTTATTCAAAGCTTTAAATCAGGAACATTTGTTAATACCGTTGATCATCAGTCTCAGTTATCTGCGCAACTAATTAGGGCTTTTGCAACACTTTTCGGAATTTTAATTACGGTTTCAGCTTATTTAATAGTAATGATAATAACTGCTCCTTACGCAAGTATTTTAGCTATCACTATAATGGCTGGTATTATAATTATTGTTGAAAAATGGGTAAGATTAAACTTAAGTTTAAGTAAGGAAGTTGTTGATTTTAGAAACATTTATATCAACTTTTTAGGAGATAGATATAGGAATTGGCGTGCAATTAAAATTTCTTCTTCAGAAAAAAAAGAAATTAAATTAGCTAAAACTTATTCTAATAAATTTTACCTATACAGTGTAAATATGCAAAAAAACTCTGGAAAAAATTTATTAATTGTATCTCCTTTAATGACAACCTTTGCGTTAATAATATTATATTTTTCTGTTAACCATTTGAATCTTCAAATAGCTGAAATTGCTGTCTTTATTTTGATTCTTGTAAGGCTAATTCCAGTTTCCCAGAATATGGCTAATCAAAGACAAATGGTTGCATCAGCTTTACCAGGATTTCAGTCGATAATAAAGTTATTAAATAAATGTGAAGAAAATATAGAGAATGTAGATAGTGGTGAAAATTTTATAGATAAATTTGATAAAATTTATATTGAAAATTTATCTTTTAAGTATCCTTCAAGTAAAACATACGCTTTAAGGAATATTAATTGTAGTATTCCAAATAATAAAAAAACTGCAATTATTGGAAGATCTGGATCAGGAAAATCTACTTTATCTGATTTAATCATAACTTTATTGAAGCCAACTGAGGGGCATATTAAATATGGAGATAAATCTTCTACATATTATTCCATTAAGTCTATAAGAGATAGAATTTCATATGTTTCTCAACAGCCATTAATTTTTTCAGCATCAGTTTATGAAAATGTTGCATATGTAAAAGAAAATGCTTCATATGAGGATGTAATCAAAGCCTGCAAAGCAGCAAAAGCGCATGATTTTATAGATAATTTACCTAATAAGTATGATGAAACACTTTTAGAAGGTGGAGTAAATTTATCTGGAGGTGAAAGACAAAGGCTGATGCTTGCAAGAGTATTTTTATTATCAAGAGATGTAATTATATTAGATGAAGCAACCAGTTCTGTTGACTTTGATTCAGAAAATAAAATTAATGAGGCTTTGGATTTGTATGCTAAAGGACAAAACAAAACAGTAATAGTTATAGCTCATCGTATTTCTACTATTAGAAGTGCTGATCATATTATAATATTAGATAATGGAAAGCTTGTTAGCGAAGGGTCACCTGACAAATTAAAATATGATGATAATTGGTATGCAAATATGATGAAAAATAATTAATTGGAGTAAATGGATGGTTCAACTAAAATCAGTTTTGATGGTAAATAGAAAAAATTTTGAATTTTTTAATACAAATTTTCTAAAATATATGAAAAAAAATCATAATACTAATTTTTCAATAATAACAAATAATAGAGAAAACGAATCAATTAAATCAGCTGGCATAAATAGAAATGATAATATATTAGTGCTCCAAGAGTTAGAAGAAAATGCAAGTAAATCTTTTGGCGAAAATAAACACGAAGCTATTTATAATAAGGCTAGATTTTATGAAAATAAATATAAAATTACTTATTTAAGAGATTCTTTTATGCAAGATAGGAATGTTGCTTTAAAGTATTTAAATTCTTATAAAAAACATCCAGGGTCTAATGGAGATATTCCAAAACTAATTAATATTACACATGAGCAAAATTATTATTTTGAATATTTTGAAAAATTTTATGAAGATAAAAAAATAGACCTAGTTATATCTAGACCTGACAGTATGATTGGCTTTGCTCTGACAAGTATTGCGAAGGAAAAAAATATTCCAGTAACTTTTCAATTACCGACTAGATCTGAGGGGTATATTTTTTGGCCCTATGGAGCATATAATTCAGAAGATCAATTTAAAAAATATTTAATAGATAAAAAATTAAATGGAAAAGTACCATCTAATAAACACGAGCCATTTTGGGCAGATACTAATGCACAAAAGATTATTATGGACTCTTTACTACTTAAGACTTTGATAAATGATATAATTTTTATTTTTAAAGACCGAATAAATTGGCTTTATAAAGATTTTAAAAGAGGAAAGTTAGGAAAAAGGGTATCTATAATTTCAAAAATTAAATTTAAAATAAAAGCATACTTAGATAATAAATTCTTTAATAAATTATTTGAGACAGATTTAGATATTATTACATCAAAACCTTTTGTATATTTTCCTTTGCCTATGGAGCCTGAGTATAATACGCATAGTTTAGCTAAAGAATTTATTAATATTCATGCAATGATACAGCAATCGGCTATATCATTACCTAGTGGCTATAATTTGGTATTAAAAGAACACAAACCAAATATAGGATTAAAGGATCGAGATTTTTATTTAGGTCTCATGAAACTTCCAAATATAATTTTTGCTCATTATAATATTCCAGGCCCAAATTTAGTTAAAGAAGCTAAATCTATAATAACTATATCTGGAACAACAGCTTTAGAAGCTGCAGAACTTGGGAAGAAAGCGGTCATATTTGGAAGTAGTATAGAGTATATGCATTTAAGCAATATTATAATAGCCCATTCCATGAGGAATTTACCTTCAGCTTTACAAGAGTCTATTCAGGAGTTAACTATAAAGCAGCGTGAGGAGGTTTTATTTGAAATAAATTTCTTAAAAGAGTCATATAAGGACTTAGGGTTTTATGCACCTAATACTCCTGCATTTCAAGGTAAATTAAATCATATAGAAGATGATCAAGTTAAAAAAGCAGTAAAATTATTAATTGATCTATGTGATTTCCAATTAGAAAATTATAATAGTAAAAAAGGAAGCTAAAATGGATATGAAAAATATATTTTATAATTGGTTTAATGATAAATCAATTTTGGTTTCTGGAGGAACTGGTTCTTTTGGACATGCATTCATTAAGAAAATACTATCTAAATCTAAACCAAAAAAATTAGTAATTTTTTCAAGGGATGAGCTCAAACAATATGAAATGTCTAAAGTATTTTCGGAAGAGAATTATCCTGTAAGGTATTTTATAGGCGATGTAAGAGACAGAAATAGAGTTAATAGAGCTTGCATGGATATTGATATAATTGTCCACGCAGCGGCTATGAAACATGTTAATGCTGCTGAATATAATCCTACAGAATGTATTGCGACTAATATTTTGGGAGCTCAAAATATAATTGATGCGGCAATTTATAATAAAACTTCACATGTAATAGCATTAAGCACAGATAAAGCCGCTAATCCAATAAATTTGTATGGAGCAAGTAAATTATGTTCAGATAAATTATTTATTGCAGGGAATAATTTAGTTGGAAAACAATCTACAAGATTCTCTGTAGTTAGATATGGAAATGTAGCAGGCTCGAGAGGAAGCGTAATTCCTTATTTTAAAGATTTACAGAATAAAGGAGAATTGGTTTTTCCTATTACAGATGATAGTGCTACAAGATTTATAATTGAATTAGAGCAAGGCGTAAATTTTGTCATTAAATCTTTATATAATATGGTAGGTGGAGAAATTTTTATTCCTAAATTACCAAGTATGAGAATTATTGATTTAGTTCAAGCTTTTGGAGAAAAATGTTCTTATAAAGTTATTGGTCTTAGACCTGGTGAAAAACAACATGAGGTAATGATTCCATTAGAGGAATCCAGGAATTGTATAGACATGAAAGATCATTATTTAATTCAACCTTCATTAGCTTGGTGGAATACTAAAAGTTTCTTAAAGAAGATTAAAGATAAAGGTAAAGCAACAGGTAAAAATTTTGAATATTCAAGTAATACTAATGAAGATTGGCTGAGTATTTCTGATATTAAAAATATTCTTTCTAGAGTAAAATAGATACATGAAATATCCATACGCAAAACATTTTATTTCTAAAAATAATATTCAAGCTGTTGTTGATGTTTTAAAAAATAAAAGTTTAACTCAAGGAGAGTCTGTAGTTAAGTTTGAAAAAGATTTAGCAAATTTTTTGGATTGCAAAGAAGTCATAGTTTGTTCAAGTGGAACAGCTGCTTTACATTTAATTTATCTTGCAATGGGTTTAAGTAAGAATTCTGCCATATTAACAACTCCTATTACTTTTCTAGCAACTGCGCATGCTGCAAGATATTTAGATGCAAATGTTTATTTTGCTGATGTAGAACCTGACTCAGGTTTAATATGTAAAGAAAGTGTTTATAATATACTAAAAAAGCTTAAGGATAAAATAAAAGTTCTAGTATTAGTACATTTAGGTAGTAAGGTATGTGATTTAGAATATTTTAAAAAAATTGCAAAAGAGTTTAATATTTTTTTAGTAGAAGATTCATGTCACTCTTTAGGAGAAAAATATATTTCAAAAAATAATAAAGTTTCTATGGTAGGGTCTGCAAAATATAGTGATGCTGCAGCATTTAGTTTCCATGCCATAAAAAATATTACTACAGGTGAAGGTGGAGCTATTGCAACTAATAATAAAAAATTAGCAGAAAAAATAAAATTGTTTAGATCGCATGGATCTATTAGAGATAAAAAATGGAAAGATACTTTAGGGAGAGGACCATGGTATTATGAGTCCAAGTTATTGGGTTTTAATTATAGATTAACTGATTTTCAAGCAGCTTTAGGTTCTTCCCAATTGAAAGTCTTAAAAAAACAAAATAAACATAAAGAAATTATAGCGCATAAATACATTTCTTTACTGAAAGATTGTAAATATATATGTTTGCCTAAGTTAAAACATAAAAAATTTAATCAGGCATGGCATTTATTTTCTATAAATATTAATTTTAAGAAGATCAAAAAAAATAAAAACGAGATTATGAGAGAATTAGAAAAAAAAGGTATAGGAACTCAAATACATTATATACCTATATATAAACAACCTATTTATAAAAATACTTCTTCAAAAATCCTAAAAGGAGCTGAGGGATATTATAAATCAACATTAAGCTTACCAATATATCCTACTTTAACTGAAAAAGACGTAGAATATATTGTTCATAATTTAAAAAAAATCTTATATGGTTAATATTAAGAATCTTTAAAGGTAAAAAAATGAGTTATCGTAATATAAAATTTTTAAATCATAATATTGGCAAAAATGAACCAGTATTTATAATTGCTGAAATAGGTGCTACGCACAATGGCGATGTAAATCAGGCTTTAAGTTTAATAAAGACTGCAAAAAAGGTAGGTGCTCAAGCTGTAAAATTACAGACAGTGACTCCTGACTACAGTTATTGTGAAGGCACCTTATCGCATGATGTTTTTCAAGATTTATCACTTAGTTTTGAAGACATGCTAAAAATGAAGAATTATGCAGAACAATTAGGGCTAATAATTTTTTCTACTCCAGGAGATTTTCCTAGTTTAGAAATTGTTCAAGAATTAGACTTTCCTATAATGAAAATTTCATCAGGGTTAATGACTAATAAGCCTTTAGTTGAGGCTGTAGCAAAAACAGGAAAACCATTAATAATATCTTCTGGAATGGCCTACTTAGATGAAATAGCCAGAACTATTAGGTTTGCAAGAGAGGCAGGATGTAGTGAACTTGCTGTTCTTCATTGTACATCTGTTTATCCTTGTAAGGATGATCTTGTAAATTTAAGTGCTATTGAGAGAATGGAAAAATCATTAAATTTACCTATAGGTTATTCTGATCATACAGCAGATGAACTTGCCTGTAGTTTATCAGTAATGAAAGGAGCGGTTATAGTAGAGAAGCATTTAGCACTATCTCAAGAACTGGCAGGCCCAGAGAAGGGAACGGCATGTGATCCAGATCAGTTTGAAAAAATGGTAGCCAATGTAAGGCGAGCTGAAAAAATGATTGGATCAGGTATAAAAAGACCAAATGAAGAAGAAGAATTAGGAAGAAAACTTCATCGCAGAACAATAATAACGGTTAAAAAAATTCCTAAAGATAAAGTAATTACTTCAGATGATATAAGTGTAATGAGAGGAAATCTTGAGCATATAGGTCTGACACCAGAACTATACGAAACAATTATTGGTATGAGAGCAAGTATTGATATAGAAAAGAATGAGCCACTTAATATTGGTATGTTTAAAATTAATAAAAAATGAAAATTACTAATACAATTAATGGCAATAACCTTTTTCTAAAAAGTTTAGAATTGAATAATATTTCAATTCATTATTTAAATTGGCTTAGAGATAAGGAAGTAAATTATTACTTAGAAACAAAGCATGAGAAACAAAGCTTAAGTAAAATTAGAAGTTTTGTATCAACATGTAATAAATCTAAAGACACTTATTTATTAGGAATTTTTACAATAGATGGTGTTCATATTGGCAATATAAAACTTGGTCCTATAAAATTTATTCATAAATTATCTCCTATTAGTATTTTTATTGGCGAAAAGGATTATTGGGGAAAAGGTTTAGCTGCAGATGCTATAAATACCTTATCAAATTTTGCATTTATTGAAATTGGATTAAATAAATTAATAGCGGGAATGTACTCTGAAAATACTACTAGCATAAAATCGTTTGAAAAAGTCGGTTTTGTAAAAGAAGGTATAAGAAAAAGACATTATAAATTAGATAATGTTTATACGGATATAATAGAACTAGGTCTTTTAAGAGAGAGATATAATTACAAAATTAACTAATCAAAAACATACACAAGCAATTTACATTGACTCTATGGATGCATATTTAGAGGTTAAAAAAGAAAAATTAAAGCATAAAATTTTTACAGATGATCCCGTATTAGCATATAGTCTAAAAGATAAAGGTGTTTCAAATATTGATGATCTAATCGATTATGATGAAAATTTTATGTTAGGTGAGATTAGTCTAAGTGTTGCAGACAAAATAGATAAAATTACTATAAACAATAAAATAAAAGATATTAATTTTATTGAAGGTTTAACAATAGCAAGGCCACTTGGAGTTTTTATTTCTAGTTTATTTTATAGAGCCTTATTATTTTCTAGGTTTGTTAATAAATATCAAATTAAAGAAGTCATGATATTTGTTAATGAAGAGTGGAATATTTCTTCTGGTTATTTTATGGAAATAAGTCGTTTTTCTAACATTTTTAGTAAGCTATGTAATATAAATTTTTTTGATAATAAAATAAAATTTAAAGTATTTACGTATAAATTAGATAAGAAAAGTGAAAGAGTAGATAGCTCAATTAATAATATTTTTATTAAAGCTCTTTTATTTCCTTTTAATGTAAATATAAGAGAATTATTATATAAGACTGGTATACTAAGTATTATACCTTTTAAAAAAAAAGTAATAGTTATCGGTGAGCCCGATGGCATAATTAGAGAGTCCTTACCGGCACTTAATATGTTAGGATATAAGGAAATAATTTTACCTAAAGTTCTAAAAGGTAT
>MDSV01118528.1_pt1 | contig 11070 bp, 10 predicted proteins | sample 810851 | NCBI WGS metagenome assembly MDSV01 (sample SAMN05326640, study PRJNA326480) | marine metagenome | isolation source: seawater | place: Atlantic Ocean: North East | collected 2012 | reverse complement strand
CTATATGATTTTACAATATCTCCAGGTCTTTGAGCATTACCACCTGGCATATTTTCTACAAGCCCCACAACCCCAACGGCGTTAATTTTTGCTTTTCTTAATGCTAAATTTTTCAATAAGCCAACTACCGTAGCTGAGCCCGCCATATCATAAGTCATGTCTTCCATAAACTTTGCTGGTTTAAGTGAAATACCTCCGGTATCAAAACAAACTCCCTTTCCAACAAAAGCTAAGGGCTTAGAATTGTTTTTTGCTCCATTCCATTCCATTGTTACAAGATACGATCCTCTAATACTTCCTTGTCCTACACCTAACAGAGCATTCATTCCTAATTTTTTTAATTTTTTATCATCATAGATATTAATTTTTAAGCCATATTTTTTTAGAGAACTTAATCTTTTTGCATACTCATCCGGATGTAAAATATTTCCTGGTTCGGAAACCAGATCTCTTGCAAAAAAGGTTCCTTCTTCTAGCGCTTTAAATCTTAATTGATTTTGAGCAGATATTTTATTCTTGTTTCCTATTACATTTATAGAAACAAGTCTTTTATTTTTTTTTGATTTATAAATATTAAATTCATAAGATTTTAATTTTAGTCCATGTAGGAAGTATCCTACAAAATTTTCAATTTTACTATTTATAGTATCCGAGTTAATTAAATAATTATTTTTCTTTTCATAATTTATATATCTATGAAATTTAGCTCCTAAACTTTCAATGTTAGAGGTTTCTAGCTCTTTTTTAATTGATACTAAGAATATCGTTTTTTTTGAATTAATTTCGAAAAAAAGTAAGTCTTTTTTTAAATCACTAGTTTTCAATAAATCAGATATGTAAGAAAACTCTGAAGTAGATAGATGTTTTTTTAAACCATTAATATTGAATTTTTCATCAGTAAATAACACTAGATTAGCTGAAGATTTTTTTTCGCTGTTTTTTTTGTAATTAATCTGAATAGACATAAATTTTAATACACTCCATACGTGTTCGATGGTATATATGTTCAAAATTATAAAAATTCAATGAAAAACTTAATTTTTAGAAAATTATTTAAAGATGTATTATTTTTTTTTTTTAATTTTCTCTTTAAGCCTAACTCTAATAGTTTGGGTAGTTCAGGCTGTAAATTTTTTAGAATTTGTCGCAGAAGATGGTCATAGCTTCAAAATATATATATTTTATACTTTATTAAATATTCCCAAAGTATTTTCCAGAATTTTACCTTTTGTATTTTTCATATCAGTTTTTTATACGCTGATAAAATATGAGGATAACAATGAATTGGTTATATTTTGGACTAATGGCATAAATAAAATTCAATTTATTAATAAACTAGTTAAATTTTCTCTCATTATTGCAATTTTTCAAATATTACTTACAACACTTATTGTGCCCAAAACGCAAGATATGGCCAGATCATATATTAGATCTTCAAATATTGATTTTTTTCCTTCTTTAATTAAAGAAAAAACATTCGTGGATACTGTTAAGAATTTAACTATTTTTATAGAAGAAAAGAAAGATAATAAATATTATAAAAATTTTTTTCTTAAAGATGATTTTGGAAATGATAGTCATCAAATTATATATGCTAAAAAAGGTGAAATTAATATAAATGAAAATATCATAATTTTACAAGATGGAGAAATTATAAATAGAAATAATGAAAAATTAACAAGATTTTCATTTAAAAAATCAAGTTTTGATTTATCAAGATATAAAACAAAAACTATTACTTTTCCAAAAATACAAGAATGGAGATCAACAAATTTAATTAATTGTATTTTTTTAATTTATGAAAAAGGAAATTTTGAGAAATTCAATTGTAAAATGGAATCATTTGTTGAATATATAAGAGAAATCTTTAGAAGAATATTTTCGCCTTTATTTATACCAACAATAATTCTTGTTTCCTCATTATTAATTATTAAATCAAAACATGATTTTAGCTATACATTTTTGAAATTTCTTTTATTTGTTATGGGAATACTTACGATTGTATTATCTGAACTTATTATAAGATATATAGGTTCAGATCAGTATAATGTTTTATTTTTTATATCATCACCATTAATTATTTATTTCTTTTTATACCTAATATTTCAAAGGAAATTAACCTAATGCTTATAAAAACATATAACAAATTTATATATAAAACATTTTCTTTAATACTATTAAAAGTTCTTTTAATTTTTGCAGCATTAATTTTAACTCTTAATCTATTTGATGAAATTAATTTTTTTAAGGATAGTGATAAAAACTTTACGTTTCCAATATTTTTAACTTTTTTAAATTTACCCTCTATAATCTATGATACATTTCCATTTATATTTTTAATTTCAACACAATTCTTTTTTTTAAAAATTCTTCAAAATAATGAATTAAATATATTTAAAATACACGGAATTAAAAATTTTCAAATTTTAAAAAATTTAATTATTACAACTTTTATGCTAGGAATAGTTGTAGTAACTATTTTTTACAATATATCAGCAAAATTTAAGAACCTTTACATAGAATTCAAAAATACCAGTTCAAATGATAATAAATACCTTGCAGTAATAACTGAAAATGGTTTATGGATCAAAGACGAGTTTGAAGATTCTATACACATTGTTAATGCGGTACAAATTCAAAAAGATTTATTGTTAGATGTTTCCATATTCCAATTTGACAAAAAATTTAATCTAGAAAAATCAATTTATTCAAAGGAAGTTTCAATAACATCAAAAAATTGGGTTATAAAAAAACCAACTATTAATCAAAAAAATCAAATAATTGATGATATCGAAACCTTGAATTTTGAGTCAAATTTTGATTATAACAAAATAATTAAACTATATTCCAACTTATCTTCTCTTACTTTTTTTGGGTTACTTGATCTTGAGAATGATTATAAATCAATTGGATATTCTACTTCGGAAATTATACTTCATAAACATAAAATATACTCATTTCCATTTAATCTTATGATTGTTTCGTTGTTTGCTGGTATTTTAATGTTAAATATTGGTTACAATAAAAATTATGTTTTTAATGTGATATTGGGAATTATATTATCAGTGACTATATATTATATAAACTATCTTTCTTTTACTATGGGTGAAAATGGAAAAATACCTCTGGTACTATCAGTTTGGCTTCCAATTTTAATTTTATCTATATTTAATTTAATAGGACTTGTAAGAATTAATGAAAAATAATTTTAAAATATTTCTTATTTCATTATTAATAATATTTTTACAAATAAAGTGTGTGCTATCAGAAAATTTTAAATTTGAAGCTAATGAATTAAATTATTTAAATGATGAAAAAATTTTAAAAGGAATAGGTAATATTAAAATTATTGATAATAGTAATAATTCAGAAATTTATGCTGATGAATTTAAATATAATAAAGGATCTCAAATTTTATATATAAATGGAAATATTAAATTTATTGATCAAATAAATGATTTGGTAATTAATGCACAGAATTTAACGTACTATAAAAAACTTGAAAAAATAATTTCTGATAAATTAATCGAAGCTGAAATTCAAAATAAATATATATTTGAATCAAATAATATCGAATATTTAAGAAATGAGAGAAAAATTTCCTCAAATAAACTTTCTTCTTTAAAAGACAATATTGGAAATATTTTTAAAGTAGATAATTATGAATATTTTATTAATAAAGGATTAATAAATACAAAAAAATTAAAATTAACCGATTTAAATAAAAATAAATATCTCATTGAAGATGCTATTATTAATTTAAATTTAAGTGAAGTTAGAGGTAAAAAAATAAATCTAATTGATATAGAAAATAATAATTATTTTGTTGAAGATGCAATGGTCAACTTAAATTTAAATGAAATAATTGGAAAAGATGTTTCAATAAATCTTGATAAAAATACTTTCAATAATCCTGAAAATGATCCTCGAATGAAAGGTAATAGTATTTTTGTAAGTAAAGATAAAACAACTCTTACAAAAGGTGTTTTTACTACTTGCAAAAAAAGAGACAAATGTCCTCCATGGGTACTTTCTGCTAAACAAATAGAACATGATAAACAAAAAAAACAAATTAATTATAAAGATGCGTGGTTAAAACTTTATGATGTGCCTGTTTTATATTTTCCATCTTTTTTTCATCCAGATCCTACTGTTAAAAGACAATCTGGTTTTCTAATACCCACAATAAGTAACTCTAATACTTTTGGAAGTATGTTTTCAATTCCCTATTACCATGTCATATCGGATAACAAAGATCTTACTTTTTCGCCTAGAATTTATAGCAACAGAGACATTCTATTGCAGTCTGAATACCGTCAGGTAAATAAAAATACTAAACACAATTTAGATTTAAGTTTATTTTCACAAAATAAATTTGGTTTAGACTTTAATGAACCTAAAGGGCATTTTTTTTCAAATTCAAATTATTCTGTAAATCTAAAAAATTTTGATGAGTCATTTGTAGAAATGAACATTCAGCAAACTAGTGAAGAAAGTTATTTAAAAAGTTATAATTTAAAATCACCATTAATCAATAGTAATACTACTTTAAACTCATATGTTGATTTTAATGCAAGTCGCGAAGATCTATCTATTAGTTCTTCAGTAGAGGTATTTGAGAAATTAACTCCACAAAAATCTAATGATAGATTTGAATTTATTTATCCAAATATAGAAATTGTTAAAGATACAGATTTATTTAAAAATTTTGATGGTAATGTTACTTTTCACTCAAACTTCTACCAAAAAAAATATAATACAAATGTATATGAAGGCGCTTTAATTAATGATTTAAGATTTAATTCAAATACTAACTTTACAGATTTAGGACTTTTAAATAAGTTTAAATTTCTATTTAAAAATGTAAATACGAAAGCCAAAAAATCACATAAATATAGAAATTCAACTGATACTCAATTGTTGTCTGCCGTACAATTTGAAACAAGTTATCCATTGTCAAAAACGACCCCTGAAGGGAATAACTTACTGACTCCAACTGCTTCTATTATGTTTAGTCCTAATAAATCGAGAAATATTGTTAATGAAGATAGACCAGTAAATACTAACAATATATTTTCATTTGACAGAATAGCAAGTTCTGAGACAGTTGAAGGTGGATTATCTTTAACAGTAGGATCAAACTTTAAAAAAATAAATAAACAAGAAGATCAAGTTATTGAATTAGATTTAGCTCAAGTATTTAGGGTAGATGAAAATAATGACTTACCTTCAAATAGTACAATTGGCAATACATCCTCTGATATTATTGGAAAACTAAAGCTAGAGCCAAATAAATATTTTAATTTAGAATATGATTTTTCTTTAGATAATAGTTTAAGTGAATCGAATTATAATCTTATAAAGTCTGAAATAAGTGTTAACAAACTTGTGACATCTTTTGAATATTTAAAAGAAGACAATATTATTGGGGACGAAAGTTACTTATCATATAAAACTGAATATAATTTTAGTGACAGTGGGTCTATAAGTGCATCATCAAGAGTTAATAAAAAGACAAATTTAACAGAATTTTATAATTTAGTTTATGAGTATAAAAATGACTGTTTAGTTGCTTCTGTAGGATTTGATAAAAAATTTTACAACGATACTAATCTAAAACCAGAAAAAAATTTATTTTTTACTGTAACAATTAAACCATTTGGAAAAGTTAAGGGTCCTAATATTTCTAAACTGAGAGATTAATGAATTTATTTATAAAAAATTTTTTTATTTGTTTAGTTATTTGTATTTTATCTTTAAATATTAGCTTATTTGCAAAAGATGTAAAAATTATTGAAAGAATAAAAAATGAAATTATTACAAATATAGATATCGAAAAAGAAGCATTATATTTAATAGTTTTAAACAAAGAAATTCAAAATTTAGACAAAAAAGAAATTCAAAATTTTGCAAAAAATTCAATTATAACTGAAAAAATCAAAGAAATAGAAATTAAAAAATATTACGATTTAAATAAAGAAAATAAAATTGTTAATAAAATATTAAATAACTTATACAAAAAATTAAATTATGAAAACGAACTTGAATTTAAAAAATATATCGAAAATAGAGGACTTTCCATTGAAACATTTAAAAAAAAAGCAAAGATTGAAGCTTTATGGAATGATCTAATTTATAATAAATTTAAAAATAATATTGAGATCGATATAAATCAGATTAAACAAAACTTAAAAAAAGAAATAAAATTAAAAAAAGTTGAAAAATCATACAATTTATCAGAAATTTTTTTCTTTGTTGAAAGCAAAGATGATAAAGAAAAATTATTAAAAGTAATAAAAAATAATATAGAAAAAGACGGATTTAAAAATGCAGCATTAAGATTTAGTAAAACTGACAGCTCTAAATTTGGTGGAGAGATCGGATGGGTAAAAGAGTCTCAATTATCGAAACTAATTATAAAAGAAATTGCAAAAACCAATAAGGGAGAAATATCAAATCCTATAACAATGCCAGGGGGTGTTCTTATTCTTAAAGTTAATAATATAAAAAAAGAAAATATTAAAGTAGATTTTGATAATGAATTAAACCAAAGAGTTTTTTTTGAAAAAAATAGACAACTAAAACAGTATTCAAAAATATATTTCAGTAAAATTAAAAAAAATCTAGATAACCTGTGATAAAAAAACCAATAATAATAGTTACTGGAGAGCCTTATAGTATTTTTTCAGAAATATTATTTAAAGCTATAAAATTAGAAAATTATAATACACCCTTTATATTAATTGGATCAAAAGATTTGCTTACAAAACAAATGAAAAAATTAAATTACAATTTTAAATTTAATTTAATCAATCGTAAGAGATTTCATATAAATGAAATTAATAAAAAAAAAATTAATTTAATTAATGTAGATTTTAAATTTAATAAGGCATTTAAAAATATTTCAGATAAATCAAATTTATTTATTTCTGAATGTTTTGCTATTGCTATAGAATTATTGAATAGTAATAAGTTTTCAGGTTTAATTAATGGTCCAATTTCTAAAAAAAATTTTTTAAAAGAAAAATTTATGGGTATTACAGAATATTTAGCAGCTAAAACAAATAAAAAAAATAAGGTTGCAATGTTAATATATAATAAAAAATTATCTGTATCACCAATTACAACCCATGTAGCCTTAAATAAGGTGCATAAAAAATTATCAAAAAAGAAAATAATTAATAATGTTAGATTAATTAAAGAATTTTATAAAAAAAAATTTAATAAAAATCCACTAATAGCAATTACAGGATTAAATCCACATTGTGAAAGTAATTATAAATCTAGTGAAGAGGATAAGATAATAAAGCCAGCAATAAAATATTTAACAAAAAGAAAATATAAAGTTTACGGACCTTTTGCTGCTGATACAATATTTATGGAAGACCAATCAAAAAAATATGATGTAATTGTTGGAATGTATCATGATCAGGTTTTAACTCCGATGAAAACAATATTTGGGTTTGACGCCATTAATATAACACTTGGACTATCATTTTTAAGAATTTCTCCTGATCATGGGCCAAATATTCAAATGTCAGGTAAAAATTTGTCTAACCCAAAGAGTTTAATAAAAGCATTAAAATTTTTTGATAAATACAAATAAGTGATTATTAAAGCAAAAAAAAGTCTAGGCCAAAACTTTCTTATAGATCATAATGTTCTAGAACAAATAATTAATACCGTACAAATTAATAATGAAGAAGTATTAGAAATTGGACCCGGAACAGGAAACTTAACAGAATATATTTTAAGAAAAGAGCCAAAAAAAACTTTCGTTATAGAGAAAGACAAAAATTTATCATTATTATTAATTAAAAAATTTAACAAAAAAATTAATTTAATTAACAATGATGTATTAAAAATAGATGAAAATAAAATCTCTAAAAATAAATTGACTGTATTTGGCAATCTTCCTTATAATATTTCTACAGAAATTCTTTCTAGGTGGATAATAAATCTTGATGATAAGTTTTGGTTTAAAGACTTAGTACTAATGTTTCAAAAAGAGGTTGCTGATCGTATTATTGCTAAATCAAATTCATCTGAGTACGGTAGGCTTACAATTTTATCCAATTGGAAACTGGATATAAAAAAAATTATAGATGTAAAGCCCGAAAGTTTCTCACCAAAGCCCAAGATAAATAGCTCTTTATTACATTTTTCTCCAAAAAAAAAATTTTTTAACTTAAAAAATAGTAAAAGCCTTGAAACAATTACTAGAATTTTTTTTAGCCAAAGAAGAAAAATGGTAAAAAAACCATTCAATATTATATTTAATAATGCAAAGAAAATTGCTGATAAATTTGATGTAGATTTAAATTTAAGACCACAAAATATTAAACCAGAAATATACTATCAACTTGCTAAAGAATACGAAGATTTAAGCAGTTAAAAATTCAACATGATTTCTAATAAAATCCTTATCATAATCTTTTGATCCATTATTTATCTCTGCATCAATTAAATTACTTATTCTTGAATAACATTCATTTAAACTATCATTAATTACTACATAGTCATAATTAATCCAATGAAGAACATCTCGATTGAATTCTTTCATTCTTTCAGTAACAATTAATTTATCTTTCATATCTCTATTTGATAGTCTTTCAAACAAAACATCTCTACTTGGTGGTAATACAAAAAATGTGATTAATTTATAATTTAGTTTTTTATTTTTAATTTGATCTGCACCTTGCCAGTCAATATCAAAAATAACATTTTCACCTTTTTCCAATTTTTCTATAACTGGAGTTCTGGTTGTTCCATAAAGATGTTTAAAAACTTTTGCATACTCTAGAAATTCTTCATTTTTTATTAATTTTTGAAATTTTTCATTATCAACAAAAAAATAATCTTTGTCTTCAATTTCATTTGCTCTTGGTTTGCGTGTTGTGTGTGAAATTGAAATATTAAAATTTTTATTATTTGAAAGAAGTTTTACTAAAGTTGTTTTACCTGCCCCAGATGGGGATGATAATATTACCATTATCCCATCTTTTTTTAAGGACATTTAAATAAATCTAATTACTTTTGCCTTCAATAAATTTGACCGCATCACCAACCGTTAAAATTTTTTCAGCTTCGCTATCAGAAATTTCTGATCCAAATTCTTCCTCAAAAGCCATCACTAATTCTACAGTATCTAGACTGTCTGCCCCAAGATCATCAATAAAACTTGATTCATCTTGAACTTTAGCTTCATCAATTCCTAGATGATCTGCTACAATTTTTTTAACTTTGCTTGAAATTTCTTCTGACATATTCTTCCTTTTCGTTATATTCCGTTAATAGATTAAAAAGTAGCTTTGTCAAGCCATATACATGCCTCCGTTAACATGTATTGTTTCTCCAGTAATATAAGAAGCAGCATCAGACGATAAAAAAGCAACAGTATTTGATACATCTTCACCCGTCCCAAGCTTGCTCATGGGTATTCTTGATGTTAATGCAGCTTTTATACTTTCCACTATCTTATCTGTCATATTAGACTGAATAAATCCTGGTGAGACACAATTTATAGTAATATTTTTTTTTGCATATTCTATCGCTAAACTTTTAGACATAGCTATTATTCCAGCTTTAGATGCAGCATAATTTGATTGTCCTAAATTTCCTGAATGACCTACTATTGAAGTTATATTTACTACTCTACCATATTTATTTTTTAGCATTTTTTTAATTGCATATTTGCATAAGTAAAATGTTGATGTTAGATTAACATCTATAACTTTTTGCCATTCATCATTTTTCATTCTCAAAGACAAGTTATCCATAGTAATTCCTGCGTTGTTTACTAATATATCTAAGCCCGTTAATTGAGATGAAACGTTTTCAACAAATTCTTCAATCCTGTCATGATTTGAAATATCAAATTTCAAAATATTTATATTAGGGAATTCAACTTTTAATTTATCTAGTTTTTCAGTGTTAGTACCTGTCGCTAATACTGTGCCATCTAAGGATAAAAATTTTTTTACTAGTGAACTTCCTATCCCACCAGTTGCTCCTGTAATTAGTATTTTTTTATCTTTAAAATTAATCATTTAAATTAATCATATTTATATCTTCTTCATTATTTATTGCACTAACTTTTATTGTTCTATCAATTCTTTTAATCATTCCTGATAGTACTTTTCCTGGACCTATTTCAATAAATTTATTTACACCTTTGCTTATCATTAAGATAACACTTTCTCTCCACCTTACCCTACTTTCTATTTGATGAACTAATAAAGTTTTCAATTCATCTACATCGGATATTTCTTTGCCAGTTACATTAGATATAAGCTTATTTTTAAATTCTCTAAATTTTAACCTTGAAACTTCTTCTCTCATAATATTTGTTGCGCTGTTCATTAATTGACAATGAAATGGAGCGCTAACAGGTAATTTAATATTTTTAATATTATTTGATTTTAAATCGAGCATGAATTGATCCAAATTATTTGACTCACCGCTTATAACAATTTGACCCTCTGAATTATCATTAGCTATAAAACACTTGTATTTTTTTTTATTTTCTTCAATCATATTCTCTATAGTATCTATTTTAGAACCCAAAACTGCCACCATCCCTCCTTGTCCTTTAGGAACAGCATCTTGCATCGCTTTACCTCTGATTTTTAAAATTTTAATTGTATCAGAAAAACTTAATGCTTCTGCTGATGCTAAAGCAGAATATTCTCCTAGGGAATGTCCAGCAAAAAAATTTGCTTTATTTAAATCAATATTAAACTCCTCTTTAACTAACTTAAAAATTGAATAACTAAGTAAAAATATTGCTGGTTGTGTATTTTCAGTTAAATCTAATTTTTCTTTAGGCCCTTCCAAAATAATCTTTGATAAAGGTAAATTTAGTATTTCATCAGCCTCTTTAAATAAATTTTTTACAATTTCGTATTTTTCATAAAACTCTTTGCCCATTCCAACTAATTGTGAGCCCTGGCCAGGAAAAATTACAGAAAACATTTAAATATCTAAATTTTATTATGGTTTTAAGTGTTGTAATTAAAGAATTATAATAGTATATCCTCATTTTTTATTAAAGAACAAATATGAATTTTT
>MDSV01081989.1_pt1 | contig 11070 bp, 8 predicted proteins | sample 810851 | NCBI WGS metagenome assembly MDSV01 (sample SAMN05326640, study PRJNA326480) | marine metagenome | isolation source: seawater | place: Atlantic Ocean: North East | collected 2012 | reverse complement strand
TAATAAATAAGTATTTTAATGAAAGAAATAACAAAAAAAATAAAATTACTTTATCGGGAGAGGACATTAAAGAAGGCTTAACAGCAGTGTTATCAATTAAAATGCCAGATCCTAAATTTTCTTCTCAAACCAAAGATAAGCTCGTATCTTCAGAAATAAGATTAATAGTTGAAACTATAATTAGTGATAAAGTTTCTACTTGGTTTGATCAAAATCCGTCTATAGCAAAAACAGTACTAGAAAAAATTACTCAAGCAGCTATGGCAAGAGATGTTGCGAGAAAAGCAAGAGATAGTGTACGAAGAAAAGGAGCGTTTGAATTATCAGGTTTGCCCGGAAAATTAGCTGATTGTCAAATTCAAAAAAAAGAAGGTACAGAACTTTTCATAGTAGAGGGAGACTCAGCGGGTGGCTCAGCTAAGCAAGGAAGGGTTAGAGAATATCAAGCTGTACTTCCCTTACGAGGAAAAATTTTAAATACATTTGTTAATGGAAAGTCAAATGGAAATGATCATACTACAAAAGCTCTTTCAAAAATGATGTCTTCTAATGAGATTGTAACTTTGATTAATGCTTTGGGAACTGGTTCAAAAGACTTTAATATAGAAAATTTAAGATATGATAAAATAGTAATTATGACTGATGCCGATGTTGATGGATCACATATAAGAACTTTATTATTAACATTTTTTAATAATTATCCTTTCAACCAATTAATTGAAAATGGACATATTTATTTAGCTCAACCACCGTTATTTAAAGTTACTAAATCGAATAAAAGTGTTTATATAAAAGATGAAAAAGCACTAGAGGAATACATTTTAAAAGCTTCAGACAAATCAAATAAGCAAATGAAAAAAGGATCAATAGAATATAATAAATTTATGCAAGAGCAGAGAGAAAAATTATCTATACAAAGGTTTAAGGGTTTGGGAGAAATGAACCCTGAAGAACTTTGGCAAACTACACTTAATCCTGAAAATAGGACCATGTTAAGAGTTCAGTATACCAAAGGAACAAAAGATAAATCAAAAGATGATCAAAAGATGATAGAGGTTTTAATGGGCGATGAAGTTGCACCTAGAAAAGAATTTATAACAAGCAATGCGCTAGACGTTGCTAACCTAGATATATAAAATTTTAATAAAATGAAATTTTCTACTCTTTTTAGACTAGAAGAAAATCTCAATCTAGATAGAAAAACTCTAGTAATTTTAAGATGGATTGCAATAGTAGGTCAATTAATTGCAATAAATTTAGTATATTTTTACTTAAATCTAAATTTTCCAATTCTTTCAGCCTATTTAATAATTCTTTTTGGATTGGTTTCTAACTATATTTTACAGTTTAAATTTAAATCTATTCAATTAAAAGATTTTTACGCAAGTTTATTTTTAATTTATGATTTAATCCAACTTACACTTTTATTATATTTAACTGGTGGCATATCGAATCCATTTACAATATTAATGATTGTTCCAACTATAGTTTCATCAACTTTTTTAAGTATGGGAACTACAATTATATTAGGTTTTCTTACTATAGCTTTCCTATTTTTTTTAACAATTTTCCATTTTCCTTTGCCTGGAATTCATGAGAATGAAATTACTTTTCCAAAATTATATTTAATAGGATATTTTATTGCAATAATTATTAGTTTAATTTTTTTAGGTTATTTCGGTATTAGATTTTCTGGAGAAAGTAAAAGAAGATCTGATGCTATAAACAAACTACAACAAGTAATTGCTAAAGAATATGAATTAGAGTCCCTAGGGGGCCAAGCAGCTGCAGCTGCACACTCATTAGGTACTCCACTAGCTACTATTAATGTTGTTGCTACAGAACTTAAAAAAGAATTAAAAGGTAATGAAAATTTTTCTAAAGATATTGATTTACTAATTACCCAAACTAAAAGATGTGGAGAAATTCTAAAAAAAATATCAAAAAAACAAATTATAGAAGATCAATTTTTTAATAAAACAAAATTAGAAGATCTACTTGATGAAATAATTACTTCTTTTAAAGAAACTTCTTCAAAAAAATTTTTATTAACTTTTAAAGATAATAAAAATGATTATAGTTTTCAAAGATCTCCAGAATTAATTTATGGTTTAAGAAATTTTATTGGCAATGCAGCAAAGTTTTCAAAAAGTGTTGTAGAAATTATTTTAATAAGTGATAATGAAAATATTCAGGTAAAAATAAATGATGATGGTCCTGGATTTCCTGACGATATAAAAGAGATTATAGGAGAACCTTATATAAAATCTAAATCTATGCAAGTTAGTTCTAATTCAGGAACTGGACTAGGAACTTTTCTTGGTAAAACTCTCCTAGAAAGACAATCTGCATCTTTAATTTTTACAAAAGATACTAAATTAGGTGGAGCTTCAGTAGTGATAAGTTGGAATATAGATAATCTTAAATCTAACGTTTAAACTCAAAAGTATATGATAAAATTTTATACGCTAGTTTTGCTATTAAAAAGTTATAAGAATTGAAATTTTTAATAGGGGCTAATTCGTTTACATCCGCACCAATAATATTTGATATTTGACATACTTTTTTTATTATTGGTAAAACATCATCCCAAAATAGCCCACCAGGTTCTGGGGTGCCTGTAGCAGGCATTATGCTTGAATCAAAACTATCTACATCAAAAGTTATATATACATTTTTATTTTTAAATAACTTTTGTAATTTATTTAAATTCCAATTTTTTTTATCTTTACACCAAAAAATCTCAATTCTATCTCTGTTATTTTTGTAAAATAGCATTTCAGCTTTAGATAAATTTCTTATACCAAATGACACAACTTTAACGTTGTCATTATCTAAGCATCTTTTAATCGCAGATGCATGAGAAAATTTTTCTCCATTATAACTCTCTCTTAGATCTGCATGCGCATCAAAGTGTAAAATAGTTATATTATCGTATTTTTTTACAAAAGGTTTTATAGAAGCAGGCGTAATAGAATGTTCTCCTCCAAAAATTAAAGGAAATTTATTTTTAGAGATTAATTCCTCATTAATTTTTGACAATTGATCTAAAGCAGAATTAATTTTTTTTTTTAAAGGAAATGGTTTTAGTGTTTTAATTCCTATTTCTTTATAAGGTTCTTTATTTAAATCTTCATCAAATAGCTCAACTTGATGAGAAGCTTTAATAATTTCTTTTGGACCATTTTTAGTTCCATGACCATAACTGACAGTTCTTTCAAGTCCAAATGGAACAACAATAACTTTTTCTTTAAAGTTGACTTTACTGTCGACTCCAAGAAATCCATTTTTGTTTGAAAGATATTTCATTCTTAATTTAATCTCTTACAACTTAATATTGTTTTTTTAAATATTTATTTAATTCTATTTAAAAATTCTAGAAAAGTTTCTTTTTTCTCTATTTTTCCAATTTTCCCGATGATAGGCATCACTAGCAATTAAAGGAAGTACACTTGTTGCTTCCGCAAAAACCATTTGTTCTTTTGCAACATCTACTTTTCCCCATGAGCTAGCTTCTTTTAAAGTTGAACTACTACAAGCTCCATCCCTTGTATCTGCTACTGTAATTTGAATTGCATATTTATGCATATCAACTTTTTTACCTATTAGGTCAGCACAAACTACTGTATCTTGAATAAAATTTTTTGGTACACCACCTCCTACCATCAGTAGGCCTGATTGTTTTGATTTAATTTTAATTTCGGTTAATTCTCTTAACTCTCTAATCGAATCAATCGTGATATGTTTATTAGGATTTTGTTCTTGATGCATTACTAAACCAAATCCGGCTGAACTATCTGTAAATGCTGGGCAGAAAATTGGAACTTCATTATCATATGCTGTTTCAATTAAGGAATTTTTTTTTTTGGCGTTTTTTTTTAAATATTTGCCTAGTTCTTTAATAAACTCTCTTGAAGTGTATGCTCTTGGTTCCAATGTATTAGCTACATCACAAATAGTTTGATCACAGGCTTGAAGCTCTTCCTCATCGATGTAAGTATCATAAATTCTATCTATATAGTTTTTTCTGAGTTCTGCATCATCTTGAAATTGTGAACCCTGATAATGCTTAAAGCCCAAAGCTTCAAAAAAGTCCATATCAATTATTGAAGCTCCTGTAGCTACTACAGCATCAACCATGTTGTATCTAATTAAATCAGTATAGAGGTTCATGCAGCCCCCTGCAGACGTTGAGCCAGCAAGCGTCAAGAAAATTGAACAATTTTTATCTGATATCATTTCATTATAAATTTTAGCTGCATTAGCTGTATCCCTTGAGGTAAAGGACATTTTACTCATACCATCGATTATTTTTCTCGCATCAAAGGAGGCAATATCAATATGTTCTACAGGACTGTTTAAAAAAGATTTTTTATTATGCCCAATATTAGGACTAATTTTTTTTGTCATTAAGCAACCAAGTAATTAATCTTACTTGAGTCTTCATATAAAGACATTATTGGTTTATCATTTAATTCTAAAATTTCATCTGAGTAGAAACCATTAAATTTGGTTCTAAAAGTTAATCCGTATGCACCTAGCTGTCCTAATTCAATATAATCACCCTCCTTTATATTATTAGGCAATAGAAAAGGTCCTTTCATATAATCTAAGCTGTCGCAAGTTGGTCCAAAAAAATTAAATGATGTTAATTTTTTTGAATGATTTCTTCCGTTAGTAATCATTTTAGCAGGTAAAATAAAATTTGGTACTCCAGCGTCAAACAATGATCCGTAAGTACCATCATTAATATAAAGACTCTGTTTTTTTCTAAGTATAACTTTTACTATCGTTGAACCACTTTCTGCAACAATAGCTCTACCAGGTTCACAAATAACTTCAGGTATTTTTTGCAATTTTAAATTTTTAAGAGATCTTTTTATTTCATCTAAATAATTACTTAGGGGTTCCGGGTTGAGGTCAGGATATATAGAAGGAAAACCACCTCCAACATTTATGACATCAGGAATGATTTTAGTTTTCTTAATTATATTTCCAATTTCATTAATACCTTTTGAATAAGAAATTTTATGCATACACTGGGAACCTACATGAAAACTTATACCCAATTTTTTTGAATGTTCTTTACAAAGCCTCACGAGACCTAATGCTTCAGAAGGTAGAGCACCAAATTTTCTTGATAAATCTATTTCTGCATGTTCATTAGAAATAGCTATTCTTACAAATAAGTTTAAATCTTTTGCTTGATTTGTAGCAACTAAGATTTTTCTAAGCTCATCTTTACTATCTAAAGCAAAGTTTCTGACATTAAAATCAAAGTAAGCAGATGATATACTCTCTTTGGTTTTTACAGTGTGCATAAAATATAGTTTAGACTCTGGTTTAATTTTCTTTATCAATTTAATTTCATTTAAAGAAGCAACATCAAAGTCTTGGACACCACTTGAAATAATTTCTTTAATTACTTTTTCGTTTGGATTTGTTTTAACTGCATACAAAACTTTACCCGGGAAATTATCTTTAAAAAATTTTGTAGATTTTTTTATTGAATCAGGCCGTATACAATATACGGGATAATCAGGCTTTAGCTCATTAACTAGCTCGTTAACGTCTTTAAATTTTCGCATTTCATGTGTCCCTCGTTAATTTACACAAAAGATTTTTAAAAAATTTTAATAAAAAAAACCTTATTAAGTCGCGTTTAAGGTTTTTTTGACTTTATGTAAAGAAAAAAATGCAGTTTTGACAGTTGTAATTTAGATCTTAATAACTATATACCCAACTATGAAAGCTCAAAAAAATTATGCTGATCAACTAAATCTTAAAGATTTTTCGGATAAGTCATTGTTAATCCTTGATGATGATGATCCATTGAGAGGCAGGCTTGCTAGAGCCATGGAAAAGAAGGGTTTTGCAGTAAAAGACGCTAAAACTGTAGCTGAAGCGTTAAGAATAGTCAAAAATGACCCTCCTAGCTTCGCTTTAATAGACCTAAGGCTTGAAGATGGAAATGGGCTGGATGTAATTAAAGAATTATCTCAAACAAAAAAAGACTGTAGAATTGTAATGTTAACCGGATATGGCAATCTACCCACAGCTGTAGCAGCTGTAAAAGCAGGCGCAATAGATTATATGGCTAAACCTGTAGATGCAGACGATGTTGAAGCTGCACTATTAGCTTCTCCTGAATCAAAAGCTAGGCCTCCAGAAAACCCAATGTCAGCAGATAGGGTAAAATGGGAGCATATTCATAGAGTATTCGAATTATGCAACAGAAACGTGTCTGAAACAGCTAGGAGACTTAAAATGCATAGAAGAACTTTACAGAGAATATTATCTAAAAGATCTCCAAGATAAATTAAAATATTTTTTTAATTTTTTTAATTTGAGTAATTGAGAAAGTTACAATTAGAATTTTGAATAGTTCAGCTAATAAAAAGGGTTGAGCTCCTAGTTTAAAAATTGGTTTTTCCCAACCTATTAATGTTCCAAGCCACAACACTCCTAAAATATATATAAAACTTATTGCAAAAGTTAATTTTAAAAAGTTGTAAATCACATTCTTATTGTAAACAAATTTTCCTGCAAAAAAAACAGCAACTAGAAAACCAATTAAATATCCCATAGTTGGTCCAGTAAAATAAACTAAACCAAATCCTTTTTCAGGAGTACCTGAAAAAACTGGAAGACCAATAATTCCTTCAAACAAATATAAAGCTATGGTTGCAACTCCTAACTTCCATCCAAATCCAATCCCAATTATTAAAACAACTAAAGTTTGCATTGTCATGGGCACTGGATAAAAAGGAATTTTAATTTTAGATGAAACAGCAAGTAATACTGTGCCAAGAAATATAATGGATAAAGTTTTTAAAAGTTTTGATTGTGTTAGGTTTTTAACAATTTCCATATGTATATATTTATCTTTTTTTGAAAATAAATCTACTTATTTGTTAGTTGAACAAAAACATCCTCTAAATCACCATCTTCTGTTACAATATCTAGTATTTTTATATTATTTTGAGCCAAATAATTTATGACTTCACTAAAGTTAAGTGAATTTTTCTCGTAAGTAACTGAAATTGAACTAGTCGAATTGATTTTGATTTGAATACCTTCCATTTGTAGAGCTATATTTTTGTTAATATTCTCAATTTTAAAATTTATTTTTTTTGTTTGAATTCTGTCTAAGAGTTTTTGAGTAGTATCAAGTGCAACAAGATTTCCTTTATCAATAATTGCTATTCTGTTACACATTTCTTGAGCTTCAAATAAATAGTGGGTAGTCAAAATAATTGTTACTCCTTCTTTGTTTAAATCTTTTACATTTTCCCATAGATTTTTTCTCAATTCTACGTCAACACCAGCCGTTGGTTCATCTAAAATTAATATAGGTGGCTGGTGAACCATCGCTTTTGCAATAAGCAATCTTCTTTTCATGCCTCCCGACAAACTTCTTGAATAAGCATCTGCCTTGTCTTCTAACGCTACCATTTTTAAAATAAGTTCAGTAATTCTATCTTTTTTTGTAATTCCATATAGGCCAGCTTGTAATTCAAGTAATTTTCTAGGACTAAAAAAAGCATCTAAGTTAACTTCTTGGGGAACTATTCCTATAGAAGCTTTAACTTGCCTTGGATTTTTATCTATATTAAATCCCCATACATCTATTTTACCGCTTGTTTTAGAAACAGTTCCTCCTAAAATACTTAAAAAAGTTGTCTTACCAGCTCCATTTGGTCCCAGTAAACCAAAGACCTCTCCTTGTTTAACTTTAAAATTTATATTGTTAAGAGCCTTATTCTGTTTTTTTGTTTTAGAATTAGTATAAATTTTAGAAAGATTTTCAACAGTTAAAGCAAATTTATCTTCAGTTTGTTTCATCATCAATTAGAAATTAATGTAATATATATATATGAGTTCTTTTAAAAAAACAGATCATTATTATTTAATCGATGGTTCAGGTTATATTTTTCGAGCTTATTATGCTTTACCCCCTTTATCTAGAAAAAGCGATGGGTTACCAACTGGAGCTGTAAGTGGATTTTGTTCTATGCTTTTTAAATTATTAGAGGACTCAAGATCTGATGACTCAATTCATAAACCAACTCATTTTGCAGTTATTTTTGACTCCGCAAGAAAAAATTTTAGAAACGATATTTATAAAGAATATAAAGCTAATAGAAATGAAGCACCTGATGATCTAGCCCCACAATTCGAATATATTAGGAAATCAGTCAAAGCATTTAATTTACCTTCGATAGAACTTCTTAACTATGAAGCTGATGATCTAATAGCCACTTACGCAAAAAAAATTACAGATGGGGGCGCAAAAGTCACAGTGATTTCATCAGACAAAGATTTAATGCAGTTAGTTTCTGACAAGGTAAGACTATATGACCCAATGAAAAATAGAGTAATAGGAAATAAGGAGGTCTTAGAGAAATTTGGTGTCAGACCAGATCAAGTTATAGATGTGCAAGCATTAGCTGGTGATTCATCAGATAATATTCCTGGGGTTCCTGGAATAGGAATAAAAACAGCAGCAGAATTAATTAATAAATATAAAAATTTAGATAATTTATTAAACAAAGCTTCAGAAATTCCACAAAATAAAAGAAGAGAAACTTTACTAGTTAATAAAGACAAGGCTTTGCTAAGTAGACAACTAGTTACATTAAAGGAAGATGTGCCTATTCAAGACGATCCAAATACTTTTATTTTTAAAGAAGTTATTAAAGAAGACCTTTTTACTTTTCTGAGAGATATGGAATTTAACAGGTTATTGAGTCAAGCAATAAGTTTTTATGGTGAAGAAAGTAAAAACACACAATCAATTTATATTGAAAAAAAAGGAATTTCTAAGATAGATACCAATCTATATAAAAACATAATGAACGAGAAAGATTTGAATAAATTGGTGAGTACCTTAAATAAAAAAAATGTTATTTCAGTGGATACAGAAACCTCTTCTTTAAATCCACATGAAGCAGAACTAGTAGGAATTTCTCTAAGTTACGCTCCTAACGAGGCATATTACATTCCACTAGCTCATAAAAAATTTAAATGTTTAAAAAAAGAAATAGTAATTAAAAAGATCAAACCAATTCTTGAAGATTTAAGTATTAAAAAAGTTGGTCAGAATATGAAGTATGATTTTATTATTCTAAAAAATAATGGCGTTGAAGTAAATCCTGTAGAAGATACTATGCTACTTTCCTACACCTTAGATGCAGGAAATAACAGGCATAATATGGATACATTGTCAGAACTTCATTTAGCCCATAAAACTATTTCTTATAAAGACTTAGTGGGATCCGGAAAAAACCAATTAAATTTTTCAGATACAAATTTAGAAGACGCGACCAAATATGCTGCAGAAGATGCAGATATAACTTTAAGACTTTATAATCTTTTGTTGGAAAATGTTAACAAGGAAAAATTAATTAAGATCTACGAAGTTTTTGAAAAACCCATGATAAAATTACTTTCTAAATTAGAAATAAATGGCATAAAGGTAGATGACAAATATCTTAAAGTATTATCAAAAAAATTTGAAGATAGATTAAAAAAAATTGAAAAAGCAATTTATAAAATATCCGGTAAAGAATTTAATATAGGTTCTCCTAAACAACTAGGGGAAATAATTTATAATGATCTAAAAATCGCTAAGTTAAAAAAAACTAAAAAAGGAAGTTTAGCTACAAACGCTAAAATTTTAGAAGATTTAGCCCTTACAGGACATAAATTCCCAAACTTAGTGCTTGAGTGGAGGCAGGTATCAAAATTAAAAAGTACCTATACAGATGCATTACAAGAACATATTAATAAAAAGACTAAAAGAGTGCATACTTCTTTTTTGCTAGCCGCTACAAATACAGGAAGACTTGCTTCAAGTGACCCAAATTTACAAAATATTCCAATTAAAACCTCTGATGGAAGGGAAATAAGAAAAGCCTTTGTAGCTGAAAAGAATAATATTTTGATATCTGCTGATTATAATCAGGTTGAAATGAGAATTTTAGCAGATATTGCAGATGTAAAAGAATTAAAAAAAGCTTTTAAAGATAATCAAGACATTCATGCCTTAACCGCAAGCCAAGTTTTTGATGTTCCAATTTCAAAAGTTAATGAAGATTATAGAAGAAAAGCAAAAGCAATTAATTTTGGAATTATTTACGGTATAACTCAGTATGGTTTAGCAAAACAGATTTCAGTATCAAATCAAGAGGCATTAGATTTTATTAATTCATATTTTAAAAAATTTCCAGAAATTAAGGATTATATGAATTCCACAATCAAAACCTGTAGAAAGCAAGGGTATGTAACTAATATATTTGGAAGAAGAATTCATCTAAGAGGAATAAATGATAAAAACTTTAGTGTTAGAAGTTTTCAAGAAAGAGCTGCAATAAATGCTCCTATTCAGGGTTCAGCCGCAGACATAATCAGACTTGCTATGATTAAAATAGATAAAGATTTAGAAGATAAAAAAAATAAAGCTAAAATGTTATTACAGATTCATGATGAATTAATATTTGAGTGTTTAAAACAAGATGAAAATAAGATAAAAAAAATTATTAAAGATGCGATGACTTCAGTTTCTAGCTCAGAACATCATATGTTTTCTATACCCCTTGATGTTAGTATTAATTCAGGAAATAATTGGGGTGAAGCCCATTAGACGCCTAAATTTTGACATTATGATCTTGAGAATGAATATATGACACAAACAATAGCACTTGTTGATGATGACAGAAATATTTTAACTGGAATTAGTATTGCTCTTGAGAGAGAAGGTTTTAAAGTCCAAACTTATATTGATGGAGAGTCAGCATTAATTGGATTAACAAGGACCCCTCCAGATTTAGCAGTAGTTGATATTAAAATGCCTAGAATGGATGGAGAAGAACTTCTTAAAAAGTTAAGAAAAAAAATGTCAATCCCAATTATTTTTTTGACATCTAAAGATGAAGAAGTCGATGAATTACTTGGTTTAAAACTTGGAGCAGATGACTTTGTAAAAAAATCAGGCGGGTTTTCAACAAAAGTTTTAATTGAAAGAATAAGAGTCCAATTAAGAAAAAAAAATAATGTAGTTGAAGAAAC
>MDSV01166634.1_pt1 | contig 11071 bp, 11 predicted proteins | sample 810851 | NCBI WGS metagenome assembly MDSV01 (sample SAMN05326640, study PRJNA326480) | marine metagenome | isolation source: seawater | place: Atlantic Ocean: North East | collected 2012 | reverse complement strand
TTAAAAACACAGGTGAAATTGCAGCATTAGGATAATATACGCAGTTAATGAGGGGTATGAATTTACCCCTCAGAAACGTATAAATAATAATGTATTAGGAGAATAGAGAAAATGCCAATCACAACTTTACAAAATATTTCAATACCTACAGAAGGCGCGAATTCTAACTCATCATTATTGATGCCTAAGTTACAATATCGCTTTAGGGTATTTTTAGACAACTTTGGCACAACTGGTGGACCAGATGGTGTTAGAGAGATTACAAGACAAGTACAAGATGTTACAAGGCCAAACATTAGTTTTGAGCAAATGACACTTGACGCTTATAACTCAAGAACTTACCTAGCAGGTAAACATACTTGGGAACCAGTTACACTTACATTGCGTGAAGATGCTAACAATAATGTACAAAAAATTATTGGACAGCAGTTACAAAGACAATTTGATTTCTTTGAACAGTCTAGTGCAGTATCTAGTGGTACTTACAAATTCCAAACTAGAATTGAAGTACTAGATGGTGGCAACGGTGCAAACGGAGCAGCAGTAATTGATAGATTCCACTTAATTGGTTGCTACATTGAATCAGCAAACTATAATACATTAGCATATGCGACTAACGAAGCTGTAACTACATCTTTAAGTATTCGTTATGATAATGCTATACAGTTTGGTGCAGATGAAGATATTAACGGTATTGGTGAAATCACTACCAGAGCGTTAACAGCAGCATCAGGCGGTACACAGGTAACATAAACCTTATTTAGATTGGCTTTGAAAGCGGGAGTAGTTTTTAATTACTCTCGCTTTTTTTATATACGCAGTTTATACTATGGATAAATATTAGTATGAGTTTTAAAGATCCTTATTTGTTCAATTCTAGTAATGATGTACATCTACGAGATGCACGTCATGCTCATCAGTTGTATACAGAGCATAATTTTGCTTTGGCTCCTAAAACTAAATTTTTGTATCATGTAGTATTTGATTTATATGATGAGGTAAAGTCTCAAGGTAGTAACACAGACTTACATAAAAAAGAAATAGGTGTTCTAGTAAAACAAGCAGACTTGCCTGGATACAGAGTTTCTGTAGAAAATAAACAACAGTACAATAGAAAAAAGAACATGCAAACAAGGATAGACTATCAAGATATTACTATTCAATTTCATGATGATAACTTAGGGTTAACCAGGGGCTTGTTAGAAGATTACTATATGTATTATTACGTAGACGGTAATCATAGAGATCAAGGAGGGTTCTTTTCTAGTTTTTTCGGATCACAGAACGCTTACAATGCAAGAGACAAATATGACAACTTAGTTCCTAATTATGGATTAAATAATGGTAAGTACAATCCATTTTTTAAGAATATAAGGATTTATCAACTTGCAAGAAGACAATGGTTTGCTTATACACTTATCAATCCGTTAATTACACAATTTGATCATGGAGATGTAGAAGCGGCAGATGGTAGCGGATTTAATGCAAACAGTATTTCGGTAGCATATGAAAGCGTAATATATTCAAATGGATCAGTTGGACAAAGTGGACAGCCTATAGCATTTACAGATGAAGAAACACGTTACGACAACGTAATGAGTCCATTGTCTTACGGAGACCCAGGATTTTCAAGTGGGTTTGATACAGTACCTAAGTTATTTGATAGATTTTTAAATAGTGGTATAGGATCTATATTGCCTAGAACTTCAAATCCTGATTCTCGTAGTAACAGTATCCTTAGAAATGAAAATGGAGCATTAGGAATGATAGGTGCAGGTTTAAGAGATCTATTTTCTGTACCTCAACCTGGCGGACTAGCAGGCTCTAGGATTCCAACGTTAGATAGACGTCAAGCAGAACCCAGGAGTACATTAGCAAGAAGGCCAGGCAGAATATTAGATACTGATACAATTAGGAATACATTCGAAATAAATCCAGGAGCAAAAAGAAGCTTTGTTACTAGATCATTAAATAGTAATGCTATCCCAGGACAAACAGTATCTACATATAGAGCTAGCACTGTGCCAGCTAAGACAGCAATAGAAGATGAATTAGTTACAAGAGCAACTAACGGGGATATTAAGCTACAACGTATAGCAACAGATTCAATTGACGCAACCAGAGGAATATCTATATAATGGCAAGTTCAGATCAAAATACTGGCACAAGTTTTGATAAATCTAATAGTGACGATCAAAGAAAATTTTTTAACAATTATTTTAAGTCCGAAATAAATTATAACGCAAGCGAAGTTGATGCAGTAATTGGTTATTTCTTAAAAAGAGGTTTTGATAAATTAGCCGCTATTAATACAGCTAGTGTAATTTTACAGCAAGCATCTATAGATGAAGTACCAGTTTTTGAATTATTAGACACTCTTAGTGGAATTGATAATGTTCAACTTAATAATGTTCTAGCACAAATCCTAAATCTTAATAGACAAAAAACAAGTATGTTAGGCTTTAGATCAAAATCAGACCAAGAGCTTTTTGATCAACGGAACATAATAGTGTGACATGGCTCATTTTGCTCAAGGGAAATATAATTTAAAAAATCCCTCCAAGTATATAGGTACAAGGTCGCCAACCTATCGTTCCGGTTGGGAATTTACATTTATGAAATTTTGTGACGAGCATAACGCTATATCACAATGGGCTAGCGAAGCAGTACGCATACCTTATAGAAATCCTTTATCAGGTAAACAAACAATTTATGTGCCTGACTTTTTTATTGTATATGCTGACCGTAGAGGTAAACAGCGTGTAGAACTAATTGAAGTAAAACCAAAAAATCAAGTTCTAAAAGAAAAAACCGGAAATAGTAGATACAATAAAGCATCGTGGGTAGTAAATCAAGCTAAATGGGAATCTGCTAGAGCTTGGTGTAAGCAAAAAGGTATACTATTTAGGATAGTAACTGAAGATGATATATTTCACACTGGCAGTAGAAAGTAATTTTTTGGATAAATATAGTAGCATATAATGGAAAGTAATAATGACTAAAAAATTAGAAGATTTGTTAAATTTACCTGATTCAAAAGAAATTATTGAAACTGCAAAGGCCCAAGAGTCAGAACAAAAGTCGTATGATTTGCAAAAGCAACAGGAAGCTTTCCGTGATATAGAAGAATTTGATAAAATTGCTAGTGCATTGCCAGCTGTAAAAGGATTAGGCAATATGGCTGACGACGAACTAAATGATATTGCACAACGAGCACTAACAGCATATGACGATTTAATGGACTTAGGTATGAACGTCGAATCACGTTATGCTAGTAGAGTCTTTGAGGTTGCTGGAGGAATGTTGAAAACATCATTAGATGCTAAAACTGCAAAGCTAGACAAAAAACTTAAAATGATAGATTTACAACTTAAAAAAGAAAAATTAGACAAAGAAAATAGCACAGGCGAAGATGGAATTATTAACGGTCAAGGCTATGTTGTTACTGATAGAAATAGCTTATTAGAGAAGCTAAAAGGTCTTGATAAAGATAAATAGTTTATAGTAGAGGAATCGAGATGAAATCATTTGCACAAATATTACAAGAATCAAAAACAACGTATTCGTTTAATATTGGTATTGCTGGTGAACTGCCTGAAGGCATTGCAGACCGTTTAGAGTCGGTATTACAAAAATTTAATGTTTTAAGTTTTAGCACTGGTAAATCAACACCGATACAGAAACGTCCTTTAGACTTCCCTCAATTAGAAAATACAGAAGTTACTTTTTTTGAAGCGGAAGTAGAATATCCTACTACTACCCAGGTATTACAAAACTATTTAGGAAATTGTTGCGGACTACCACAAAGTCATATTATTGTACGTAACCCAGAAGATCCTAGAGAAGCATATCAGGAAGAAACTTCAGATGAACCATATGACGTACTTTTAACACAAGAAGATATGGGTGGCGAATCTGCACAAAGTGAAGTAGCAGATAACAGAACAATGGATTTACTTAAAGAATTAGAAACTGCTCGCAATGAACGCGATGCAGCAGCAGGTAACGAAGGCGCACCACAAGGTGAGTCAAAAGATATCGAAGGTCATAAACAAAATACTAAAGCAGTCGTGGGAGGCTAAAAAATGAGTAATATGAAAGATTTAATTAAACAAATGACAGACATTGAAAACTCTACTAAAGAGCAATTAAATGAAGCTGCTTCCTTAACTGTAAATGCAGAAACAGGAGCTGAAATTGCTGATATGATATCAGCAATGCAAGGCAATGCAGGAATGGGCAAACCAGTAGCTGCTGATATGCCTATGCCAATGCGTCATGATATAGATAAATTTAGAGCAGCTGTTGATGATGATCCGAGCATTCCAGGCAGAGATGATGTAGACGGTGACCAAGATCTACAAGCAGGACTACTAGGTGCATTAGGCGGTGCAGCAGCAGGTTCTATGATTCCAGGAGCAGGAGCTGCGTTAGGTGGTATTGGAGCGGCAGGCGGTGGCGCATTAGGTGCTTTGGCTGGTCCAGCTGGCGCAAAAATAGGTTCAACAATTGGCGGAGCACTTGGAAGAGCAGCACCAGCTGCAATAGGTGGTATGGTAGGCGATAAACTTACAGGTGAAGAAGATGTCGATGAAATTACAAAAGCTCAGGAAAAACTGCCTCCTAAATTACAAAAAGCAATCAAGGACAAAGAAGAAAAAGAAGGCAAAACAGATGAATGGGCAAACAGTGCTCCAGGCGAAGAAGCGGAGGATAGAGGCGACATGGGAGATTATGAAGATAACATTCGTGATGGCGACGATTTACATGCAAAGAAAAATCGCAAAGCTATTAGAACAGTCAACCCTGCACTAGAAAATATCAAAGAAACATTATATAAAGCTCTTAGTGAAAAGAAAGCAAAACCAGATTATATTGATATTGACGGCGATGGCGACAAAAAAGAGCCAATGAAGAAAGCAGTTAAAGATAAAAAGTCTAAAAAAGTAGGCGAAGCAAAAGAAGAAGGTAAGATGCCATCAAAAACACACATTATGAAAATGTGTAAAGATGGAAAAACCAAAGCTGAAATTTGTAAAATGCATCCTGACTGTGACCAAGCAAAGCTTAAAACAATGATTGACGGCTGCAAAAAAGACATGAAAGAGTCTGTAGCAGAAGGCAAGTTTAAAAAAGCTGGCAAGGACGGTGACGGCTCATTTGATGAATCAGGTTGCGTCGGCGAAATGAAAAAACTAAACGCAAGCGGATGTGCTAAACACGAAATGTACAATAAAGTAGCTGAAAAATATGGTTGCAGTAAAGGACAATTCGAAAAACTATACGCATCAAACTGCGGCTAATATCCCCCAGATATAAAACTCAATAGCGTCTACGGACGCTATTTTTTTGAGTAAATATCACTATGAACAAGTTTTTTATACTAGGTGGTCCAAGAACGGGCACAACTGCACTAGCTAAAACTCTCAATAGTTATGATGACATTTATATCTATAAAAAAATCTCCGATGAAGTAAAAGACAACGAAACTGAATTATTTGAACCCTTTGCTACATTTGGGTCTAAGATAGAATTAGACTGGGAAGAAAAATTAAACAAAGTAGAAAATGAGTATAATAGCAAGTACAATGGATTTAAATTAATAACAGGCGACACTGTACATCCTTTATATTTAATATATAACCATGGGTATAAATCAATAATTATTATCCGTAAAAATATTTGGAAATCACTTTTTAGTAAGATTGCTGCAATATATGAAGCAAGTAAAGAACATACTAATAGCATAGACGTCTATTCAAATTCAAGTAAAGATTTAAAAGTTAATTTTAGTGATGTTAGAGCTTTTATTCCGAGACTGATGTTTTATCTACACCTCATTGTAAAAACAACATACGAATTAGAAAATTCAATTTCCTATATTGACAAAATATATTTTGAGGATATGATACAAAAAAACAAAACATATGAAAAGCTTAATAGCTATTTTGATCAAGAAATTGTTTTTAATTTAAATTACAATGATAACTTTGACATAAGAAAGCAGTACTTAGAATCAAATAACTGGAAAGAAGAATACTATAAAATACTAGAAGATGAAATTAATGGATTTATAAAGAAAATTGATTTTACAAACAAAAAGATACCTCAGTATCTAGAAGAATGTTTAGTAAATCATCCATTTTTATTGGATAAGTAGTAGTGTAGGAAAATAATATGAGCAAAAGTTTAGACGGCGTACTAACTAAAAAAGCAAACAAGAAAGAAACCTTTACTAATGAACAAGTAGAGGATCTTATGAAGTGCATGGATCCTAAAGATGGATATGATTACTTTGCACGTAATTTTGCATACATACAACATCCTGTAAAAGGTAAACTATTGTTCGAGCCTTATGAATATCAAGATAGACTACTGAAAAGTTATCATGATCATAGATTCAATATCAATATGCTGCCAAGACAAACAGGAAAAACGACCTGTGCGGCAATATATCTGTTGTGGTATGCAATGTTTACACCAGACCAAACTATTCTAATTGCCGCACACAAGTATACAGGCGCACAAGAAATTATGCAACGTATTAGATATGGATACGAACTTTGTGCAGATCATGTACGTGCAGGAGTTACAAACTACAATAAAGGCTCAATAGAATTTGAGAACGGTTCACGTATTGTTAGTGCTACAACTACAGGCAATACAGGACGTGGTATGTCCATATCATTACTATACTGTGACGAGTTTGCATTTGTGCAACCTAATGTTGCCACAGACTTTTGGACGTCAATATCTCCTACACTAGCAACAGGTGGTCGTGCTATTCTTACAAGCACACCTAACTCAGATGAAGATACATTTGCTACTATATGGAAACAAGCAGAGGACAAATTTGATGCAAACGGCAATGAACAAGAACTAGGTATAAACGGCTTTCATAGTTTCCGTAGTTATTGGCAAGAACATCCAGATAGAGATGATGCATGGAAAGAAGAAGAACTTGGACGTATTGGCGAAGAAAGATTTAGACGTGAATACGACTGTGAATTCCTAGTATTTGACGAAACACTTATAAGTTCATTAATACTTACAGAAATGGAAGGAGAGTCTCCATTAGTTAACATGGGTCAAACACGTTGGTATAAGAAGCCTACTCCTCAATTTACATATGCAGTAGCTCTTGATCCTAGTATGGGTACAGGTGGAGACAATGCTGCTATACAGGTATTTGAACTACCTAGTTATGAACAAGTAGCTGAATGGCAACATAATACTACAGCTATACCCGGACAAATTAGAGTACTGTCAGATATATGCAGTTACATAACGAAAGAAACAGGTAATGAAAATGGTCTTTATTGGAGTGTTGAAAACAACGGCATTGGTGAAGCAGCTTTAATAGTAATTAACGATTTCGGCGAAGAAAATATACCAGGATTGTTTGTAAGTGAACCTATGCGTAAAGGACATGTACGTAAATTCCGTAAAGGATTTAACACTACACACGGCACAAAAATTACAGCGTGTAGCAGATTAAAAACTATGATTGAAAATGATAAAATGATTATACACAGCAAACCTTTTATCACTGAGCTTAAAAACTATGTAGCAACAGGATCAAGCTACCAAGCTAAATTAGGCCAAACAGATGATTTAATTAGTGCCGCATTACTAGCCATTAGAATGATGGCAGTACTCAAAGACTGGGATCCTCGTATATATAATACGTTTTCTCAGGCTGAAGACATACAAGATTATGAGCCTCCTATGCCCATCTTCATTAGCACAAACTATTAACAGAGTTGATAAATACAATATGCAAGAATTAGATAAAATAGGCGAAGATCTTTTTAATAAAATACGAGGACGTTTTCCAAGTATTACTATTGGCAATGAAGAAAGTGAAGTGATTAACGATCCATCACAAGCACGTTTTTTTGATTTTGAATATAAAGAATCTGACAAAGTCTTAGGCAATGTTAGTGTCAATATAACTGAAGACGAAGGCATGACTGTTATATTTTCTAAAGATTTTATATCTAACGAAGATTCATTAACAAAAGATAATTGGTATGGATTTTTAAAAGAGTTAAGATTATTTGCAAAAAAACGTATGTTAGAATTCTCAATTAGAGATATAACAAAATCTAATCTAACAAAAAGAGATTATAAATTTTTATCCAATCGTACCGGAGACAATACAATGGCAGAATCAAAACTCTACGGAACTAGTAGAATTAGTTACCAAGATGTAGGTAGTGCAAGGCTAGTTATTAAACATACAGAAAGTGTTAATCAAGAACAAGCCACTGGGCGTACTAGAAATGTTGGCACTATATACATTGAAAGTTCAGAAGGAGAACGTTTCAAATATCCATACAAACACCTAAACGGTGCAAGAGCAATGGCACGCCATGTTGCAGAAGGTGGAAATGCATATGATGATTTCGGTAAACATATTGTTAGTCTATCCGAGGAGCAAGCAAAACTAAGCAAGTTTAAGAGATACATGAGTCGTTCGGCTGTAATGGCAGAAAGTCTATCTGAATATACAGATGCTGTTAACGAACGTATTACTACAGTTAAAAAGACACTACAAAATTTACAAAAGAAAGACTTCTATGCAGAAACATTCGAATCATTTACGCCGGCTGTAATGGAAGATGTACCTGTTGAGGTAGCAGAGAATTGGATTGATCAACTTACTATCAAACAGTTTAACGAAGAATTAAAGGACATTTTTCCGTATGTATTTAAGCTAGTAAGTGAAGTAACGAAAGCTAAAGAACTAGGACCTGATGATTTTGTAGCAGAAGATGGTTGCACACCAGCACATAGAAAGGCAAACAAAAAGAAAAAAGCCAAAGAAGAAATTGAGCTAGAACAAGGCTTTGAAGAAATGATGGGACAGTTCGGCGAAGATAGAGTTGACGAAGCTCTTCCTCTTATTGGATTAGTTGTTGCAGGTGCAAGATTAGCACTGCCAGCATTAACTAGAGCTGGAGCAAATATTATAGCCAAAGGTGCAAAAGTAGCTGGCGCAGGTGCTAAAGTAGCTGGCAAGACGGCTCTTAAACATCCAATTGGGACAGGAGTTGGAGTTGGCGGTGTATACGTAGGAAAGAAAGCAGGTGATGCTATCGATGCTGTAGGTGACATGGCGGCTGATCTAGCAGGTGATGCAGATGCTCTTATAGCCCAAGCAAGTAATGGTATAAATGCAATTAAAGATCAAATTAGTGCAGCTATAGGCAACAGTGGATTACTTAAGGTAGCACAATTTGCTAGCAAGTATGCTCTTCCTGCACTAGCAGTAGTTGCTATACTATATGGCGGCAAGAAAATAATTGACATGCTCAGAGGCAAAGGCGAAAAAGCAAACAAAATGCAAACAGCATCTATCGAGCAAATTGAAGAAGCAATTTTACATGAAGCATATATTAATAATGCAAAAGATGCTATAGAAGTCTTAGGTCAGCTACGAGGCAAAGGTAAGCAGTTAGAAAGAGGCCAACAAGAATACAAAGGTAACCTGCCAAATGAATACGTAAACGATGTATGGGACGTATGGACTTGGATGGAAAGCAAACTTGGCGGCGGACCAGAAGCAACAGATAAAAAACTTAAAATTATTATGGATGAAGTATTTAGGCTCAGAGGCGAAGCTAAGAAAATGGAAAGAATATATAAGCCCGACTTAGAACACTCAGACGAACACATGGGTGCAGGCGTATTTGCAAATCAAATTGTTAATGCTTTATATCCGTTAATGCAATGGATAGATATGAATGAGAAACAACTTGAAGGCGATACAATGGATGTCAAAATTGACAAAGACGGTGCTATTAGTAAAGACGACGGTAAGGACGAAGAGAAGCAAAAGACTCCTTTAGGCGAATTTATACTTAGCTACTTTGACAGAGAGACAGGCGAATTTCCTAAAGGCGAGACCGCAGTACTTACTATGGTAGAAAAGGACTACGGTGAGCAGTTCATAGAACCTGCTAAGGCTTTTATAGAGCAAATTAATTCAACATACGAACAATTCCAAATGCAGGCTCATCCGCAACAAATGGAAGTAGGAAATGAATACGATAGAATGCGGGAATTAGCTGGCCTTAGATAAATTGGATTGTCAAACAGATATATGTAGACTAGTGGATCAAGGATATGATCTTACCGATCCTTATGTTATAAAAAGTTTATATAAAAGCAAATATAGTGCTAAAGAAATAGCAACAACTATTAATCAATGTTTTGATATAGACATTTTAATTGAAAAACAATTTGTCCAATCATTAATAGATTTACACAAAGATAGAAATTTAGAAAATCTTCCAGATGCTAATAATTACTGGCATAAACTTAATATAGAATTAGAACAACCAATAATAGATATAAAAGATTATATATTAGATGATCCGTACAGACCTAACGAACATGCATCATATAATCCTGAAACTGGCGGAGTTTGGACATTAAATTCTAATTTAGTGTTCAGCAAACAATGGTTAGAATACATAAAGAATGATTTAAATATTTTTCCTGGACATATACAACTATTTTATAAAAATAAAAATGCACAACACTCAGTAGCACATATAGATGTAAGTATATTAGGTACATTACACGGCGGAGCAATTAATTGGACATTAGATCCTGATGATGCTGAGATGGTTTGGTACGAAACACCACACCATGAACATGTAAATACAATTAACACAACTGCTAATAATCAAAGTAAAGAATGGCCTATTGCAGGACTAAAAGAAGTTGATCGATGCAATATAGGTCAACAAGCTACATTAGTACGTACTGATGTCCCTCATACTGTTGATATCGGAAGTACTGATAGGTGGGCAGTAAGTTTTAGAATAATATCTGCACAAAGTTGGCAAACACATATTACAGTACTAGAAAATTGCATCCAAAAATAATCAAAAAAACCGTTTGACAAGCTAAATATATGAGTGTATAATACATAGTATGTATTGCACAATTAGGCACTACTAAAACAATCATAGGCACATATAGGAGGCAAAACTATGGCATCATTAGCAGAAATTCGAGCTAAATTAAAAGAACAAGAGTCACGCTCAAGCGGTAACTC
>MDSV01114965.1_pt1 | contig 11072 bp, 8 predicted proteins | sample 810851 | NCBI WGS metagenome assembly MDSV01 (sample SAMN05326640, study PRJNA326480) | marine metagenome | isolation source: seawater | place: Atlantic Ocean: North East | collected 2012 | reverse complement strand
TAGCAAGAAGTGGCTGGGGATCATCAGATTCCTCCGGGTTGTAATCTTTTATAACTGGAAGTTCAACAGGTAGTGATGCCTCGCTTACTGGGTATGAATTGCCATGCTCATCAAATACGATTGGGAATGGTTCTCCCCAATAACGTTGCCTCGAGAAAAGCCAGTCGCGCAGTCGATAATTTACTGCTGCCGAACCGATATTTTCTTTTTCAAGCCAGGCAATGATGTTCTGTTTTGCTTCGTTGGTTTCTTGTCCAGTGATTGACACCGCATCACTTGAAGAGTTAATTGCGATGCCATTTCCAGAGAAACATGAGTCATATTCTGCATCCAGAGGCTTAACGACTTCTAGAATAGGTATATCAAAGGTGCTTGCAAAATCAAAATCTCGTTGATCATGTCCTGGAACAGCCATAATTGCGCCTTCACCATAACCCATAAGGACATAATCAGAAATCCAAATAGGTATGTTTTTACCAGTTGCTGGATTGACTGCATAAATACCAGTAAATACACCTGTTTTTTCTTTTTGATCAGCCATTCTGTCAATATCAGATTTATTTTTCGCCTCATTCACATAAGACTTAGTGGCATTTAAATCTATGCCTGACGGCGGGTTTGCAATAACTTCTTGAACAATAGGATGTTCTGGTGCAAGTACTATGAATGTTACGCCAAACAAAGTATCTGGTCTTGTGGTGTATACGGCAATGGATCTATCACTATCAACCAGTGAAAAGTTGATATCAGCACCTTCGCTTCGGCCAATCCACTCTTGCTGCATTCGAAGAGTTGATGTGGGCCAATCTAGTTCTTTAAGATCTTCAAGTAAACGATCAGCAAAAGCCGTAATACGGAACATCCATTGTTTTAATGGCCTGCGAATTACGGAGTGACCACCACGTTCGCTACGGCCATCAATAACTTCTTCATTCGCTAAAACAGTTCCAAGTTTTGGGCACCAATTAACAACTTGCTCACCGAGGTATGCAAGTCGATGCGCATCTAGGTATGACGCTTTTTCGATGGTACTTAATGTATTCCAATGCCCCTTTGTTGTTTGAACTTTACCTTTTTCGAGGTCATCGATTAGATATTTTATTGGCTGCGCTTTTTTTATTTTTGGGTTAAACCACGAGTTGTAAGCTTGAAGCCAAATCCATTGAGTCCATTTGTAATATTCAGGGTCAATAGTTGCAAACTCTCTTGACCAGTCATAGCTAAATCCGATTCGCTTCAATTGTCCACGGAAAGTATCTATTGCTTTGCGGGTTGTTTTTGCTGGATGAACCCCGGTTTCGATAGCGTATTGTTCAGCGGGGAGTCCAAATGCATCCCAGCCCATTGGGTGCAAAACATTGTAATTATTCATTCGTTTAAAGCGAGATAGAATGTCGCTGCCGATGTAACCAACAGGATGACCAACATGTAGTCCAGCACCACTTGGATATGGAAACATATCAAGACAATAAAATTTTTCTTTATTGCCATCAAATAACGCATCACCTGGGTTGCCCATATTATAAATAGCGTCCTGCTCCCACACGGACTGCCAGCGAGTTTCAAGTTCGTTTGCGACTTGAGCACCATACCGATGAACTACTGTTTCTTGAGACTTATTTGCCATAAGTAGGTCAGGATACCGCAGTATGGATTACTTTTTGGCGGCAAGTTGTTGTAGATGCGATTTGGTTTCACCCACGAGGTAAAAACTACCTGTAACGCATATTAAATCTTCACGGCTTGCCGCTTGCGCAGCGATTTCCAGCGCTTCTGGAAGTGAATCAGCAATCTGCGTCATTTTCCCGCTTAACTCAGCAAATTGTCGTTGCAGATGTTTTGGTTCAGCTGCACGCGGGTTATTAGCAGCTTTGGTAAAAATAATTTTGTCAGCTCCGAGTGAAATTCGTTCAAGCATCCCATTGACATCTTTATCTTGACAACATCCAAACACACAAACCATAGAATCGTAAGGAATATGAGCGCCGACTGATTTGATTAGCGTTTGCAGTGCCGTTGGATTATGCGCCCCATCAACTAGAATTTTTGGCCTATGCCAAACCATCTCCATGCGACCACTAATTTTAGTTTTTGCAAGACTATCATACATTGCAATATCTTCAAATTTATAACCCATTTTTTTGAGTTGATCAATTGCCGCAATCGCAAGCGCGCAGTTTGTTGCTTGATGTTCGCCATCAAGTGGAACGGGTATATGCATGTATTGTGAATCCTCAGTAATGACGCAAATTCTCGTATGCTGTTTACCATCAGCACCGCCACCAAACCGAGCACTAAATTCAATATCTTGTGCAATGACGCGGACTGCTGTTCCTGTTTTTTGCGCACAGTCTTTTAAAACAGCTGTTACTTCATCACTTTGATGCGCACTAATTGCAGGTATAGAGGTTTTAAAAATGCCAGCTTTTTCTGTTGCGATTTCTTCGGTCGTTTTACCTAAAATGTTCGTGTGGTCTAAGTCAATTTTAGTAATTAGAGACATAAGTGGCGTAATCACATTCGTTGAATCAAGCCGTCCACCAAGTCCAGTTTCAATGACAGCGAGATCCACGGCTTCGTCGGCAAAGTGCTGAAATGCAACTGCAGTTATTAACTCAAAAAATGTTGGATCCAGCTTGTTTTTATTTGCGACATCAACAATTTTTTTGAGTAAATCAGTGAATGCTTCTTCTCGAATCATTTCACCATTGACAGCAACGCGCTCGCGCAAATCAGTCAGGTGGGGCGATGTAAATGCACCAACGGTGTACCCGTTTCCTTGTAGCATTGTTGAAATCATCGCTACTGTAGAACCCTTTCCAACAGTGCCAGCAACATGAATCATTGCGACCTTTTCTTGTGGATTACCAAGCAATTTAAGCAAATTTCGCATTCGATCAAGCTTGAAGTTGTCCGTGTTGTATTGAACAACTCTCATTCGCTCATAGTCTGTTTGGCTGCATATGTAGTTTACTGCAGAAGAAAAGGATTCAATCTTGGGCGTTTTAACCTTTGAATTGCTCTTTTTTATTGTTCTTTTTACAGTTTTCTTTTTTGATGTAGTCTTTGAAGTAGCCATAGCCGTGCTATTCTACCATTTTCCTAATTAATTGCAAACAGGCAATCGTAAATCTTTGTTTTAAAATGACTTATGGTTCAAAATAAGGTTTTTATAAAAATGCGACAAATCAGGCTTCCGTTTAAATTATTGCGACTTTTGAAGTTTTATATGAATCTAGTTGAGATGATGGAATTTGCTTTGCGGCGAGGGAGAACAATTTGAAACGAGATATAGAACGCATTTTAATCGCTCGGGGGTCAATTGCTGACAGAGTTCGTGCATTGGGCGAATCAATTACAAGTCGCCTGGAGGATGTTGAAGAAGACCAAGAGATTGTTCTCGTTGCCGTCATGACGGGTTCAATTATTTTTGTCGCTGATTTAGTACGTCATCTTCCAATGAAGCTGAGAATTCAACTGATGACCGCTAGTAGCTATGTAGGTAAGTCTACAAAAAGTAATGGTGATCCGATGCTCGGAAAACTTCCCGATGTGAAGGGGAAATATGTTCTGCTGGTTGATGATATTTTAGATTCAGGAAAGACATTAACTCGTATCAGAAATGAACTTCAAACACTCGAACCTATGTTAATTGAATCTTGCGTTCTGCTTCGGAAAAAAATTGATTCCGCAAAGTGTGTTCCATGTGAATATGTTGGTTTTGAAATAGAAGATGAATTTGTAGTTGGCTATGGACTAGACTACGATGGCTTTTATAGGAATTTTCCAGACATCGGTGTAATTTGTCCAGAATAATCAGATTCTTTATTGTTTACTATTTTTTGTAATAATGTTAATAACCATGAGCGAAAAAACACATAGCGTTTCTCCTATTGTAGATGATTTAAGCCAATTCAAAGTCGCTTTATCATTGCCTTGCATGCGTTGTTGTTACGAGTTAAAGAATCTTAGCGCTAGTGGGGATTGCCCAGAATGTGGCGAGCCTATTCGTCTAACGATTATTGAGACGGTTGACCCGGCTTCTCGACGGCTCCCAGTTATTGAACAGCCAAAGGCAATTGGCAACGCGTTGCTCGGTATAGTTCTTGCTTTTTTTCTCTCTGCAATACTGGCATTGCTTGCACTTTTTGCGCAAGCGCCATCTAATTTCCCAGTCGCACCATTTGCTCATGTATTGCCCATGTCTGGATTGATTTGGGGTGCAATTGGTCTTGGACTCTTGTCAGTATGGTGCCTTAATCCGATGTTCGGAATGTGCCAAAGGGGAGAACTAGTGGGCTGCCTAACAGGAATCAAGTTCACTATGTCAGGCTTGCTCTTTTGGTCTTTTAGTTTATTGCTTGCAATCCTTTTTGCCTTGAATGGAAAGAGTACTTATTCCGAATTTTCGATTCTCTTTGATACATTCCTCCCGGCATTGTCAGCAGGCTGTGTTTTTGTAGGATTTAAAAAACTTATCCCACGTCTGGGTCAACGCAGTAGAGCTTTTCGTCAAGCACGGGGTAGTCGGCAAAGAATGAATGATTTAATTGCTGGGTTAGTCTTTGTATTGATTGGACGGACTATGATTGCTGTAGGCGGCCCTGATTCAAACATGGAGGTCCTGGGGCTTACACTATTCCTTATGAGTAATGGGTTAATCGTTCTAGGCTTGCTCTATTTGCTTAGGAATACCCTTTGGATTCGAAGCGCCCTGATCGAGCCACCGCCCGCACTTACATCTTTATTAAAGCCCATATAGCCACGACGCCCCTACGTCTGCCACGATGGCAGGTATTCCCCGAATAATTGAGCTATTAGGCGGTAAGTTTGTTTAAAAACGCTAGAACTACTTTCTTCCACTCTACTTTTTTGGCATCAAGTTTGTACTTATTGTTTTACGCATATAACAGGGTGTTATTTTGCGTTAGAAAAGAAGAGGCCTTGCAATACAGAATGGCCATTTAGGAGAAGAATTTTATGGCAGTAAAAGAACTTGCTTTTGATGTAGATGCTCGCAAAAAGATGCTTCAGGGTGTCGAGAAGCTTGCTTCAGCAGTGAAGTCAACACTCGGGCCTCGTGGCAGAAACGCTATTATCGATAAATCTTGGGGGGGGCCAACTGTGACAAAAGATGGTGTTACAGTTGCGGAAGAGATTGAACTGCGGGATAAAATCGAAAACCAGGGCGCTCAGCTTGTCAAAGAAGTGGCATCAAAAACATCTGATGATGCTGGTGATGGCACAACCACAGCGACAGTTTTAGCTGAAGCGATTTTTAAAAGTGGTTTAAGGCATCTTGCCTCCGGTTGCGACGCAAATGCGATGGTTCGTGGTATTCAGCAAGCGGTTTTAGGTATTACTAAATCAATTGATGCAATGTCACAATCTGTGGAAGATAATATTGAGGCGGTTGCAACAATTTCAGCAAACAACGATCCAAGCGTTGGCAAAATTATGGCCGATGCCTTTGCTAAAGTGGGTAAAGATGGGGTGATTACTGTTGAAGAAGGTAAGAGCCTTGAAACTTTTGTTGACGTTGTAGAGGGTATGCAGTTTGACCGCGGCTTCTTGAGCCCAAACTTTGTAACGGATGTTGACAATATGACGGTTTCGCTTGATAAGCCTCTTGTCTTTATCTATGAAGATAAGCTGGAATCTGCAAAGCAGCTTATTCCATTACTGGAGAAAGTAATGGAATCAAAACGCTCTTTGCTTATAATTGCTGAAGATATTACTGGAGAAGCGCTGTCTACACTTGTAATTAATAAACTGCGAGGCGTGCTTCAAGTTGCCGCAGTAAAAGCGCCGGGGTATGGCGACAGGCGTAAAGCGATGCTTGAAGATCTTGCTGTGCTAACAGGTGGCGAAGCAATAATGAAAGATTTAGGTGTAGATATTGAAAAAATTAGTCTTACACAACTTGGCCAGGCAAAGAAAATAGAAGTAACAAACAAAGAAACTATTATTACGGAGGGTGCAGGTACTTCAGGCTCAATTCAATCTAGGATTGCGCGGATTCGATCTGAGATTGCAAATAGCTCTTCAGATTATGATCGAGAAAAATTGCAAGAACGATTAGCAAAACTGGCAGGTGGTATTGCGCAAATAAATGTTGGCGCTGCTTCTGAGGCAGAACTTAAGGAGCGAAAAGCTCGAGTCGAAGATGCATTGCACGCGACACGCGCTGCGATTGAAGAAGGTGTTGTTCCAGGTGGCGGTGTTAGCTTTATCCGGGGCCAGGCTTCTTTAAAGAAGGTAAGATCTGCTGCCAAGGGCGACGAGAAAATTGGCATTGATGTTATTCATGATGCTTTATCTCTTCCACTTAGAACCATTGCAGATAATGCTGGAGCTAAAGGTTCTGTAGTAGTAGCCAAAGTTGCCGAGATGGAAGGTAGCAGTGGTTTTAATGCACTTACTCTTGAGTATGGGGATTTGCTTGAAGATGGAGTTCTTACTCCGGCCAAAGTAGATCGTTGTGCTTTGCAAAATGCAGCCTCTGTTGCTTGCATGTTATTGTCAACGGACTGCATTATCACAAATGCGCCCGTAGAAGAGACAAGCTCAGGTGATGCAGCCGCTGGCATGGACCCTATGGGCGGAATGGGCGGCATGGGCGGCATGGGTGGCATGCCAGGAATGGGCGGCATGCCAGGAATGGGCGGCATGCCAGGAATGGGTTTTTAAAAACCGCACCTTTGAAGAAATAAATAGACAGAATTGGAGAACAAAAAATGGCAGTAAAACCACTCGAAGACAGAATTCTTATTAAACCACTTGAGCAAGAGACGCAGACAGCATCGGGTATCTATCTACCTGAATCAGCAAAAGAAAAACCAATGCAAGGTGAAGTTGTCGCTACGGGTCCTGGAAAGTTACTAGAGAACGGCGAGCGTGTTCAACTTTCAGTAAAAAAAGGCGATTTGGTTGTGTTTGGAAAATACTCAGGTACAGAAATTGAAATTAAGGGCGACGCACATCTCATTGTTCGAGAAAGCGAACTCCTTGGAATGATCGATAGTTAATCCTAGGAAGGCAAAGCAAAATGACCGCAAAACAAATGAAATATGACAATGCTGCACACGAAGAGTTTCGTGAGGGTATTGAGCGAATGGCAAAAGCAGTTGGCCTCACAATGGGTCCCGCTGGCCGGAATGTTGTTGTCCAAAAATCCTATGGTGGTCCAGCCGTAACCAAGGATGGCGTCTCTGTGGCAAAAGAAATTGAACTGCCCGAATCATTCCAAAACATGGGTGCAAGGATGGTGCATCAGGTTGCAAAAAACACAGCAGATATTGCAGGAGATGGCACAACTTCAGCGACAATTCTTGCTGATGCTATTTTTAGAAATGGCTTGCGACATGTTACCGTTGGTGCAAACCCAGTAACAGTGCAGCGTGGCATTTCTGATGCTGCAAAAGTTGCAACTGATGCCGTGAATGCCTCATCAAAACCTTGTAAGGGCAAGGAGGATCTCCTTAAAGTTGCGATGGTTTCTTCTAATCATGATGAAGTGATTGGGAATATTATTGCTGAAGCGATTCATAAAGTAGGAGGCGATGGTGTTGTGGAAGTTGAAGAAGGCAAAACTGCAGAAACAACATTGGAATATGTTGAAGGTATGGCCTTTGACAAGGGTTATTTGAGCCCTTATTTCATGACTGACCCAAAGACCGCAGAATGTGTTTTGGAAGATTGCAATATCTTGATTTACGAGAAGAAAATTTCAAATCTTGCGGACCTTCTTCCTCTATTGAATAAAGCCGTTACTTCCAGTAAGCCACTGTTGCTTATTGCCGAAGATATTGAGAATGAAGCCCTCGCAGCTTTGGTTATTAATCGTTTACGGGGTGCACTGAATATTTGCGCCGTAAAGGCGCCAGGTTTTGGTGATAGGCGGAAAGCAATGCTTGCCGATATTGCAGCGCTGACGGGGGGAGTTTTCTTTTCAGAGGATCTTGGTCGTAATCTCGAAGATGTAGAGATGAATGAGCTTGGCTCGGCTAAGCGGATTGTTGTAACTAAAGATGGCACAACCATCGTTCGCGGTGGTGGAAAAAAATCAGATATCACTGCGCGAGTGAACCAAATAAATGCTCAAATTGAGCGGTCTACAAGTGATTATGATAAAGAAAAGTTGCAAGAGCGTTTGGCGAAGCTTACTGGCGGTGTAGCTGTAATCCAAGTTGGTGGAACAAGCGAAGTAGAAATGAAAGAACGCAAAGACCGCGTCGATGATGCGCTTGCAGCAACTCGTGCAGCTGCGCGTGAAGGATATGTAGCTGGAGGTGGTGTCGCGTACTTACGTGCGATTGATGCAATTGACAAAAGTCGAAAAAGTGCGCGAGGTGATGCTAAATTTGGTTTTGATATTTTGGCCAGTGCTCTCGAGGCTCCCGCATCATTAATTGCATCAAATAGTGGTGCTGACGGTGATGTTGTTGTTGAAAAAGTCAAAGAAGGTACAGGTGGTTATGGATACAACGCGACAACAGCAGTGTATGAGGATTTAATTAAAGCAGGTATTATTGATCCTGCTTTAGTAGTTAGTACTGCAATACAAAACGCATCTTCTGTCGCTGGTTTGTTGCTTACAACAAACGTTGCGATTACAGACTTGAAGGATGATGAAGATCCTATTGAACAGGCTGTCTTCTAATTCAATCTCTTTAATATGACTGTAACTCGCTGTTATTATGAAGTACTTGGTTTGACCCGCACTGCGGATGGCACAGAAATTAAACGTGCATATCGTCGGCTCGCGATGAAATATCACCCGGATCGTAATCAGGGTGATGGTGATGCCGAACGCAATTTTAAAGAGTGCGCTGAAGCATATGAGGTACTTTCCGATAAACAAAAACGGCAAGTTTATGACCAATATGGGCATGATGGCCTGCGTGGTAGAGGTCATGCATCTCACGATTTTAATTCAATGAATGTAGATGATATTTTTTCTATGTTCAACGATATTCTTGGGGGTGGTCGGGGCGGATTTGGCGGGGGCCGTACAAGTTCTCGGCAACAACGTGGTTATGATTTGGAAACAGATGTTGAGGTGTCGCTGGTAGAAGTATTAACAGGAACTGAGCGTGAGGTGGAATTTGATCGGCTTGCAGTTTGCGATATTTGCTTAGGAAGTGGCGGCAAACCAGGAACAACACCACAGACTTGTGGCACATGTCAAGGCCAAGGGAAAGTTGCACAGGCTGGGCTCGGTGGCATGTTTCGTATGGTTTCTGCTTGCCCTCACTGCCAGGGCCGGGGTACTATTATTACAGAGAAATGCGAAGATTGCCGGGGCAAAGGCCGCAAGGCAACTCATAGGCAGTTAACAGTAAAAATTCCTGCAGGCATCCACGATGGCCAAGCTATTAGAGTCTCTGGTGAAGGAGAACCTCCTGCAGCAGAATTCTCGCCTGATGGTTCTGGTTCACCAGGCGACTTACATGTAGTTGTTCATGTGAAAACGGACCGTACATTTGAACGTGAAGGAGATAATCTTATTCAAATTGTACCCGTTGCATTTACCCAGCTGGCGCTTGGCGCAGCGATTGAAGTTAATTCGATTGACAGAACCCACACACTTGACATACCAAGCGGTACGCAGACAAACGAACTCTTCAGAATAGATGGCGCTGGCTTACCCGATCTCCGTTCTGGAAGGAGGGGTGATTTAGTTATAGTTGTGCGACTTTATGTGCCTACTAAGATGACCGAAGAACAAAGATCCTTACTTGAAAAATATGCTGAAACAGAGGACCTTCCAGTACATGAAGGCGAAACATCTTTTTGGGGTAAGATTAAAGATGCTGTAACTGGCGGAAAAACTCGTCATGATGAGGAAACACAAGATGATGACTGAAAACACTTCTGAAGAAACAAATAATATCGAAGAAGAATTAGTAGAAGAACTCACCGAATTAGAACAATTGCAACAAGATCTAATAGAAGCAACAGATGCAAGATTACGAGCACTCGCAGATTTTAAGAATTACCAGCGGCGAAGTGTGGAAAATGAAAATCGAGCTGTGCTAAATGGGAAGGCTCAAGTTGTACGTTCTATTCTCCCTTCTATTGAACAAATCAATATGGCTATCGAGCATGCTAATGATGATGCTATTGTGAAGGGTTTTGCTATGGCAAGAGATACTTTGTTGCAGGGATTGAGTGATTGCGGTGTCACAACAATCAACCCAGCAATAGGCGATATATTTGATCCAAAAATGCATGAAGCCCTTATGAGGCAAGATTCAGAAGATTTTGGATCAGATCATATAGTTATGGTAATGCAAGCTGGCTTCGTATTAGGGGATATTGTCATAAGTCCAGCAAAAGTTGCTGTTAGTTCCTAGTCATGCCAACTTACGATTATCAATGTCAGGAATGTGGACATGCATTTGAACTTTTTCAGCAGATGTCGGATTCAGTAAAAAAGAAATGTCCTGAATGTAAGAAGCCGAAGCTCAAAAGGCTTATTGGCTCTGGTTCGGGCGTGATGTTCAAAGGTTCTGGCTTTTATGAGACTGACTACAGAAGCGAGTCATATAAAAAAGAAGCAAAAGCCGCTAGCAACACAACTAATAAAACAGAATCGAAGTCAAAAAAAGAATCAGAATCCAGTTCCATATCATCGAAGAAAGACTAGCATTCAACGTATGCCATTGCGGTACACAAAACGAATCATAGATCACCTTTCACATGATGGGTATCGCCCATCTCAAGTTCGCACCTTAGCCAAAGACTTGCGTATTGAACATGAGGATAAAGGGCGATTTCAAGCTGCTATGGAACAAGCAGTAGATAGTGGACTGGTTGAAATAGGCAAAGATGATTGTGTTCGATTGCCTTCTCTTCCAGATGAAATTTTTGGCATCTTTCGTTCAAATAAAAGAGGCTTTGGGTTTGTCAAACCAAGCAAGCGTTTTCGAGAGGGAGATGTTTATATTGCTTCGGGTGCTGAAGGTGATGCAGTTTCAGGCGACACTGTACGTGTACATGTTTCAAAAACTGGCAAATGGAAAAAGGGCAAAGGAAGCTCTGGGAAAATTGTTGAAGTACTTCAAAGG
>MDSV01149266.1_pt1 | contig 11073 bp, 15 predicted proteins | sample 810851 | NCBI WGS metagenome assembly MDSV01 (sample SAMN05326640, study PRJNA326480) | marine metagenome | isolation source: seawater | place: Atlantic Ocean: North East | collected 2012 | reverse complement strand
TTATCCTAGTTATTGGGAAGACCTAAAAAAGATGGGATTTACAATATCTCCTCTAACTCACTCAAACAGTTAATTTCGTAGGTAATCTCAGAGTTAGAATGTTCGTGTTTTAAAGGATTAAAAAACACTTGAGCCATACCTATATCTTTAGCCCCTAAAATGTCGGCATGTAAATCGTCACCTATCATCAAACTATCAGATGGTTTAGCAAAAGCTTTAAGCATAGAAAACTTGAAAATTTGTTGGCTTGGTTTTTTAAATCCTGCTTGTTCTGATGTAATAATCTGCTCAAAATAATCGATTAGATTACTGTTTTCTAACTTCTGATATTGGACTTCTTCAAAACCGTTAGTAATAATGTGTAATGCATACCTTTCCTTTAGGTAGTTCAGAGTAGAGTGTACATAGGGGAATAAATTGGTCTTCTTGGGACAATGAGCCACATAGTCTTCTCCTAAATTAGCCGCTAATTCCGGACTATTAATACCAAACTCATCTAGAGTAATTTTAAATCGCTCATCTCTTAGCTTATCTTTTTCTATTTTATTTTGCCGATATAAATCCCATAATTTTTCATTATGGTGCTTATACCTTTCAATAAATACTTTACTATCGACAATTCCCTTGGTCAGCAAATCATAATGTTGATATAATTCTAGCAAAACTTCATGAGAATTCTTTTCAAAATCCCACAGCGTTCTATCTAAATCAAAGAAAAGATGTTTGTACATGCTAAATCCAAATAAGTGTTAATAGAAAAGACCACCCTAATACTGATGCAAACAAAATAGGTAAAGTCTTTTTCTTGTTCGGAAAAAAGTGAAGTGCAATAAATGTACCAATAGGTATTGAAAAAAAGATTGGAGTTAAGAATGCAATACCGAACAAACCATACTTTCTAGCTGCTTTTACAGCGATAATTTTTCTAAAACTTTTTTTCTTTTTTGCATTATAGTCAAGTGGGTAAAAACGATAGTAGATTTTTAGAACTACTTTTCTAAATTTTGCGAAAACAATAACTCCCATTACCCCCCCTATACAACTGAAGATAAAGGTTTCCCAAAATGAAAAATCATACTGCACAGCCAAAGGTATAGCTAAGAAGAATTTAACACCTCCTAACAATAAAACTGAAATGAATTGAATGAGTTGCATATTGTATGTCTAGGTTTATGAATATTTCTAACGCAAATTTCGACAATTTATTATAAAAAAATGATGACATCAATCATATTATTAAGGATTTATTAGAGAATGGAGATTTATTATTTTACTTTTGGTGGAAATTCATTGATATCATTTTAAAATGAAAAAGCTATACATTTTATTCTTCCTCTTTTTTAGCATTAGTACTTACTCTCAAAATGATAATATCCATCTGAACTTAAATAAGAAAAATATAGCCATAGATGGCTACGATTTAGTGTCTTACTTTAAACTAAACGATTCAAAAACTGGTAAAAAAGAATTCAAATACACTTACCAGGCAGCGCACTATTTTTTTTCTTCAGAAAGCCACATGCAAAGCTTTAAAATTAACCCTAAAAAGTACCTTCCAAAATTTGGCGGTTGGTGTGCTTTCAGTATGGCTAAAGATGGGAAAAAAGAACGAGTAGATCCTAAAAGTTTTTTAATCATTGATGGAGAGTTATATCTATTCTACGAATACTACTTCAAAGATAAAAGAGAGAAGTGGCTAGAAAGTAAAAGTGACTTAACGAAACAAGCTGAACAGAATTGGAAAAAGATTACGAATTAATTCCTATAAAGTTTAGACATCTGTACCATAAGCTCTGATTTATAGTAATATATTTTGTTGGCTCAGCTCCGAAGCCTTTATTTATCTGGGCTACACCATCTAAATTGGAGCCTTCAAAGTCAAAAACAAAACCTCTAAATTTTTCTAGTGAGAAGATATAATCTAAAAGGAAAAAATAAGCAGATTTTCGTTTTCCTTCTTCATTAGAGTATGAACTCAGTAAATACAATCTTTTGTTATCGTTTATGACAAATACAGAACAGCAATTGCCTTGACTTCCCTTGACTGAAAAAATTTCTCCTTTACCAAGTTCTAGAGAAGTATTTATAATGTTAAACTCTAAATCAAATTGCTTTAAATTCATAAAACCAGATGCTAAAAGACGTTTATTCTTAGAAAACTGTTTTGCACTATCTGGCACAGTAGCAATAGAAAGATTATGCTTGTTGGCACGTCTCAAATTTTTCAAATGACTTTTAGAATAATTAGCTCTTAATTCTTCTATATTTTTATCAAGTGGCAATAGATAGTTTACATTACTACTTGACACACAAATTGTCGATGAATTATGAGTATTTAAATTGAAGTTAAAATGCAAAATTTCTTTAGGAATAGCTGATATAAAGTCATCAACACAATAACTCTCTTGCTTATGAAATACTCCTTGCTGCTGACACATAAATGGCTGATATATATATGTTATACCCCACTTTTTTCTTTTGGGTAAAGGCATTACAGCCTCGTAATCGTTAAGAACTAATGCGTCCCATTGCTCGCAAACGATATCCAAATACCAAGACTTAGCATAAACAGAACCATTGACAGACCCAATGATACATTTATCCCACTTTTCGTAATCAAGATTATTGTATGCTATATATTGAATCACTTTTTGATGTATTGTAGCATTTGCTCATAAAGGTGAATCCAGCCTTTCCATTCTTTATAATCACTCCATGTCTCATTATGCCATAGGGAAATGAAATGCCCATTTACACTTTTTACTTCATCAATAATTAATTGAATTTTACTTAAGGCTTCATTAGGTTGAGATTTTAGGTAATATTTTAGAGTAGCGTCCATTACTGAAAAAGGATGAACTTTAAGTTTGGTAGATGATTCTACTTCTAAGTCATAAAAATAAAAAGGTGTACAAATACTGGCTCTAAAACCCAAATGTGCGGCATATCCCATAGTATAATCATCGCTTACAGACAATTCCAATAGGTTTCTATATGTTTTGGGTATTTCCAACTTTAAAAAATGTTGTCTTGATAAATTTACTTCCTTTTTTAGAATATTTTCTAAACGCTTTTTTTCTATAGATAGTGTATCAAAACTTTTGTTGGAAGCGAATGAGGGGTGTATTCCTATTTCAGCATAATCTCCCAAATGTTTAATTAACAATTGGAATTTTCTACTGTACACCGAACAGTTTTTATCGTTCAGTCCATAATCTGCCAACAATACAAAATACACAACATCAATACCATACTTTTCATTCAACTTTAGCTGATATTCAAAAGTATCGTAAGGATCAGGTAATTTACCTAATAATACATCTTTGCGTTCCTTAATAGCATCTTTGTCTAGTTGTATAGCCGAACGTACAAAAGAGGCTGTTGTTCTGACAAAACCTTTTTCTAAAAAGCAATAAGCATTGTCAATATCTATGGTGGATTGATAAGTAAATTGAGTTTTTGGAAACTCTAATGATGGAAATTTTCTTTGGAGAAGTTTTCTAAACTCCTTAAGCCATAAATTTATAAGAGGACGATGTAAAAAACCATGCTTAAAAGCTAAACTTTCTTTGGCCGTAAAACGCTCATAATGATCTTTTATGTGTGGTAAGTATTCTTCGTATCGAGACACTAAATAAAAAGATGCTGAAAATACGTCAAAAGGCAAAAAAGAATCTTTGACTTGAAAAAAGATTGGCAATTCACTCCACGTATCAAAAATTAATTCCTGATCTAAAATACCTTTTTCAGAAAGTAATCCATACGCTTTTAGAAAACATTCATCTGCTAATTGTTTATTAGAATAATTAAGTTTAGCACCTTGATGAGAATGAAAAACTTCAACATCTTCGGTGAGTTGATAATCCATTTTCCAAACCGTATCGAAAATAAGCTGAAAGCTATATTGTATTCTACTTGTTATTTTAGGTGTATAAATCAGCATCTAGAGCTCGTGTTTGTCTGCAAAGCTAAAGTAAGTGTTTTGCCCCACAATTATATGGTAGAGTATAGTAATTTCTAATAATTCTGCCGATTTTACTATCTTTTGTGTTAATTTTTTATTACTCTCACTAGCTTGTAAATTACCTGACGGGTGATTATGAAATAATATCAATCCACTGGCTTTCCACTCTAATGCAGCACTGAATATTAACTTAGGATCGACCAGTGTTGCACTAAGACCTCCTTGACTAATTTTAGTAAAATGTAAAATACTATTAGAACGACTCAATAACATAATCCAAAATTATTCGTGATTCAAATCATGTAAATGATATTTTATAAAATTATAAGCGTCTTGACTAGATTTAATCTTTTTAATTTCTGACTGTACTTCTAAACTTTTTCTTTTAACAAGTTATGAAGATGCCATAATGCTAATGGCTTTGGCATGTCCAATTCCTTTAAATTGTGTCAAATCATTGATAGTCATTTTTGATAAAACTGAAAGTTTGTCACCACATTGCGACAAAATATGTTTGGATAAATCTACGGCTGATTGTTTATTATTTCCAGAACCTATGAGTATGGCTATTAGCTCTGCATTACTCAATGATTTAGCTCCTTTGGAAATAAGTTTCTCTCTTGGTCTAGCGTCTTCAGACCACGACTTTATGGTTAGTTTCTTATGGCTCATAAAAATAAAAGTAAAAAAAAGGCTTCTCAAATGAGAAGCCTTTAGACATAAAGCCTATAAATCAATTATAGACTATTCACATGCTTTGCTAACTTAGATTTTAAATTGGCAGCTTTGTTTTTATGAATAATATTTCTTTTTGTCAGTTTATCTAACATAGACTCTAAATCTGGTAATAAAGCTGTAGCTTCTTTCTTATCAGTAGTAGCTCTTAACTTTCTTACAGCATTACGAGCTGTTTTGTGATAATAACTATTAGAAGCATTTCTCTTTGCTGTCTGTCTTATTCTTTTCTTTGCTGACTTGTGATTAGCCATATTGTATATAATTATCTGTTAAAAAGGATCGCAAATGTATTAATTTATTTGCTAATAATGGTTTTTTCTATTAAAAAAGAACTTTTAGATACTTTTTACAAACGGATCGCTCGTATCATTTCTCTTTTGCCAGGTGGCCCAGCTAGAGATTCTACCTGCAATCCTAAAGATTTCAAAATGCGTTTGACTTCCCCTTTTGCACAATATGTTACCAAAACACCACCTCTATTTAAAATTTTGACCATCTTAACAAAGATATCTTTTTGCCACAATTCGGGCTGACACGAAAACCAAAGGCATCGTAAAAAATTAAATCAAAAGTGGTGTCAAACTCATATTCCTGAGTGGTTTTTTGTATTTTAAATAAATGAAAATGAGTTGAAATCTCAATAAGCATGTCCCAAGAACTCGTATGCAATTTGTTAAAGGTATGTTCTTCAGAAAATGCATCTAATAAATCGACATAACCCAACTGATTTACTAATTCAAGAGATAAGGGTTCTTTTTCTATGGCATAGTAGTTTATAGTACGATGTTGTTCTAATCCTTAGAGATATGACAAAAAAGTATTTAGACCTGTACCAAACCCCATTTCAAAGATTGATATTTCTTGAGATTTAATAAGTTCAATGCCATTTTTTATATAAACATGCTGAGCCTCACTAATTGCACCATGAGTGGAGTGATAATGTTCATTCCATTCAGGAATTTTTAGGGTTTTACTGCCATCATTAGTCGCTATGATTTTCAAGTTTAGCATTACACAAATTAAGTATATTTTATTAGCTTTGCAGACCCAATCTCACAAAAAACATGGCAAAGAAAAAAACTGTTACCAATAATAAATCCATTGCTTTTTTAGAACAATACCTCAACAATGCATCGCCAACAGGCTTTGAAAGTGAAGGTCAAAAGCTATGGCTAGATTATATTAAACCTTATGTAGATGATTATTTTGTAGATACATATGGCACTGTTGTTGGTGTTATTAACCCAAAAGCCAAGTATAAAGTAGTAATAGAGGCTCATGCTGACGAAATATCTTGGTTTGTACACTACATTACCAAAGATGGCTTCATTTATTTAAGAAGAAATGGTGGCAGTGACCATCAAATAGCACCTTCTAAAAGAGTTAATATTCATACTGATAAAGGTATTGTTGATGCAGTATTTGGTTGGCCTGCAATACACACCAGACATGGAGGCGAAGAAAAATCTCCAAAATTGGATAATATTTTCTTAGACTGTGGTTGTACTACCAAAGAAGAAGTTGAGAAACTTGGAGTTCATGTGGGTTGTGTTGTTACTTACAAAGACGAATTCATGATACTAAACGATACATTCTATGTAGGTAGAGCCTTAGATAACAGAGTCGGTGGTTTTATGATTGCAGAAGTAGCAAGACTTCTCAAAGAGAATAAAAAGAAATTACCGTTTGGACTATATATAACAAACTCTGTACAAGAAGAAGTTGGTTTGAGAGGGGCACAAATGATTACGGAAAGAATTAAACCAGATGTGGCTATTGTTACTGATGTATGTCATGATACCCAAACACCAATGATAAACAAAATTAAACAAGGTGATTTGTTTTGTGGTAAAGGACCTGTTTTAACTTATGGTCCTGCTGTACAAAATAACCTTTTGAATTTAATTATTGACACAGCAGATAAAAATAAAATACCATTCCAAAGAGCAGCAGCATCACGTGCAACTGGTACAGATACAGATGCTTTTGCATACTCAACGGGTGGTGTTGCCTCAGCTCTCATTTCATTACCATTGAGATATATGCATACTACTGTTGAAAGCGTACATAAAGATGATGTTGATAATGTTATTAAATTGATTTACAATGCGCTATTGAAAATAAAAGATGGCCACGATTTCAGATACATAAAATAGATATTAAACCCTTATGGACATTACTAAAACAATACAGTCTAAAATAGAGCAAACAGACTTTGATAATTTGTCGTTTGGCAGGTGTTTTAGTGACCATATGTTTAGCATATCTTTTAAAAATAATGAATGGCAAAAGCCTGAAATACTTCCTTATGGACCACTAAGTTTAAACCCAGGAACACATGTTTTTCATTATGGTCAAGCTATTTTTGAGGGAATGAAGGCTTACAAAAATGAACAAGGTGAGACCCTTTTATTTAGACCTCAAGAAAACATAAAAAGACTAAATCGTTCTGCTGATAGGTTGTGTATGCCTAGAATTGACGAAGCCATCTTTATGCAAGGTCTAACTACATTATTAGAAATTGATAGAGATTGGATACCTCAGTCAGATAGTATGTCTTTATATATTCGCCCATTTATGATTGCCGATAGTGAGTTCATTCGTGCTACTCCGGCAAACGAGTTTAAGTTCATGATTATCACTTCTCCAACATCTACTTATTATGCTGGAAAAACAAATCTGAAAATTGAACAAAAATACGCCCGTTCTGTTGTCGGCGGAACAGGCTTTGCCAAAGCAGCAGGTAACTATGCCGCTGCCTTTGCCCCTACCAAAAAAGTACAAAATGAGGGTTTTACACAAATCATATGGACAGATGCCTTAAGTCATGAATACATTGAAGAATGTGGGACTATGAATATTATGTTCAGAATAGATGATAAAATCATCACTCCCAAATTAAGTGAAAGTATATTAGGTGGAATTACTCGAGATAGTATCATTACTATTGCCAAACAAAAAGACATTGAGGTTGAAGAACGAAGAATTTCAGTTTCTGAAATTATAGAACACTATAACAATGGACGCTTAAAAGAAGCCTTTGGCGTTGGTACGGCTGTAACCATAAACCCAATAGACTCCATTACCTTTAACGATACGGTAATAAATATTGAAGAAATAAACGAAAACTCTTACGCCACCGTACTAAAAAGTGAATTGCTAGGCATTCAATACGGTAAGATTGAAGATGTTAATGGCTGGATATTTAAGTTGTAAATGTCATTTTGTAATGCTTAATACCTGCTTCTTCGAATATTTCTCCATCTTTTTCAAAGCCTAACTTTTGATAAAAATCTACCGTCTGTATCTGAGCGTGTAGATATATCTTTTGCTTCATAGGTAAGACATCTTTCAATACTTCTTCAACAAGACGTTTTCCCACACCACTGCTCCTATATTTAGTAAGCACTGCGAAACGTTCAAGCTTTATGCCTTTATCGGTGTTTCTCCAGCGAGCAACCCCACAACTGACATTATTCTTTGTTATTAAGTAATGTCTTGCTGATGATTCAAAATCATCGTGTTCATCAGACTGGCTAACACCTTGCTCAACAACAAATACATCATTTCTAACTTGCCGAACATCAGCAAACTTATCGTCATCAAAATTTAGCCTATAAACTTTTAACATGCTTTTCCAAAATACCTTTGATATCGGGCTTGAAGTAATTTACGCCCTTCAAAACTTTGCCGTCTTGCCTAAATATTGGCTGATTATTTTCATCAAGTTTTGACATATTACTTCTTTGAATTTCATCAAAAATTTCACCAATAACATCTTGCATGCCATGCTTTAAAACTGTGCCACACCATATGTAAAGCATATCACCTAAGGCGTCTGCAATTTCTACCATATCACCATTTTGACAAGCCTCCAAATACTCTTCATTTTCCTCCTGCATTAAACGGTGTCTCAATAAAAAAGTAGACTCATCAACAATAGCTTTAGGATTATCTTCGTTACCGATTAAGAAAACTTCATGAAATTTTTTAACCTTGTTAATCTTGTCAATCATATTATTTTTTAATTACGTAAATCGTTATTCAAAATAAGTTAATTTTGTAAGAAAATTTATAAAAAACATAACAATAATGAAAAAAATAGCTTTAGCTATAAGTACCATATTAATTTTTAGTGCATTTACTTTCATTCATGTTGATACCTACAAAGCCAATATAAAGACTAGTAATTTGGTTTGGCATGCAGAAAAGCTAAGTGCTAAACACTTTGGAAAAATTCAACTTAAAAGTGGTGAACTTAGGATAAATTGTGATGGAAGATTAGTAGGTGCAAAATTCGTTATTAACATGAGGTCTATTACTAACCAAGATATCGAATCCAAGCAATACAAAGCAATGCTCGTTGATGACTTGAAAAGCAGTCGATTCTTCGATGTTGAAAAATACCCTGAAGCTATTTTCGAACTCCTAAGGTCAACACCATTAGGAAATGATAAGTTTAATCTTTTAGGTCAACTCAATATCAAAGGTAAGCTAGCCCCTGTTAATATTCCTCTTGAACTGAAATATAAAGACAATGGCAAGGTATTAGCGGTTGGTGAATGTAGTTTTGACCGAACTAAATATGGATTAAAGTACGGCTCTAATTCTTTCTTTGACAACTTAGGAGATGAAGCTATTTCAGACATTATCAGGCTCGAATTCGAAATTGAATTAGAAAAATAATGGAAAATATTACTCAAGGCCATTGGATTTTTGCCGCCATTTTTGCTTTTTTATTCGTATGTTATCTTATTTGGTCATACCGTAAAGAATTAAAGCTTAATAAAATACATTATAGAGGAAGCTCATTGTTTATTCTATCGGTAATAGTTATCGCTTTTGTAATCTACGTTTTTAGAGGCTACATGAAATAAATTTTATATTTAAATTAGCTATAAAAATTTGCTGCATATGAAGTTTCTCAAAATAATTCTGTACACCTTATTAGGAATAATGTTCATATACCTTATTTCAAATCTATTCTTTAGTGAGAAATTTAAAGTGTTTACAAGTATTGAGATCGATAGTAGCCCTTACATCGTATACGACCAAATTAACAACTTTGAAAATTGGGAAAATTGGGACCCTTGGATAGAAACCGATACAACAATAAAAATGAGTATCTCTGATATTACTTATAGTGTTGGTGCTTACAGAATTTGGAATAGTGAAAATTCTGGTAATGGCAAAATGGAGATTACAGACAACGACTACATTAAACAAATTGATTTCAAAATTACAATAGAAAATAATAGTCCTTTTATGGCAACATTTAATTTGGAATCCATTGAAAATAAGGTTAAGGTAAGTTGGGAAAATAGTGGTGAATTACCTTTTTTGGCACGTATCTTTGGACCCGTCATTAGCAAAATGATGAAAGGTGACCATGAAAAAGGTCTTAAAAACCTTAAAAATTATTGTGAATCTATTACATCAAAAAGTAGTGAAGTTAAGATACAAGAATGGGATACGCAAAATATGATAGCAATAATAGATACTTGCTCAAGTTCAAATATTAGTCAATCATTAAGTGAAATATATAGTAAAACCTTTGATTATATCACAACTAATGATATGAAAGCTCTTGAACAACCCTTTGTACAATACCTGTCATTTCCTCAAAAACCAGGAGACAATGACTGGGTTATTTTAAGAGCAGGTGCTTTTTTAGAAGTCATGGTCGAAGATTCATTAACAAATGGAATAAGCTTTTATCAAACATTGCCTCAACTAACAGCACAAGCTGCTCATTTTGGAGACTATCGAACAATTTTTGATACGCATCAAAAAATTAAAGACTTCTGTCAAGAAAATAATTATTCAACTATTGGTAGACCATATGAAATCTATATTACTGACCCAAGCCAAACACCTAATCCTGATGAATGGCAAACACGAGTCATCTACGAAATAGAATGATTTAAACCCTACTAAGAGTACAATGAAGGAATATAAATAACTACATATTTCTTCTATACTGTCCACCTACTTCAAATAGAGCATTCGTTATTTGTCCTAGTGAACAAATTTTTGCTGCCTCCATCATTACTTCAAAAACGTTTTGATTTTGTATGGCTGAATGCTGTAAACGCTTTATCTGATTATTAGAATCTGACGAGTTGTTTGCTATTAATTGCTGAAGCATTTTTATCTGATATTCCTTTTCGTCTTTAGTCGCTCTAATTACTTCTGATGGAATAATGGTTGGAGATCCTTTAGAATTCAAAAACGTATTTACTCCAATGATTGGGAATTCACCAGTATGTTTAAGCATTTCATAATACATCGACTCTTCTTGAATCTTTGAGCGTTGATACATAGTTTCCATCGCACCAAGTACCCCTCCCCTCTCTGTAATCCTTTCAAAT
>MDSV01067148.1_pt1 | contig 11073 bp, 8 predicted proteins | sample 810851 | NCBI WGS metagenome assembly MDSV01 (sample SAMN05326640, study PRJNA326480) | marine metagenome | isolation source: seawater | place: Atlantic Ocean: North East | collected 2012 | reverse complement strand
TTGTATCATTTGGTGTACATATTATTGTTGAGTTTGATAGTGAGAGATGATATCATTTTAATGAGATGGTTAACAAATTAAATAAAATATAATTTTAACAACATTCGCGTTTATCGTGTTCGTATTTAGTAAGTCCACATAGTGGATTAGCGCATGTTATCTCGCATTGTTCGTCATCGTAATTTTTGGTGAGTTGAATGCATCTGTTTTTATCAAACGAGTAATCAACGCAGCTGGTGGCGTCCTCGGATAATAATGGAAAGGGGCCTTTGCCTTCCGGACATGGGGAACACCCATGTATATTATCTTTATATTCGCCCAAATCACATTTAATAGCTGGGTCGATGTCACACGTTAAACCAACCCACCCGTCTTGACATTCGCATTCAAACGCATCAATCAAATCTTTACAAACGCCGTGACCGTTGCAAGAATCTGATTCGCAATCGTCTTTATTTGTACATGTTTTTCCGTTATTTTTTGTTTCGTATCCGGTATCGCATTCACAGTTAAATGATCCCGGGCCGAGATGAATACAAATAGCGTGTTCTGGGTCGCACAATTCCAACGAACATGGGTTTGTAAGTTTATTGCACAATTCTCCCATGTATCCCGAATCACAAACACAGCTAAATGAATTGACGCCGTCATTACATGTTCCATGATTACAAGGGTGTGGTTGGCAATCGTCAATATTTGTATCACATTGATCTCCCGAAAAGCCTGGTCGACATTCACATGTGAACGAATTGATTCCATCTGTACATGTACCACCATTGTGACATGGGTTGCCTTGACATTCGTTAATGTTTTGATCGCAGATTTGACCAACAAACCCCGGATCACAATCACACGTATATCCTTGCGATTGATCTATACAAGTTCCATGTTTGCAAGGATCGTCTTCACAATAGTTGGTCTTTGTTGAGCAATCTAGTCCCTCAAATCCCTCCACACAATTACATGAAAAGCTGTGAATATCATCAATACATTCTCCACCGTGTTTACATGGGTGGTAAATACAATCGTCAATATTTTGATCACAGTTCGTTCCCGAATAGCCTTCTTCACAAACACATGTGTAGCTATTGATTTTATCTTGACAACTTCCGTGAATACATGGCGCCGCGGCACAATCATCAATATTTATTTGACATTGATCACCTTCAAACCCTAATATACATTCACACGTAAAATGTGTTTGTTTGTCATGACACACACCGCTGTTTTTACAAGGGCCTGGGGCACAATTATCTATGTGTAATGGAACAATGGTGAGAAAGTCTCTGAGACTATCCACTGAATTTGATGTGAGATCTGAAACTACTGTCAGAAATGCAGTACTCAATGTTTGTGGTTCTAAAGCTTGCATTTCCAGTGCAACTTTAGAAGCGTCATCTTCTAATGGAATACGAATTTCATATTCAATGACAATTGTACCATATAAACGTCTTCTACCACTTGAAGTCGTTACACATATACAATTTGTCGTCGGCCCACATTGCGGTGTCCCACCATAATTATAATACACAGTGTTTGATGGAACATAGAGAGCACAATTCGTAACGCCATTAGACCAACTGCCTTCGTTAATAATAATTTCAGTGGCATCTGGTAAAAAATGATCACGAGCTATAACACATTCGGAATGTGTTTGAATGTACCCCCATCCATTTTCGTCATCACATTGTCCACTTGTGCGCTTATAGAAAGATTTAGGGGGTTCTTGGATCGTGTGATTCACTATAATATGAATCCACTCCTCTGGTACTCCTAACATGGATTGGATGGCTTGTTTTATTTTTAAAACATTTTGAGGTTCTGTAATGTTGTCTGATGTTTGAATCTGTGTAAATTCAAACGACTGGGATAATATTTCGCGGGCGGGTTCTGAGCACGTTTCACCTTTCCATCCATCGTGACAATTACACGTATATTTATTTATACCATCGGAACACTCACCTTGTTCTGAACATGCCGACGGAACACAATCATTTATATTGTGTTCACAATGAATACCTTCAAACCCGTCAGTACAATTGCACATATGTTTACCGGGGCCATCCAAACACGACCCCCCATTCTGACACGGGTTTTGTGAACATTCATCGATATCCGTTTCACAGTTCGGCCCAATAAATCCTATTTGACAGTCGCATACAAATGAATTTAATAAATCAGTACATAGACCATTATATTGACATGGATTGGGAGAACAATCGTCTTTATCCAATTCACAGTTTTTGCCCTCAAACCCGTCAGAGCATTCGCAACTATAACTACCAATACCATCCGTGCATACGCCTGCATTTTGACAAGGATTTCCATTACATTCGTCAATATTATTTTCACAATGGTCGCCATTAAAACCTGCTAAACATTGGCATGTAAAACTATTATGAGCATCTATACAGATACCACCATTTAGACAACTATTATGAGCACAATCGTCTATACTTTTGTCGCACGTTTTACCGTCCCAGCCTGCACGGCAATTACATACGAAATCATCGAGACGATCTTCACATATACCCTCATTGTGACATGGGTTAGGTTGACATTCGTCAATCTCGTGATTACATTGTGTACCCATGTAACCTGGTGCGCATTCACATGTATAACCATTAATACCATCGTGACATGTGCCTCCATTATAACACGGGTTGTCTTGACATTCGTCAATATTATGATTACACCAAAAACCGTCATAACCCGGTTTACATTCGTTGCACCAATGGCCAGCATGGTTGTCGGTACATTCACAAAGAAACTCAATATCATCATGTGTGCATTTTCCTTCGAATGCACACGGATTTGGTATACAGGGCGAAACTTCATTGCCCTCATAACATAACTCTGAAGATGCTACCATCGCGATTTCAACGGAGGAGCATGATCCACATTGACATGCCCCGGGGATATTATTGGATATCCATTTTGAATCGGAATTAAATGAACCACAATAAGGCAAATTCCAATCATACGATATATTGCAATTTGCATGTGCGGTTCCAATAAATAAAAGTAACCACTGAAACATTTAATTTTTTTGGTGACCTTTTATACTCTAATAATTTACGTTTCATAGGAGCATCTATTTTTTATTGCGGAAATTTCCCACTATAAATACTTGCTTCCAATGAAATAACTGATGTTTCGCCAAACATTTTTAGAATCTGAACCTAGAAATAACGGTCGACAATCTAGATCAAAACACAAGAGAAACATTCCAACACATTTCCCCAGAAAAAGAAAAGAAAAACAGCGCATCATTCATCATGTAAAATCTCTAAATATTAAGACCACTGAAACATTTGAAGACTGGCTCGAAAGAATACAAGGTTATCCAACATTACGACGACGTATGGATCGGTGGTTAAAGTCCGAAAGAAATCGCCAGCGAATATACAGGGGGCATAATTTTAGTCGTACTGGGCAGGTAGCGCTCGTGACATTACTTTTAGTGGTGTGGGGCTTTGGAACGGCAGTAGGTAACGAATATGACGATGCACTTGCCGAAGTATTACGTGAAGATGGTGTCAATCCGATGGTGGCCCTTCCTGTGACAAAGGCCGGCCCAGTTATTTCTTCACCTACTTTCAAAACAAACTCACAACAGCGCAAAACAAAGAAAGATTGGCGCAAAAAACGCATTTCCGACCGCTTGGTCGATATTTACCAAGCGCGCGAGCGAAGGATGCCCTCGGAAGAAGATGGTATTTTTAACAACCGTGACAAATGGCTGCGATATCTAACAGGTTCGTTGGAATCTGATAATGCGTTATTGGAACGAGAACTTGAAGCTACAGATCAATTACTCGTTCAAATGTACGATCTCGTGGACGCAAATCACGACGGCGCGGCGGATGGTATGCGAAAACGCCAATACATGGCGCCCATATTAAAACCAGTGATATACGATCTGGCATTACACGCTTTAAAAGCTGATTTTGCATTTACAAATGCCACATTTCATAAAAAATTACATAATGACGCAGATTCGCATAGGATGCAGAACCGCCGGCTTCAAAAAATAATCAAACAATTGGCCAGCAAAGCAGATCTATCAAGACAAGACGTCGGACAATTAATACGCACTATTCAGACGCGTATTGATGACAATCCTGTCCTGTGGTACGATTCGCACGAACCCGTATTGTACGGAAAAGGTATGGTGGATTTTCTACGCACCACAACAAAAGATTTTGTTCGAAAATCTATCCAAAACATCCCCGAAGACAGCAAACGATCGGTCATCGAAAAACATCTTCACTTGGCGGCTATTATTGATGCGTCAACCAGTGGGCGAAAAATAAGGTCAGTCGCACAAGAAAGACAATCTACGGACGATATTGTGGGGGCATTGTATTCATACAATCCCATGGAAAAACACATTGTTCGACATTATGAATCCTTTTTAGAAGATCAATTAAGACTTTTTGGAGAAGATAGTCCTTCTGAAAATGCAGTCAACAGCTTATTACGAAGACTCAGAACCAATAGTGACATCATTGTAAAAGATGTGCGTTTATTGTGGTCTATTTATGACCAGGAATCTGAAAAAACATTTAGCGTTACGGAAACAAGAAAACACCAGAATATGGCAGAGCAATTTTTAGGAACAGTTTTGCGCGATCTGCGTGAAAAGGATGCTACATATCGTGGCAGAGACGAAGGTCGTGAACGTCTTATAGAAGAATTGGAAAAGTTAGAAAAGGTGGCCTATAGATGGGGGATTACAGTACTGGCCTCCATCATAGGAATTGTAGCTATTTCATCCAAAATAGGCTGTAGGTCATGTTTAAGTACTCAATTTATTTCGGCTCCGAAAAGTTCTAAAAAATCGCCCGCGGCTGCCAAAGATAAAGACAAAGTTCGAAATGAGAATGTCTTTCGATTTGGTTCTTCCGATAAATTGTGGGTCTTTGTGGAAGATCAAAATGCTTATAGGAGAATTACAAAACGGGGCCATCCAGATTTTTATACCATTATGCGCACAGGTATTATGTCTTCTGAGAACAGAAAGGCACAAAACCCTATTGATGCAGGAAGAATCAATGCAAATAGTAAATATATACAATAATTTAAGAATATATTTTATTCCAGATGCAGGTAAAATAAAAATTGAAATATGTTTAAACGTGATGAACTTGAAACTATTTGGAGACGATCCCGGAACGTGGACACCTGTCACCCAGTCACGCACGATTCGTTGTATGGTATTCAACGCTTGGCTATTTTGCGCTTCTTGAGAGAGCCATTACAATCAACTTTACATGAAATTATTCAAAAAAAAGTGACTCGAGGCACGTCGTGCGTGTATCAAGGTTGTATGGGCATCCTGGATTCACAAGGCAAGTGTTCCGAGAATTGCGAACAGAGCGGTGGAAATGTTGTAAACGACATTATAGAATGTGAAAATTGTGATCAAGCCGGATTTCCATGTTCGAATTGTCATACTCATGTATTTCGTGGTCAAATTAGACAATATATAGATTATTAAACATTTATATTATATTTTCGAAGTCCTTTGCGCAACATATGTAGTGTAACACGGATATTGGGTTCGCCATCCCATTTCTTGCGCACAGCAGGTGTGATTTCTTTGGAAAGACCAAAGTCCAAAATATGAAGGCGGTCTCGATCATCCAACATCAAATTTAGGGCATTTCCATCATTATGTAGAATATCAATATTATCCAATGTGCGCATAATATGATACAAATCAGATGAAAATTTCTGGTGGCTCCCATTCAAAACATCCACAATCCTGGTATTCATCGGAGTCATAAAAATACGCTTTTTATCTAAATCAACGTGCATGACATCTGGCGCGATACCTGCTTCAGCCGCCCTCGCCTGAAAATCCGCTTCTGCTTGAATTCTGGCGGTCGATTTATTTTTCTTGAACTGCTTCATGGCTGCTCGGAGGCCGTTTGGAAATTCGACCAACGAAACTACACCTTGTGCGCCATCTTGGCCAAGTTGTTGAATGACTTCAAAATCGTCGCTCATTATTTATGTCATAAACAAATATATTTATAGCTGCTGGAGTTGTCAAGGTTGGATTTATGTGAAAATGTGTTATAAAAGGTTGTTGGTGATAACAAATGGAAATAACACCACCTTGTGAAAATATTACCATTTATACGAAATCAAATTGCAATTATTGCACCAAAGTTAAGGCACTTTTGCCGGAAGCGTCTGTTGTTTTGTCCGATAAATATTTAAAAGAAGATCGCGAAGCTTTTTTAAAATATATGGCGAGTATTTCTGGAAAAACGCCCAAAACTTTTCCGATGGTATTTTGGCATAAGCGGTTTATTGGTGGTTACACTGAAACAAAAAAATATGTAGACGAATTAAATGCATTCTCATTAGATCAAAATTTTTAATATAATAATTTATGTATAGATTCGAACCCGGTTGTAATGTTTAATGGTACTGTTGCCCACTCTGATTGCCAATTGTTTTTTTCGAAATTTATCATACTGAAATTTTTAATTCTGTTCTGATATGTATTAAAATGTCCCACACCGCATTTTTTCTCCGACTCCCTCATTGATTTTTTAGAAGATACATTTATCGCCCAAGATATGGCTTCCGGAGGAGTATTTTTAAATGGCCCTCCCAAAAAAGTCAGGATGCGTTTCAGCATAATTTCAGGGGATTTCTTCAAATCTTCATATTTTATCCATAAAATGTCAATATTTGGATACGCACTCATCCAACTTCGTATAAAGTCCTGCCATGTTAACTCTGTTTTAGACAATATTTTGTTATTTATAAATTGGCGAAATGACATATTTCTTGGAATAAATCCTAGATCTTTTTCGAAATGCCAATATGAGACCATAGTAGGTCTATAATCGCGTATAAGGTGTATGACCCGCTTAAACTCCATTGGATTTTTGTATTTTTTATATCCGTTTCGATTTATAAACGCTTGGTGTGTTTCAATAATATTTATTTCGGATTTGATGTTGTCAAATGGAATTAATGCATCTACTTCCGAAAACGACGACGGTCGATTTTTGTCACCGGTCATATATCGATATGTATTCGAAATAAGATGACGCATCCAAGTTGAACCACTTTTTGGATAACTAACTAACCAGGTTAGGTTAGCTAACAATTTTTTGGGCGGTGTACTCAACAAAAAATGAACACATTTTCCACGCTCACAAAATTTATCATGTGTACACGTGTCACTGCCACATTTTGAAAACATATTTGTAAGGCTCACATTTAAATTCGAGGCTGCTGACAATAATGATGTTGTTAAGCCATTTACAGGAGTTCCAGGACGCCATGGTGGGCGCATGGGCGGTTTTGATTTGCATTCCGTAAACCAACCATGTCTGTGTTTTACAGGATGATAAATGCCCGGCTTTGGAAATTCAATAACGCATGGCCTAAATCGCATTTGTATTTTTAAATGATCAAAGTATGTTGGCCATTGCAAGGTAGACAAATTAAAATAATCCGCCGTGGTTGGTATTAGCCCTTCGAAAAACATCCATGTATTATTATTCCGAATATAAATTTGTTCTAATTTGTCAAGCATTTGACGACTTGCTGACCAAAAGTGCAATAAAACAGATTTCGGCACAACTTTACTATCAAATGCACGCCACTGCTTTAAAATTTTAGAAGACATTGGAACTCTCGGATGGCCCGTTTTTGGAATATTTTGTCCGGGTGTTTGTGTTACAAAATCTTGTGTATAATTGAATTGAACAATACCCTTTAGGATAGACATGTGTGTATAATATACATCTTCCTCTATGAACCATACTCTTTTAAATGTTGCTCGGTTGCGAATAGCCCATGTCATTGCCTTTTCATTACCATGACCAGCATGTGCCATATCATATTTGGACGGATCTTGACTTATGGGAATATTGTCAATACACGTAACTCCGCGAAACGGACATTTCGGTATAAATTTATTATCCCACACTACAATGAAATCCGAAGCAAATGTTTCAGACAATTCGGACACGCGTTTGTGTTGGTTATCATCATCTATATGGGTGGTATAAATAAGTACGGTGCGGTCTGGATTTGGTTGTCTATACATAAATGCGCCGAAAATAATAATTAAAACAACATAAACATTAATCATTCGTGAATATAAAACAAATTTATATATTAACATATGTTATTATTTTAAATCCCGATATCTCCCTCGGAAGAAGTTCCTAAGAATGTATCGACATGGAAATACAGTTCGTACCAACTTGCATCTCCCACTTTATATTCTGCGGAAATAGCATCCTCCGGCACTGTCTCTATCGGTGTTTTTTGCCCATAGCGTAAAAAATAACCTTCTTTTATTGTGGGAGCTTTTATGACTTTCGATTTGGTCAAAATAGGCCGAATGGGCCTTTCCAAAGTCATCATATGTTTTATACATTCCATCGTTTTGGGGGTATGTCTTGTTGAGGGTCGGAAATTATATTTTCCGCGCGCCCAATCGTAAATGGGTACACCATATTTGTTTTTGGTAACATACGTATAATCGAGTATACCCTGTTCTTTAAAAATATCTGTCATGCATGCGATCGCATATTTATAAAATGTCGACGAATGATTACATTGTAATCCCATATCGGGAGTATACATAGCATCTAAATGGGGATATTTGTTCAAAAGAATGTCCTTTTGACGTTGTATTTTGGTAATATATCCTGGTTTTCGGCGCGTTACCACAGGATAAACTTCACCAGTCCCCTCTAAATGAATAAGCGGCAATGTTTTTTCACAGGGGGTTTCGGGCCATTTTTTATAAAGAGTCTCCATTCTAATTTTTTTGGGACACTTTGTTTTCCAATGCATTCGGGGGTGTAATGCTGCCCAAATGTGGTTTCTATATTCGGCCGCATATGTAATATATTTACTGTGCGCAGAACTGTCAACAGCACCCTGCTCAATAGTAGGTACATACAAATGTAGCACAGACACCATACATTCTAATGGATCATTCGATAGTTTGGGCTCAACCCATTCACGCAATTCTTTGCTATGTTGATATACTTCCCGTGCAAAATCTTCACAGTCGCCCGTAAAGGATAGACCATTCTCCGCAGTAGGTTCGCGGGGAATTTCCCAACGTTCCGTTCCCCTGGGTTTGGGCATAAGTGTTACGTCGGGCGTATAATGAATATTCATTCTAGCGTGTAATGTTAGGGCATCTGCTACTACTGACAAACATCGCAAATGGCGCGATTTTATAGACGGTTGTTTATGTAAATCATGAACCATTTGACAAAAATAATCTGGACGCATAACATTGCGTGCAAGTGATACATTTAAACGTTCTCTATAAGATTGAACAGCTTCTTTTTTCTTATTATTGTGGGTAAATGGTATCATACAAAATGCGCCAGAAGGTAATGTAACACCCATATGATTCACATAATAGGGGGAATGAACCAAATGGAGCCCATGAACAATAGGATTGAGCCCACGCGGGCCAAAACCACCAATCCAGTTTAAATTGGATTCGGCGGCATCATATAATAGACGCGAACAACTTGGCGATTGAATTTTCAAAGGTTTCAATGTATTAGGAAGTGCGGTTGTTATGTGTAATGAAACTTGACCCACACGCACAGTTGGGCGACAAGAAGAATCGCGCATCACCAACGTATAGTTTTTTTTGTGCTCTATAGTTGATAAATCCATAACGGCTGAACCAATAAATTGGGTGACTTTATCGCCGTCATCGTTTTTTCGTTCACAAAACATTTGACATATAAGACCAAGTTCTTCCACAGAAGCAAGATCAAGCTGATATTCTATCAATGACTTTTGGTATATATTATGAACGCCGGGAGTTGTTTTTTCGGAGAGATACAATACCAAAAATGCTTTTTCAGTAACATGGCTGTAAATCTCGGTCACTTGAATACCAATGTCGCCGGCGTTTGGTTGGGCGGCCGAGAAAGCCGCACGCGTGGTGCTCATTTTCGTTATATAGACCATACTTATATAGTCTCTGTTTTCGTAATATTTGATTACGGTGCATCAATCTCAACCAAATTATACGCTGACGTCCAGAAAATAAAGACATGTTTATTTTAAATAAAAAATCAATATTTTGTTTACAAATAAATGTATACATCAACCTAATCGACGACTTATGGTTTAACCAATTCACAATCCGCTGATACCATGCATTTGATCCAAGCCGTTCTTTGAATTGAATAGCATAAGACATCAAATAATGTAGAGCGATAGTTTGGCGAGAGTCAAACTCAGACATTTGGAATGGCATTGACCAAGCGCGTATATTATATGCTTCTGTATCAAAATAATGTTGGCGACACGTTTTGCGCAAATTTATAAAATCATAAATATTTAAAAACGAAGAGACATTACGATCCACAGGTTCTGGAAAAAACATTACATATTATCTATAATTTATGTTAGATCCTTTTTTTAGAATGTGATTTAATGACTACGATCAATTTCTTGAATATCTAAATCTGCTGTGGTTAACATACCATGTACATAGGCATTTTCTGTAATATCAACTGTTGACATCAATGTATTTTCAGCTGTAATGCGAACAGTGTCCGTAGCCAAATCGTATTGCCACCATTTATTTAAGCCAGATTCTCCCGGATTACCTTGCAAACCTTGCTCACCGGGTTCACCTTTTTCTCCCGGATCTCCTTTTTCTCCGGGGTTGCCTTGCAAACCCTGCTTACCAGGATCTCCTTTTTCTCCGGGATTACCTTGCAAACCTTTTTCTCCGGGTTCACCTTGCAAACCTCGTTCTCCGTGTTCACCTTGAAGACCTTGAAGACCCTGCTCACCAGGATCTCCTTTTTCTCCGGGATCTCCTTTTTCTCCGGGGTTGCCTTGTAAACCCTGCTTACCAGTATCTCCTTTTTCTCCGGGGTTGCCTTGCAAACCTCGTTCTCCGGGATTACCTTGAAGACCCTGCTCTCCGGGATCTCCTTTTTCTCCGGGGTTGCCTTGCAAACCTCGTTCTCCGGGATGACCTCGTGGGCCTTGTAGACCTTGTTCTCCGGGATCACCCTTATCACCCTTTAAAGAGGC
>MDSV01055914.1_pt1 | contig 11073 bp, 7 predicted proteins | sample 810851 | NCBI WGS metagenome assembly MDSV01 (sample SAMN05326640, study PRJNA326480) | marine metagenome | isolation source: seawater | place: Atlantic Ocean: North East | collected 2012 | reverse complement strand
CTAATGTCTCAAAACAATTACCACGAGCATAATAAGCTTCATAAAATTCAGAATTGGAATAAATAGCATCTGAAAAATTATTACTCGCAACATCATAAAGACCTAACTCCATATGAATAAATCCTAAATTATAATGTCCACTACTATGAAAAGGGCTAACTTTATGTAAATCTGAATAAGACTCTAAAGCATTATTCCAATCTAGTATTGTCTGATAAAACAATGCCTTATTATATAGTACCATTTCATCATTTGGTTTTAATTGTAATGCATTATTGTAATGTATAAGAGCAGATGTATCTCCCAATAAATGAAAAATCTGACCTAATTGCATATGCGCTTCAAAAAATTCAGGATTAATATTTATAGCATTTCTAAAGCAATCAATCGCATTATAAGTTTGTTCTAACTTCTTAAAGGCATAACCCATTAACATATGAGCTCGATGCTGATTATACTCTATCTTTAAAGAAGCATCAAAGGATTTAATAGCATCATCGTACTTGTTATATGCTAAAAGTAATTCTCCCATTAGTGAAAGGGATTCTTTACTATTGGGGTCAAGTTGAAGTGACTTATTAAGATGTTTTCTAACTAAAGAGGGATATTTAGGATTTGGATTCTTATGTTTTGACAACTCAAAATAAACCTCTGCAATATTATAATGAGAAACTGGATTAAGTGAATCTAGCCTAACGATTTCTTTTAGATCAAACAAAGCAGATTCATATCTATTATTTGATTTATTATAATTAACTCTTTGATATAACAAAGAAACATCCGAGGGATACTTAGCAATTTTTTCAGAAAGTAACTGTATCTCGGATTGCTGTATCTCATCTTCAAAAAAAAGACAAGAAGTAAAAATAAAAAGTGTGCAAAATACAATTTTACGCATCATCTTATTACTGCATTATTGCAGCTTTAATTTTTGTTTCAAGCTCTGCAGAAAGTTCTGGATTATCAGATATCATTTTTTTAACAGCATCTCTACCTTGGCCAAGTTTTGTTTCATCATAAGAAAACCATGATCCAGATTTCTTTATAATATCTAAATCCGTCGCCTGATCTAGTACTTCTCCAGATCGAGAAATGCCTTCACCAAACATTATATCAAACTCAACCTTTCTAAAAGGGGGTGCTACTTTATTCTTTACTACTTTTACTCTAGTTCTGTTTCCAACAACATCCTCTCCATTCTTTATTGCTCCAATCCTCCTAATATCTAATCTGACTGATGAATAGAACTTTAAAGCATTTCCTCCTGTTGTTGTTTCAGGATTGCCGAACATTACACCAATCTTCATTCTTATCTGATTAATAAAAATTACAGTACAATTAGTTTTATGAATTGTTGCTGTAAGTTTTCTTAAAGCCTGAGACATTAATCGAGCATGTAATCCCATTTTACTGTCTCCCATCTCACCCTCAATCTCTGATCTTGGAGTTAAAGCAGCAACTGAATCAACTACAACTAAATCTACAGCACCAGAGCTAATCAAATGATCGGCTACTTCAAGAGCTTGCTCTCCATTATCAGGCTGTGATATATACAAGTTTTCAATATCAACACCTAATGCTGAAGCATAAGTTGCATCAAAAGCATGTTCAGCATCAATAAATGCTGCAACACCTCCTTGCTTTTGCACCTCTGCAATAGCATGTATTGTTAATGTAGTTTTTCCAGATGATTCCGGCCCGTATATTTCAACAACTCTACCTCTTGGATAACCACCTACTCCTAACGCAAGGTCTAAATTAATTGAACCTGAAGGTATAGAAGAAATGTCTTCAACAACTCTATCTCCCAACTTCATTAAGACACCTTTTCCGTATGACTTTTCTAATTTTCCTATTGTTAGCTCTAATACTTTTAACTTCTCATTTTGCTCTTTGATACTCATACTTTTTATTTTTTTTACAAATTAGATAAAATCTTTTCCAAAGATAGAAAGAAATTTGTTTGTTTTATTAACAAAAATATAGCAAACTATAGATATTTTGAAATTATCGACTTTCTTCCAATCTTTAAAGTAATAAAATCGTCATTAATGTTCCAACCTCTTGCTGGAGAAAATTCTCTACCATAAAAAATAATCTGTAGATGTAACTTATTCCACAATAACATAGGAAATAACCTTTTAGCATCATACTCAGTATTTTGAACACTCTTACCATTTGTAAGAGCCCACCTATACATTAATCTATGAATGTGGGTATCAACAGGAAAAGCAGGAAGCCCAAATGCCTGAGCCATTACAACACTAGCTGTTTTATGACCAACACCAGGAAAAGATTCTAAATCCTCAAAAGTATTAGGTACTTTTCCTTTATGTCTTTCAATAATCATTTTTGAAAGATGATATATGCCTTTACTTTTCATCGGTGATAATCCACATGGTCGAATAATATCTTCAATTTGATTAACATCCATCTTTATCATATCCTCTGGGCAATCAGCATAATTGAATAAAATAGGTGTAATTTTATTTACACGCTCATCTGTGCATTGTGCTGATAGCAACACAGCAACTAACAATGTGTAAGGATCTTTATGATTTAATGGTACTTCTGGATCTGGATATAATCTATCAAGAGAATTAATTAAAAAATTAACTTTTTCTTTTTTATTCATAATTTAAAATTTTAATGATAAAAAAAAACTCCTTTGATTAAAACTAAATCTAATTTAAAAATAATAAAATCTTGCCAGCTGACTTAACTTTAATACCCTTTACTGCTTTTGAATATTGAAGGATTTTATTGAGTGTTTCTTTTCTTGGCTGTAAGTCTTTTTTCGAAAAATCACTACATAATCTCTCTGAGTCAATTAACGATTCTTCTGATAAAAATAAGTCCAAAAATTTTAGAGTAGAGTTTTTGCTCATATATATGTATTTTAAAGTTCATCCGATAAAATAACGAAGTATACAAACTTATATTATGCTAAGGGCTAATTATTTTGGGAAAGATCAATATTCATGGATGAAGATAAATTTCTCAAATTAATAAGTGCATATCGCATTCTACCTAGAGCTGTATTAATACTAACTCCTGTAATATTTGATATTTCTTTGAATGACAAATCCTCAAAATATCTCATTCTTAAAACTTCAACCTGATCTTTGGGAAGATTACTTATAAGCATTTTTAAATCAGCATGAACTCTTTTTCGAATCATCTCAGAATCCTGTCCTCTTGAACCATCATGTATAGTGTCAAATATGTTAAAGTCTTCTGTTGATCTAATATTTTTCATTTTAGACTCCTTACGAAAATGATCTATAACTAAATTATGTGCTATTCGCATCATCCATGGTAAAAACTTTCCTTCCTCATTATATTTACCTTTCTGTAAAGAATTAATCACTTTTATAAAAGTATCCTGAAAAATATCTTCGCTAAGATCTTTATTTTTAATCTTGGACATGATAAAAGCAAACACCCTACTTTTATGACGTGTCAATAATACCTCAAATGATGAGTTATCACCATCTAAATAATTTTTTACTAATTTTTTATCAGATAGAACGCTAGTCAACATATACTCAGTTTTTAGTTAATAAAAATTTAAAGTAGATGTTTTTGTATAAGCGTTTTTTATTAAGTATTGAAGTAATTTTCGTTACAAATATAGCTAAAATTTTTAATAATACAAGTTGAATTTTTTTAATTTTGTAAATTACTCTAGATAATAATGCCCCAAAAAAAAACTACTAAAGATAATAATATTCAAATTAAGGGCGCTAAACAGCATAACTTAAAAGATATATCAATTAAAATTCCAAAAAACAAACTTGTTGTAATATCTGGAGTTTCTGGAAGTGGAAAATCATCATTAGCATTTAACACATTGTTTGCTGAAGGCCAAAGAAGGTATATAGAAAGTCTTTCGTCATATGCACGACAATTTCTTGGAAAATTACAAAAACCTGATGTAGATGAAATACTTGGAATTACTCCTGCAATTGCTATAGAACAAAAAACAACCACAAATAATCCAAGGTCAACTATTGGCACATCAACTGAAATTCATGACTACCTAAAGTTACTTTTTGCAAGAATTGGAAAAACCTATTCCCCATTATCAGAAAAAGAAGTTAAAAGAGAGTCTGTAAAAGATGTTGTTAATTTTATTAATAAACAAAAAAAAGGAACTAGTATTATAATTCTTGCCAAACACACAAAAAAAAACAATCCTGAAATTCTTTCTGTTTTAAATCAACAAGGATTTTCAAGAATATTTCTAGAGGGAAAAATATGTAAAATAAATAATCTCATTCATGAAAAAATTGATGTTTCAGAAAAAGAAATATCAATTGTTATTGATAGAATAATTATTGATGAAATTGAAAATGACACTCGAATTTCCGACTCAGTTCAAACTGCATTCTTTGAAGGACATGGAAAATGCTCAATTCTTATAGGTGAAAAAATAACTACCTTTTCAAATAGATTCGAATTAGATAATATTAAATTCGAGGAACCTTCGATAAATCTTTTTGCTTTCAACAACCCATATGGAGCCTGTAAACTATGTGAAGGGTATGGAACAATCTTAGGTTTTGATGAAAAAAAAGTAATTGGTGATGAAAAACTATCTGTTTTTCAAGGGGCGGTTGCATGTTGGAGTGGTGAAAAAATTGGTATTTGGAAAGATAGATTCATTAACCGTTCTGCTAAATATAATTTTCCAATACACAAACCTTATAATTTACTTTCAAAAGAAGAAAAAGATTTACTTTGGCATGGAAAAGAAAAATGTAAAGGAATTTATCAATTTTTCAAAAAATTAGAAAATGATAAATATAAAATACAAAACAGAGTCCTAATTGCTAGGTATAGGGGCAGAACAAAATGTATTGATTGTGGAGGGAGCAGATTAAGAAAAGATGCTCTGTATGTAAAAGTTGGAGGGAAGAACATTGCGGAAATAAATATGATGAGTATCATAGAGGCTATACACTTTTTCGATAATCTAAATCTAGAAAATAAAGATGAAAAAATTGCGGAAAGATTAATTCTTGAAATTAAAAATAGGCTATACTATCTAAATGAAGTAGGTCTAGGATATTTAACTCTTGACAGAAGATCAAATACACTATCTGGAGGAGAATCTCAAAGAATCAATCTTGCCACATCTATTGGTAGTCCACTTGTTGGAGCTATGTATATTCTAGATGAACCAAGTATTGGTCTACACTCTCAAGATACAAAAAAACTCATCAAGATATTAAAAAAACTAAGAGATATTGGTAATACAGTCATTGTAGTTGAACATGATAAAGAAATTATGTTACAAGCTGATCAAATTATTGATATTGGGCCAGAAGCGGGAATCAATGGTGGACAAATGGTCTTTCAAGGACACTTAAAAGATGTCTATAACACAAAAAAAAGTTTAACAACACAGTATCTTTCAGGCACACTAGAAATACCAATACCCAAATCTAAAAGAATATTAAAAGATAAAATCTCTATAAAAGGAATAAATCACAATAACTTAATAAATATGAGTATTAATATTCCTATAGGAGGGCTGACTCTTATAACAGGAGTAAGTGGTTCAGGTAAATCATCACTTATAAGTGATGTTCTTACAACAGCCTTAAATAACCATTTTGGTCATTCATCTAAAAACAAGTATTACAAAAGCATACAGATTAGTACTAATATATTAACTAAATTAGAATTGATTAATCAAGAACCAATTGGAAAATCTTCCAGATCTAATCCATCTACATATGTGAAATTTTATGATGATATTCGAAAGTTATTTGCTAATCAGAAACTTGCGAAAATTCGAAAATATACACCTGGATTTTTTTCTTTTAATGTAGATGGAGGAAGATGCGAATACTGTAAAGGTGAGGGAGAAAATATAGTTGAAATGCAATTTATGGCAGATGTTTATCTAGAATGTGAAGAATGCAAAGGCAAAAGATTCAAAAAAGAAATCCTAGAAATAAAATTTGGAAATAAAAATATTGCAGAAATTCTAAATTTTTCAGTTGATCAAGCAATTAAGTTCTTTTACCAAGAAAATGAACCAATAATAGCAAAAAAGATACAACCCCTAAAAGATGTTGGGTTAGGATATATAAAGCTAGGACAATCTTCTAATACACTAAGCGGAGGTGAAGCTCAAAGAATTAAATTAGCTTTATTCTTAAGCAAAGGAGATACAAAAGAGAAAACTCTATTTATCTTTGATGAACCAACAACTGGCCTGCATTTTCACGATATAAATAAGTTGCTAAATTCATTTTATGCATTAATTGAAAAGGGGCATACAATTATTTGTATTGAACACAATATGGATGTAATAAAATGTGCAGACTGGATTATTGATCTTGGACCTGAAGGAGGAATTAATGGTGGAAAAGTAGTATTTGAGGGACCTCCAAAAAAAATAATACTATCAAAAAAATCAAGCACTGGTAAAGCACTAAAAAAAATATAACTATCTATAATCTAAGTAGTTTTGCAGCATAATAGTTGCACTCACCTCATCAATTAAGGATTTTTTTTTTCTTGCCTTCTTTCTAAGACCTGAAGCAAGAATACTTTGCTTAGCAATTTTTGAAGTATATCTTTCATCTATACGATGTACAGGAATCTTTGGAGATAATCTCTTCAATCTTTGTACAAAACCATTTACATGTCCTGAAATATCATTTTTCGTTCCATCTAGATTCTTTGGATCACCAACTACAAAAAAATCTATATCTTCCTTATTTAAAAAAGAGGTAATAAAAGCTTCAAGATCATGTGTGTTTACAGTAGTTAAAGCACTAGCAATAATCTGCATATTATCAGTAATTGCAATACCTGTACGTCTTGTACCATAATCAATAGCTAACCCCTTTCCCATTATTTAAAGCTTTATAAGCTGGTAAGTAATTTCCTCTGGCAAGATCTTAACCGTGTAAACACCTGCAGCATATCTTGATATATCAAAATATGATATATTTTCTTGATTCTCCATTCTTGATAAAATTTTTCCACTATTATTATATACCTCTACTGTATGCATTTTAGAATCATTAAATATTACCCTAAAGCTTCCTATTGTAGGGTTTGGAAATAGTTTGAAATTAATACTTGATATATCTACAGTATTAGTTTGTGCTATAGCAAGAGGCGGAAAAACAATATAATCAATCCAGGCACAATCATAGCCTACTGAATTAGAAGAATTTTTATCATATTCCCATTTGAAAGTATGCTGACCAATACTATTACAAGGAAAAGCAACATAACTCCAAGCAACGTCTTGTCCAGACCACTCCCCAACTTTTGTACCATTAATTTTAAATTTTAACTCATCTTCATTCGACTCTGAGGAAACAAACTTCCAGAAAGAAATATCTCCCTCTGCAGCAACATCAACGGTAATAGAAAGCTCTGATTCTTCTCCATCAGGTAATCCAGCATATGATCTTGTACTACTAACTCCTTCATATACTTGAGAATTATCAATTATCCAAGGGTAATCAGGGTCAATTTCCCATGCAAATTGTGTAAAATCTCCGGTTTCATAATCTTCAGCCAAATCTCCAATTAATTCAATAAAACTTGTATTATATGAATAAATTCCATCTGAAACCTCAAAATTAAAATTTGCATAAGTTCCTAAAGGGACTATCGAACTGGATGTAACATTAACAGTCGTAGAATACTGTCCATTAACTAATAAGCTAGAAATATTATTATTTACTGTATTGATGGTAATATATGGTGAGGAAATCGTTAAATTAGCTATTAAATTACTTATATCAGCATGTCCTGAATTTAAAACGTCAATAATTATATCAAAGGTTTCACCAGCATCTATTCTTCCATCTCCATTACCTAAAGCAATATCATCTATTGTAACTGTAGTATGATCCAAAACTGGAGCATTCAGTACAACATTTAAAATCGAATTCCAAGTATTTCCTGAATTATCAGTTATTGTTAAATTAAATATGACTGTATGCTGGTCTGGAACAAAAGGAGCTACCTGAAAGCTAAAGGGTATAGGCGTTGTAGTAATTTGTGATGCATTGATTGCAGGAATATTCACACTATTATTAACTAATGTAATATAAGGATCCAAAGTAGATATTACTACATTTATACTTGTTGCATTAACTGACCCAACATTATGTAAATCAACTGTCATATCAACAAGTTCATTATAATCAGCAATAGAATTATTATTTCCTGTTGGATCATTAAGAGTATTACTTGAATAGATGACATAAGGACCCGTTGGAGAAATAATCTGTATACTACCAATATATGGCTGTTTAAATTGTTTAGTCACCACAATATCAGCAATACCAATGTTAGAAATTGCTGGAAAAGATAAATCTACAATTCCAGTGGGACCAGCTAGTTGAGCATCTAGTAAAACTCCATTCATTGAAATAGCCACATATGCATGCTCCTCAGTAGTTACTGTCAAGGAATTTGCTGCTAATGGTAAAACAGATTGATGAGAAACATTTAGTAATGTCGGTACTCCTATATATGGCATTAAAGATGGATCCCCCATAAGATGATATATTTCCCAATAGTATTGTTCAGATCCTCCAGCTTGAGTCACAGCTAAATTTCCAGAATGTAACATTTGACCCTGAGTAATAAACCAATCGGTTTCTTGCTCTCCATTTTCATGCATTAAACAATCATAAACACCTAGCCCCGTTCCTGAATATGTAGGTGATACAGTGATATTTGATGTCGTTCCTACTGCCCACCAAAAATCTTCATCCCAATATGTATTATTTGAACCTCCTATATATCCAACAGCTCCTTTGTTGTTTGCTCTTAATAATGCTTCTCCGAAACAAATAGGCTCATCAAATTTATTAGACTGACAGCAATTCCCTATCATAAGACCAAACTCATTATCATTCTGCAAACCAGGAACATCAGCCGTAGAAAAGCTAGGGTCTGACCAGCCTGAACTACCACAATGAGCAGTGTAATTGGCAAATCCTACACCATCACTTACATCTGATATAATAGAAGCAGAAGCCTGAGCCATATCAGAAGTAATAGGAGTCCCTGATCCATATAAATAATTGTGAATTGTTAATCCATGCGATGTGTTAAAATAATTATCTGTACCATAATTAATCTGTCCATTTCCATGAATAGAAGCAAAAGAAGCATCAACACCTGCAACTAAAACTACCTCGTCTAGAAAATCAGGATTCGGAAATGTATATTGTTCATGAACAAGTGTTTTGTTTACCTGTGCCGTAACCTCCTCCGGAATATTTGCTGAGAACCTACCATAGTACATTTCTGGATAGAAATCACCGTTACCATCAAACTCACAATAATACATATCTGAAAAATGAGAACCAGTATTCCCCGCGAAAGAAGGTATCTGTCCATCATCTCCTACAATTAACAAATAAGTTGGAGCAGGGTTACTTGAGTTAGCATTATCATACATGTCTTTAAGAAAAGCATGTATTGATGAAGTAGTATTTCCTACTAACGGATTATTAGTATATGCTTCAACTACAATAAATCCCTTACGCGTTTTCCACTCCACTAAGGGCTGTAAGGCTGCTTGAAAAATAGGATCTGCAACAATAACATATTTCACTGGATATGTTGTAATAATATCTTTATTTTGTAATGGAAAATAATTAAGACAACTTTTATATAAATGATCAAATTCAGCAGAATAATATCTTTGATAATTGGCTTTATGTGCCTCAATATCTATATTATCAAAAACAACCTTCACTTCTAGCTTTGTAACAATCTTTAGCTGATTAGTAGAAGGATTATATTTAAATGGAACAATAGAAATTCGCGCTAATTGCTGTCCTCTCATTTTTCCTAGCATCTTAATTTTCACTAAATCTGATTCATGAAATTCATCATACTGATAATATGATGAATTAAAATAAAATGGGACATTATCTGGATCCTCACTCTTAGAAAGTGATGGTTGAGATGGAAAAACTAAATTATGAAAATCATAATCTGCTAAAGAAATAATTTGTTCTTCTTTATTCAATATCTCAATCGAAAAATTAGCTCCAAGAGGAATATTAATTAATTCTTCTAACACAGGAAGTTCTGCGTTACCTTTTATAGCATTATATCCATATCCACTAACTAAGATTTTGGTAAATTCATCATTATCTTTTCTTACGCTAATGGCACGAATTTCAGATAAATAATTTACAAAAGTAAACTCAGAAAATGACTTTGATGTAATTGCAAGCTGATTAGAGGTTTCAGTTATTTTAAGTGTCTCTGCATTTGCTGAAAAAAACAATACAGTCATTAAACTAAATATTAATTTGAATAATTTCATTTTAAATTTTATTTATACAAATTTAATATATTTATCTTTCTTAGGACATAAATTTCTCAGTAACAAGCTTACATATTAAATAAGGAACAGATTTTTTCTTATATTTTCAATGAAAGTATAAATCTTGATTTAAAATCATATCACTCAAAATACTGCATGTGTGATGTTGGGGTAAAAGGGTTATTAATTATTCTAGAAAGTATCGTTTTTAATTGCATTTCAAAATTATCCAATATAGCTTGATTAATTAGAAGAATTTTCGACTCTTTTCTATTAATTTTTTTACTAACTTTTAAAAAGCCTGGCTTTAGATTCCTAAAAGAAATGTTTCCAACAATAATATCTAAACCAATATAATCAGGATTATTTTTTAAATACAAATATGCATACATCAATAATTGGAAAGCTTTTGATTTATTTGGATCATCAACTAACTCTTCAAAATCAGTAAATAAAAGTTCACTCTGTTCTACCCTACCTGTTTTGTAATCAATTATTCTAAGTGTATCTCCTTCTAAATCTACTCTGTCAATTTTACCTGTTAACCTAAAATCAATTCCATCAACAACTAAATTAGAAGATAATTCTAATTCCTTTGCAATAATTTTAAACTTTACTTTTTTCAGACTAGCTTGTCTAATTAGTTTTTTTTCAATCTGTAAAAAATTATGAGTTATCTTCTTAGCAATTTGCAAGCTCAAATAATTTTTACCTTCCTTCATTGCTTGTTCAGAAAAAAT
>MDSV01005717.1_pt1 | contig 11074 bp, 9 predicted proteins | sample 810851 | NCBI WGS metagenome assembly MDSV01 (sample SAMN05326640, study PRJNA326480) | marine metagenome | isolation source: seawater | place: Atlantic Ocean: North East | collected 2012 | reverse complement strand
TCGAGCTGCTGTCCCTTCGGGAGGCACCTATACAGCCAACCCGATCACCATGACCGCCGGATTCGCATGTATGAGCCAACTCGACCAATCCAGTTTTGATCGTTTAGCGGACATAGGGATGCAGATTCGCGGAGGACTAACAGATCTCTTCGCCACCCTTTCGCTTGGTTGGCACGTAACAGGCGCTGGCTCGCTGTTTCGGATTCACCCTCACCAACGACTGATCAACAGTTACCGAGACGCACACTTAGATAGTGATGAGACAGCACTCATGGAGTTGCTGCAACGCCGGTTGCTTGAACATGAGGTCTACTTCAGTTCATACGGAATGGGATGCATGAATCTGGCAACTTCAGATAGCGATATCGGACATTTCCACAAGGCCATGAACAAAGCGCTTACAGCCATCAGTAGTTGACAACAACTACGGTCTGTCTATGACCGATGACTTAATGCTCAAAAGTGCAGCAGAGCTATCTCGCCTCGTACATTCGCGCAAAGTCAGTTCTCGAGAACTACTGGAGGAAGCCATTGGGCGATATGAAGCTTTTAATCCCAAAGTCAATGCCGTCAGCGGACACCAGATCGAAGACGCTCAGCTAAAGGCAAATGAGGCAGATGAGGCGACAGCCCGAGGCGAATCCAACGGTCTATTCCACGGTCTTCCTGTGACAATCAAAGAGGCTTATGACTGGGTAGGTACGCCGTCAACATGGGGTAATCCCGAATGGGCTGACAATTTCCCTGATTCCAACAGCCCGTCAGTTGACCGTTTAATCGGTGCTGGAGCCATCATTTGGGCGAAAACCAACGTCCCGTTCATGTTGGGCGACTGGCAATCGTTCAACGAAATCTACGGCTGTACAAATAACCCGTGGGATCTCAATCGAACACCGGGTGGTTCCTCAGGAGGATCAGCCGTTTCTCTGGCCACCGGAATGTCAGCATTGGAGATTGGGAGCGACATCGGCGCCTCGATTCGAAACCCAGCGCACTACTGCGGTGTATTTGGGCATAAACCGACCATGGGTCTGATACCTCAAACGGGTCATGCTGCACCCGGAGTAGAAACAGTCGTTGATATTGCAGTGATGGGTCCGCTTGCTCGCAGCGCCAACGACCTGGATGACGCTCTTTCTGTGCTCGCTGGGCCAGACGGGTTTGACGCGAATGGGTATCGAATTGAACTACCCGAACCAAACAAAAAATCGCTTACCGACTACAAAGTTGGCGTGTTGCTCGACAGTCCGGCTTGCGCGACATCTACCGCCCTGATCGACCATTTACAGGAGACAGTTGATGATCTCGCAGGGTTAGGGGTCGAGGTGGTTCAGGCTGCACCTCAGATCGACCAGACCGAATTCTTTGAAAACTATTTGTTGTTGCTGCGAGCGACAAATGGTGTGTCGATAGGAGATGAGGCGTTCAACAGGGCCTTACCGGGTCACGAAGGCTGGGAACGGGGGGAACGTAGCTACAGAAATCTGGTTGATCATGCAGCACATATGACTCACCGGGAGTGGTATGCGCTGCATCAACAGCGAGAGTTGTATCGGAGAGATTGGTCGACCTTCTTCGAAGACTTTGATCTGCTCTTGTGTCCGGCAGCTGCGTCGACGGCTTTTGTGCATGATCATGAAGGAGAACGCCCCGATCGCACCATTGAAGTTGATGGTCGACAAGAACCCGTTGTCGACCAATTATTTTGGGCTGGTTGGAGTTGCAGCGTTTACCTGCCGAGCACAGTGGCACCAGTAGGTCTCATCGATGGTCTACCTGTTGGATTACAGATCGTTGCGCCACACCTCCACGACAGAAGATCCATTCATTTCGCGTCGTTACTTGAAGCCGAAATAGGCGGATTTGTGGCTCCACCCGGTTACGAGAGAATTGAAAGTTAGACGACAAACGGACGCCACTTCTGGCAGCCTGTTAATTAGTGGACGACTCGATCGATGACTTACTCGACCTTCTGTCTCTTTCCGAACAAGGAGAGGCAAGATTTGTGGGGCGCGGCTCCGGGCATGCTGGCTACGGCTTGTTTGGCGGACATCAATTAGCGCAAGCGATTGTCAGCGCCTACCGCTCGGTAGATACAGAGCGCCGATTGCATTCCGTTCACGGCTTTTTTCTGCGCGGTGGCGATGGAAACCAAAGCATCAGCTATGACGTCGAAAGTATCCGGGACGGACGGGCGTTTTGTCAACGACGAGTGACCGGCGTTCAAAACGACAAACAAATCTTCGATTTAACAGCCTCATTTCAAACTCCCGAAACTGGGCCGGGTGTGATCGCTCCCAAGCCACCTCGCGGCGTTGAGCCCCCTGAAGGGCTGCCTACCTTTGAGGAATGCATGCAAGCAGTCGGTCCTATCTTCGGCCAAGAATGGTCGGAGGGCCCTCGACCGGTGGAATACCGAATCGAGAATGCTCCGTGGGCCCCGAACGGACCCTCTGAACAAGGTGGCATCAATTTTTGGTTTCGGGCGCGGCGGCCCCTAACAGACGAACCGGAAATTCATGCAGCGATCCTTGCCTACATGAGTGATGACTGTGTCGCTGACACCCTTCTGGTCCCGTATGGGCGCACTTGGGGCACCGAAGGGACCATGTTGGTCAGCTTGGACCATTCGATGTGGTTTCATTCAGAAGCACGAGCTGATGAATGGATATACGTTGAGCAATGGCCAGTTGCAGCTTCAGGAGCTCGTGGTTTGGCGCAGGCCCGGATGTGGCAACATGGCGAACTCGTGGCCTCGGTAGCCCAGGAAGCCTTAACTCGTTTCTAATCTTTGGCAGGAGTGCCGGTGAACCACGTTCGTAGCGAGTCAGCCACGCGTTCCAAAGAAGCAAAACATCCGAAGTGACCGGAGTCGGCGAACACCTCCAGAGAACCTGAGGGGAGTCGTTCGGCTATTGATGCAGCGGCAGTTGATGGACGATCTAGGCCGGCGCCTCCGTATGCAACTAAGACATCCATTTTGACTTGAGGTAGATGGTCCCATCCCAGTTGCAGGAATTGTTCGAATGCTTTTGATTCAAGTAGCGGGTCGCATGCCAGTTCTATCGAACCGTCGGAGCGGTCAACGAAACCGTGACGGACGTATGATTTCAGGCAATCCGGGTGTACCTCATTTAACGGTGGGCGAGTGCTGTACCTATCGACTACTTCTTGACGAGACGGAAAAATCGATCGGCGACGTTTCGTCGCCTCTACGAAATCAATTGCTCCTGTAGGCCGATCTTCTGTGCGTTCGAAAAGAATCGGTTCATAAACCCATGCCCGCTCGAATGCACCGGGACGTGCAAGGCTTGTGAGGATGCTCGTGGCGCCACCCATTGAGTGGCCGACCACCCAGGCGTCTCGAAGATTGAAAGCATCCACCACCGATGCAAGGTCCGCGACCATACGATGATCAAAAAAATCGATGTCTGAGGGATTGGTTGTTGCTCCGTGTGCGCGCAGATCGACACAAATCGCTCTGAATTCCGCGCCGATCCTTTCGATTATTGGTTCCCACATCCTGGAAACGAGACCTGTCCCGTGGAGGAACAGCGTGGGACGCCCCGGGCCGCCATAATCGTGAACAGCGACTTGGACCTGATCTTCAGAAGAGACGAAATGGCTTTGGGGTTCGTGCATATATAAGAGCTATTCAGGCCACGATATTTCGGGCGTGTAAATCGTCGATTTCGCTTTGACTGAGCCCCAATTGGGTAAGTATCTCGTCAGTGTGTTCACCTTTGCTTGGTGAGTGGCGAGTTAAAGCCGTTGGAGTTCCACTGAACTTTGCCGGCGGTTTCACTGTTTTGATTGGCCCCGCCGTGGGATGCATTTCGGTAATGATGATGTCGTTGTGAAGAACCTGCGGGTCGTCAAATACCTCTTGGCGCGAAATCACTCTGGCACACGGAACATCTGCTGCCTCTAACGCTGACAACGCATCATTAGTCGACATAGTTGCGAGCGTTGCCGCGAATTCAGATCTTTGGGCGTCAGCATTTTGCAAGCGAGCGTCACGGGTAGCAAAGCGCGGGTCCTCGGCTAATTCAGGCCTCCCCAATGCTTCACAGGCGCCCTTGTACTGGTCAAAGTTCACCCAGTTGGCGGCAATTTGGCCGTCGACGGTATTCCACGGTTCATACCATTCGCTGTAGGTGGGCGCTGGGTCGCCTTCAGGGAGTGATTCGTTCCAGAAAACTTCCAACCACATCCAGTGAAGCATTGCGTCGAGCAACGCGAGTTCAATGTGCTGACCCCCGGCTCCGTTGGAACGGGCGACTAGTGCCGCGAGCACGGCGTTTGCTCCAGCCATTGCTGTCGTTTTGTCAGCGACCACAGCCTTCACATATGTCCCATTTTGGGCTTCCGCCATCCCTGAAATAGCTTGAATAATTGGGTCGTAGACAGGTCGATCCGCGTACGGTCCGTTTGGGCCAAAACCGGACACCGAGAGATATACCAAATCGGGATTGACCACAGACAAAGCTGGATAACCAATTTGCAGACGCTCTGCTACTCCCGGTCGAAAGTTCTGTATGAACACGTCAGCCTCTGAAACGAGTCGCAACAAAATATCGCGCCCTGTTTCGGAGCGAATATCGAGGTCCATTCCCCTCTTATTTCGATGCATATGAACCCAGCAGCCAGACTGGTCTCCGCTAATCGCGCCGGTCATGCGCATCACATCGGGGACGCCGACTTTTTCAACGAAAACCACTTCTGCCCCTAGTTCAGCGAGCCAAGAACTCACCCACGGTCCAGCTACGGCGCTAGATACGTCAACGACTGTTATTCCTGCTAATGGGCCATGGCTAGCTGCTTCTGTGTCCTTCACTGGGTCAGGCTCCGGGGTTCGAGTGTTTCGTGATGAAATCTACTGCCGCTCGGTTCCACCCTTTTGGATCGTGAGCGTTGACTGCGTGAGATGCCGGTAGGTCAACAATCTCAACCTGAGGGATGAGCTTTACCCGAGGCAAATGTTTTTGAAAGCGTTGCTCGTCGACGCCGTTGGTGAACAGAACTGGGACCGAAATCTCTTGCAACGAGTTTCCCAAAGGTAACGCGAAGTTCGTGATGCGAAACGAAGAAGAGATGCCTTTGGCGGAATGCTCGCTGAATTCTTGATCTAACAAGCTGAGTGTTTCATCTGAGATGCGTTTCGAACGTCCCGGGTTGATCCAGCTGTCACGAAGGCATTCAACGCCCTCCTCATCGACCTGATCAGCAACTTTGCTTACCATTGTGCGATTGCGTTCCCGCCATTCAATGGGGTCAGCGAAGCCTGACGCCGAATTGGTGATGATCATCCCCGCGACCCTGTGTGGTCGCGCAACGGCGTAATGCATGACGAGTGCAGCACCCATTGATTGACCTACGAGCCAGACATTGTCGACGCCTAGTTCTTGGCGTATTCGATCGAATTCTTGAACGTACCCGGATGGTTCATATTGAGCAGGGTCACCCGGGCTGGGTGAACGCCCATGCCCCCACAATTCGATGACCACTGGCCGACAAACTTCTTGCAGAGCCGAAAGATTGTCATTCCAATAGGAACGACTGCCCAAGGCCCCGTGAACCAAAAGAGCAACTGGGCCATCGCCTTGATGGACTACGGCATGTAATTGTTTGTCGTTCACTGGTAGCCATCATGGCATCACAAAGAAGGTAATTGTCCTATCGTCAAGCCGGAATTAACCGGTAGCAGCGCTTTCGCGGAGGCCGAGAGTGGCATGAACAAGCAACACAGCGAGCACTAAACAACCTCCCGTTATCGCTCTACCCGAAATTGCTTCCCCAACGACCCAAGCTGCGAACAGTGGGCTTAGGGCCGTTTCTCCCAAGATCAGAAGTGCAGTTTCTGGGCTTGGTAGTAGACGACCACCCAAAGTGATGAGTGCCATAGCTGTAGGCAGAATAATCAGGCCAAGTAACAGTAATAGTGCGAAATCTTTGGAGGACAACGCAGCGCTGGTCCCCGCAAATGCCAAAACGATGCAACCTAAGAACCCGCCGCAGGCTGCAGTTGGCAGCATGTCGAGGTGCTTGTTCATCCTGATAATCGTTAGATTCGCCGAAAAGCCGAGGGAACAGCACAGGGCGAAAAGGTTCCCGTCATCAAAAAGTCCTCCCGCTGCACCGCCCACGGCTACGCCAACTCCGATCAAGGCGAAGGGCATCGAAATAATTGTCCGGCGAGCGACAGCGACTCCGGCTACGGTTCGGGTCCAAATAGCGGCCCAAAAGGGTGACAGGGCGAGTATTAACAACACATTTGATACAGGTGCGCGATCCACTGCTACCACGAAGAGAATGGTCCCTGAGCCGGACAAGATGCTGCTAACGATGCCCCATGGTCCAAGGGAGGTCACAAGGTTGGGAAGTCTGCGTTTGTAGCGACCGAGAAGGAAGATGCTTAACGAAAGTCCGAGCAGTCCTGTTCTCCACATAGCGTTGGTCATGCTCGAAGCGTCGACGAGCCGAACAAAAGTCGCATCTGGAATGATGGCCGCCACTCCGAGAGAAGTGAGTAGTAGACCTCGTCGATGTTCTGAAGTCGCCACTCTTAAGTTCGGTCCGACTGAATTGGAAACATTTCGCGAATTAATTGGCCGGCCACCGCACCGATGTGTGGGGGAGGCGGAAATGCGGAGGTCTCGTTGATTCTGTGGTGGGTGTGTTGAGGAGCATCTAATGGGATCGAATCCGTCCAACCTTGATGATCGAGGTGATGCAACAGGCCCACGACGTCACCGCTGGTGATTACCGCCTGGACCTCGTCGCTCATCTCTCCGGTGTTTTCTACTTTGCCAAACATTTTCGTGATCATGATCGAACCTTCGTGTTCGTAGGGTCGTAGAAACTCCTAATGCTTGGAGTCACTGTGCGTCTACGAGTTCCGATTTCGATCTGCCAGTCTCCAGAATCCAGCCAAACTTGATCGACGCCACCTGGATTGTTGAGATAGGCCATCGATAGGCAACGATCTTGGGTGTGACTCCACATGCCACCGGTGGTCCGCCCGACGTAAACGCCGTCCCGGAAGATGGGATCATCGTGGTAGCTGATGAGCTCCGGATCCTCAATTCGGAATTGGATAAGACGCTTTGTTCGAGGCTGTTCTTTTTGAGCTAACAGTGCCTCACGCCCTGTGAATCCGCCAGGTTTTTCCCATGCAACGGCGAAACCGAGGCCAGCCTCAAGCGGTGTGTCCTCGTCGGAAATATCGTGACCCCAATGTCGGTAACCGGCTTCCAAACGCAACGAATTCATCGCATGAAATCCGGCATGGCGTAAGCCGAAAGAATCACCTGCGGCAACGATTTCCTCATAGACGGAAGGTGCTTGGTCCGCGGGGACGTACAACTCCCAGCCGAGTTCGCCGACATAACTCATGCGCAGCGCGTTGCAAGGAACACCTCTGATGTTGACCAGATTCATAGACCCGAAAGGGAAGGATTCGTCTGAAAGGTCGAGATTTAAGATTGTTTGCAACAGATCACGAGAGTGAGGACCCATCACACCTAAGACACTCCAGTCATCGGTGATGTCGGAGATCTCAACGGAGCGACCGCGGCAGGCGCGGCGCAGCCATGCCCAGTCGCGTGTTTGGGACGCAGCGCTCGTGACAACCCAGAACTCGTCGCTTGCGAGGCGAGTAACGGTCAGGTCGGCTTCAATACCACCTCTCTCATTCAGCCACTGGGTATAAACGCCCCTTCCGGGTGCAACATCAATCAAGTTGGCGCTTAGCTGTTCAAGAACCTCAAGAGCCTCTGACCCTCGCACGACGAACTTCGCGAAAGAACTTTGGTCGAAGAGTCCGACCGCGTTGCGCACGGCGTCGCATTCGGCTCGCATGTTGTCATGCCAGTTCTGTTTCCCATATGAATACTGATATTCACGAGTCTGACCGTCGTTGGCAAACCAATTCGGACGCTCCCAACCAGCTGTCTCGCCGAAAACGGCTCCAGCGTCGTCCAACGCTTCGTGGAGCGAACTTTTTCGCGCCCCTCGTGCTGACTCGTACTGTCTGAAGGGCCAATGCATTGCATACAAGAGACCCAACGACTCCGAGATTCGTTCGTCGAGGTAAGACGGGTCATTTTGGAAAGGGAAAGAGCGACGTATGTCGGCGCCGGAAAGATCCATCGGCGGATATCCGTCGACAATCCAGTCCGCGAGAACCCATCCAGCACCGCCAGCTGTTTGAATGCCAACCGAGTTGAAACCCGCTGCCACGAAGCATCGGTCAACTTCGGGTGACTCGCCTAGATAAAAGGTTCCGTCTGGTGTGAAGGCCTCAGGGCCGTTGAAGAACAGTTGCAGCCCAGCATCAGCTAGAGACGGCATTCGGCGGCACGCAGCTTCGAAGATCGGTCCGATGTGATCCCAATCTTCGGGTAGCGTCCCGAAACAAAAATCTCGAGGAATACCATCGAGGTTCCAGATCTTCGCTTTCGGTTCGAAGAACCCGGCCATGATCTTTCCGGTCTCTTCCTTGAAATAGGTGTAGTTACTGGGATCGCGAACTATCGGCATACCGCGCTCGGCGCCTTCGAGTGGTTCAGTAACGATGTAGAAGTGTTCACACGCTTGGAGGGGTACGTTCACTCCGATTGTCTCGGCAAGGTGGCGCGTCCACATTCCAGCAGCCATGACGACCGTTTCAGCTTCGACGATATGTCCGTCCTCGGTTTCTATGCCGATGCAGATGTCGCCATCCTTAAGGAGTCGTTGAACTGCAACTCCTTCGACGATTGTCGCTCCACCTTGGCGGGCGCCCTTAATCAACGCCATTGTTGTATCAACAGGTGACGTCTGGCCATCTTTAGGAATGAATAGCGCTCCGACCAGGTCGTCGGTGCGTAACAAGGGCACCTTCTCTTGCAGCTCGTCCATATCGATTTCGCGAATGTCGACTCCAACAGTTGATGCCATCGAAATCCCGCGACGCATCTCCTCCCAACGCTCGAGGTCCGACGCAACCGAAATAGAACCTGGTGCCCGGTAACCAGTTGCTTGGCCAGTCTCGTCTTCAAGTTCTTCAAACAGACGATTCGAATACGTGGCCAGTCTGGTTAACGAGTGCGTCGGCTTGAGTTGGGACACGAGACCTGCGGCGTGCCAAGTTGTCCCACCAGTCAATTGGCCTTGTTCTAAAAGGAGGACATCGGTAACTCCTCGTTTAGTCAAGTGATACGCGATGCTCGCACCAACGATGCCCCCACCTATGACTACTACTTGTGCTCGACCCGGCAGATCAACAGACATGGTTCGGTAAATCTAGACGCATCTTCTACCACCAGAGATACTTCTTGACGCATCGCTGTGTTGACGGTGGAAAGATGTGGCAGCAGCCTTGCCGGGGGACAGGAGACAAAAGATGCAGCTTGACTTAGACGGAAAACGCGCAGTCGTAACAGGTGCCAGTTTGGGAATAGGCGCAGCGACTGTTCGGCTCTTATCGGATATGGGAGCAGAAGTTGAATTTTGTGCACGCAACAGGGACGCCGTAGAAGATCTGGCGGCGTATCAACCGGCGCGAGACGGATCGGTAAACGGTCACGTGGCAGATATGGGCGATCGACAATCAGTTGAAGAGTTCTTGTCAGAAGTTAGTAACCGAGGACCTGTATCGATCCTGGTGAACAACGTTGGAGCCTCACCATCTCGCAACTTCCAATACATGAGTGACGAAGAATGGGCAGAGCTTCACGAACTCAACCTGATGTCAGCGGTGCGATGCACCAGACATTTCCTGCCTGACATGCGTGACCAAAAATGGGGTCGAGTGATCATGATCGCTAGCGGTGCAGCGAAATACCCTGGAGCGGCGCTGGTTGACTACGCGGCGACGAAGGCAGCGATGGTAGCAACCGGCAAGGCGCTAGCAGGAAAATACGGTAGGGATGGCGTGCTCGTAAATTCGGTGCTCCCTGGATTGATCCACACTGCTATGTGGGATCGAGCTGCTGGAGAAGTAGCGGATGCTGCTGGTACTTCTGCTGCGGAGATTCTCGCCAACAACTCTAAGAGCGTCCCAGTTGGACGCTATGGAAGCGCTGAAGAAGTAGCTAACGTGATCGCTTTTTTATGCTCCGATGCGGCGTCCTACGTTAATGGCGCTGCGATAGACGTCGACGGCGGCCAAGGCACTCACGTCTGATTGTGTAGCGATATTGTCGGCCTTTAAATTTCAAAAACCTTCTGGCCTTTGAAAGCCTCCAAGAGCCTCTTGCAGAAAGCGGCCAGCCGCCAAGGTTGTGCGGTCTTCAAGAAAGGGCCCAGCTATTTGAACACCAACTGGCTTTGAGTCAATCTGACCGATAGGAACAACCGTTGCCGGAAGCCAGGAGACTCCTGTGAGGCCCATCCATTTGAGTTGGTCTGTGTAAGGCCGTTGTTGGTCATCCACTTGGATTGTCCGACCAGTAAAAGGGCTCGAGTGATCGTGTCGAATCGCCTCTGTCAAAGTCACCGGTAGCAGGACCACATCGTAAGACTCAAAAAATTCTCGCCAACGGTTCCTTTGCTGTAAACGCCGCTCATGCCAACTCAACCATTCTCGATGACGCATAGAGGCATACCAAATCCCGAGCTCTCCCTGAGGCTCATCCTTGCTGGCCGCTTGCTCTTCAATCTCAGACAAGGTCCATGTACCAGCCTCGGCGGCTGACAGGAGATGCCTGAAAGTGTCGACCGCTTTTTCAAATGTGAAACTTGGTCGAGCCTCATAATCAACAAGAGCCCCAGCATCTTCGAACGCTGCTGCTGCTTTCAGTAACAGATTTCTGTACGCGTCGCTGATAGGCGCAGTCTCCTCATCAATCCACACAGCGACACGAAAATTCTTGACTTGTTCGTGCCGAGCCGGAGGCAATGTAAGGGAGTAAGCGAGTTGATTCCAACTATCGGGACCCGCCAAAAGATCGAGGGCGAGTTCTAAATCATCGACATCTCGGGCCATTGGCCCAGCAACAGCGATATCGGCTTGACTGAGAGTGCCAGGCATTCCCGGAATTTGCCCCAGTGCGGAGACAACTCCATAGCTTGGTTTGTGGCCACATACACC
>MDSV01202234.1_pt1 | contig 11076 bp, 7 predicted proteins | sample 810851 | NCBI WGS metagenome assembly MDSV01 (sample SAMN05326640, study PRJNA326480) | marine metagenome | isolation source: seawater | place: Atlantic Ocean: North East | collected 2012 | reverse complement strand
GCCAGCGCGTCCGCGGAGAAGTCCGCGGCGGCGCCCTCGCCGAGCCGCCACACGTCCAGCCACCGCGCGTGGTCGCACAGCAGAAGAGGCGGCGACGGCGCGCCGCGCCTCGCCGAGACCAATCGCTCAGCCGAATCGCTCGCGTCTTTTTTTGTTTCGCCCGCCGCGCGCTTCTCGCTCTCGCGCTTCCTTCCGCCGTCGCGCTTTTCGGTCTTTCCGGTCGCCAGCCCGCCGCCGGTCATCGCGATGGGCGTCCTCTGCGGCACGCTCACGACGCGCACCGGGTGCCTCTTCCGGAACTTCTCCGCGGGGTACGCCAGCAGTTGCGCGTCGTTTCCCCCGGAGAGCAAAACCGGTTTTGCTCTCCTTTCGCCCCCGCGCTTCCCCGCCGCCGTCCCGCTCTTATCCTCCGCCGGCGGCGCCGCGGCCATCGCCAGCGCGCGCACGTCGTGCGTGTGCGGTCGCTTCGCGCCGGTGAACGTCCATTTGTACGTCTCGGATCCGGCGGAAGCGTCGCCCGAGCCGTCCGCGGCTCTCTCGAAGACGGCGATTCGCGAATCCACTCCGGACGCGAAAACCGCGCGCCCATCCGGCGTCGCGGCGAGCGCCAGGACATCCGCCTTGTGCTGCCTGTGCGCGCTGATCTTCGTGGCGTGCTCGCCGTCCCAGAAGGTGACATCACCATCGCTGCTGCCGCTGACCAGCGTGCCGCACGGCAGGTACTGCAGCGCCCACACGCAGCGTTCCTCGGCGTCGCCGGCGCCGGGCCCGTCTCCGGCGCCCACGGTGATCCTCGCCAGCTCGGCGTACGCCTCGCAGTCGAAGACGTGGACGGCGCCGCGGCTGGACCCCGCGGCGATCGCGCGTCCGCAGCGCGTCCACGCGAGCGACAGGAGCCGCCCGTCGACGCGATTGAAGCTGCGCCGGTGGTGCAGACCAGCGCCGACGCCGTCGCCGCCGGCGAGCGTCAAGACGCGAACGCACCCGTCGTCGCACGCCGCGGCGACGCGCTGCGGGCGGTCGCGCTTCACGGAGGTCTCGGCGGCGAGAGCCCAGACGGAACCGCCGTGCGAGTCCGTGGCGCCCCGGGCGCGCAGGGTATTCAGGTCCCACTCCGTGATCTGCCCGTCCAGGCCGGCGGAGAGCAGGCGGCAGGGCGGCGCGTCGACCCCGGCGTCCTCGTCCCCGCCGTCGTCGTCCAGTCCGCCGTCGAAGGGGGCGCACCACGCCAACGAGGAAATCGCGGCGCCGTCGTGTCCGGGAACGCGCGCGGTGCACCGCCAGTCCGCGGTGTCGTAGATCTCGAGGTCGCCCGTCTCGCGCGCGAGCGCTACGGTGAGCCCGCCGGGCGCAACCGCCAGCGCCACCACCGCGGCGGGCTGCCACTCCACGAACCGCGAGCGGTGCAGCTCCAACATCGCGGGTGGGTTTTGGCTCGTCGGCACGCCCGAGACGAGCGAGTGCCGAAGTATCGAACGCCGCGGCACGCGGTCGAGAGACAGCGCGGACGCACGTGCGCCGCTCACACGCCAGTGGCGTGCGCGAACCTTCGGAGAGGGAGAGCAGACGGCGATCGACGCGGGTGCGTCTCTCTCGTAGTCTCTGCCGCGCTCCGACGCGGGTTGGAATGAAGACGCGGGCGGCGGCGGCGGCGGTGACTACTTGTAAAGCGCCGACACGCCTGCACTGAAAAAGTCGGCCAAAGCGCTCACAGCGCCAAAAAGTGCGACGTCTCCGTCATTTTGTCGAGGGCGTCGGACCCGACGACGGTGGTCGGAGGTCTACCCGCGGGTTCCCGATGGGCGGGTACGATGTTGTTGCCCTCGTTTCCGGGGGGAAGGACAGCGTGATGGCGGCGATGCTGGCTGAGTCGTACGGCCACCGCGTCGTCGCGCTGGGCAACCTCCTTCCGCTCGATGAGGGCGTGGAGGAGCTCGATTCGCACTGTTTCCAGACCGTCGGCCACAACGCGGTGGAGGCGTACGGCGAGCTCACAGGACTGCCCCTCTTCCGGAGACGTCTGCGGGGCGACTCGAGGCACACTAACATGACGTATGAGGTGGGTGCCGCGGAGACGGCGGGGGACGAGGTGGAGGACCTGCGGGCGCTCCTCGCGGCGGTGGTGGCGAGGATGCCGAGCGTCCGGGCGGTCACCGCCGGCGCCATCCTCAGCGACTACCAGCGCCTTCGCGTCGAGGCGGTGTGCGCGGACCTGGGCCTCGTGAGCCTGGCGTACCTGTGGCAGCAGCCTCAGAGCCTGGTCTTAAACCTGATCTGCGACTCGCACGTCAACGCAGTGCTCGTCAAGGTGGCGGCGATGGGCCTCGAGCCGAAAAAGCACCTGGGCGCGACGCTCGCCGCGGCGCGCCCGACGCTGCGACGCGTCGAGCGCGAGTTTGGGAGCCACTGCGCGGGCGAGGGCGGCGAGTTCGAGACGCTCGTGCTGGACTGCCCGCTGTTCAGGCGCGCGAGGCTCAGCATCGAGGGACCGCCGAGTCCGGTGGTGGTGGTCACGTCCCCGGACCCGTACGCGCCCTCGGGGCATCTCGCCGTGTCGCGCGACGCCGCCGTCGCCGTCGCCAAAACGAGGCCCGGCGATCGCCTCGTCGGGCCCGGCGAGGTGATCGACGCGTCGGACTTTCCCGCGCCCCCGCCGCGCGCGCCGCGGCGCGGCGCGGCGGAGGCGGCGGAAGACGCGCGCGCGAGGGGGGTCGTGCTCGGCGCGATCGAGGCGTGTGCCTTCTCGGGGACCGACGCGGCCGCCGCGCACGTCCGCGCGCGCGTGCCCGCGACGCACCCGGACGACCCGGCCGCCGCCGCCGCCGCGTCGGCGGAGGCGGCGCTCCGCGCCGCCGCCGCCGAGCTCGGCGACGCGTTCGGGTTGTCCTGGGCGGATGTCGACTACGTGCAGCTCATCGTGCGGGACATGGCGTGTTTCGCCGCCGTGAACGCGGCGTACGTACGGGTTGTGCCCATGCACTCGCCGCCCTCGCGCGCGTGCGTCGAGCTCCCCCTGCCCGAGGGCGTCCCCGCGGCGGTGGAGGCGTTCGCGTCCCGACGCCGCGGAGAAGGCGGAGGGAAAGAAAAAGAGTTTAGAACCGCGCCGCCGAGACGCTCGTTGCACGTGCAGTCGCTCTCGTGCTGGGCGCCGGCGTGCATCGGCCCTTACGCGCAGGCGGCGACGCGGCTCGGGCTGTGCCACCTCGCGGGCAGCATCGGGATGGACCCGGCGACCCTGGCCCTGGTGGGCGGGGGGGAAGACCCCGCGCTCGAAGCGAAACGAGCCTGGCGCAGCGCGGCGGCGGTGGCGCGCGCCGCCGGATTCGACTTAGCGCGCGATGTGGTGGCGGCGACGGTGTTCGTGGCGGGCTCGCGCGTCGACCCGGACGCGAGCGTCGCCTCGCGCGCGTCGGACGACGCGCTCGAGGCGGTCGCGAGCCGAAGTCGGTGGGTTCACGAGGTGGACGCGCCCGGCGGGCCGCGGTCGGCCGAAGCCGGGGTCGTTTCGGCCTCCGCCGACGCCGATGACGAAGACGTCGACGACGGCGACGCGCGCGACGTACGCTCGTGGACCCCTCTCGTGACCCGCGCGCGCGTTTCCCGGCTTCCCAAGAACGCCGCCGTGGAGGTCCAGCCCGTGCTTCTGGACGGCCCTGGGCCCGGCGTGGCGCCCGCCGCGGAACCTCGAAACCCGCGCGACTCGGACGGCGACTCGGACGACGACGACGACGACGAAGAAACGCCGTCGGACGCGACGCGACAAATACGTTGTCGGTCGGTGGTTTCGGTTGACGAAAAACGCCTCGGCGCGCGGTACGCGCGCGGCCGGTGGTGCTTCGCGCGCGTCGCCGTCGCGTGCGGCGAGGTCACCGCGGCCGCGGTTACGGGTGCCATGGAGACACTCAGTGGCGTCCTCCGAGATGCCGGCCTGGACTGGGCGCACGCGGGGACGTTCCGCGGATACTACACGGTTCCAGAGCGCGGCGCCGGCGCCGCCAAGGAGACGAAGACGGAGACGAAAACGAAAAGGGAAACGGGAACGGAAACGCCCGAAGTGTCGAACGTTTTCTCCGAAACCGAGCTCGCGGGTTGGATCCGGCTCGGCGGTGACGCGTCCGAGTCGCCGTGCGCGCTGGCGCCCGTGCTGGCGGTCGGGTTCGGGGAGACGCGCGACGCGGGACTTGTGCTGGAGCTCTCCGCGGCGACGCGCGCGAGGTGAGACGGACGCGTTTGAACTCGGACGAGTAGGGTAGGAGCGACGGGACGACGCAAGTCCGTCTTCGTCGTCTGAAAGAAATCGATGTCGGCTGTCGGGAGGCGAAACGGTTTTTTTCGAGACTTCCGGGAAAACGTTTCTGGGCTTCCCCGAGCGGCCGCATCCGACGCGACGTCCGCTCGTGCTGCAGCGCGTGTCACCTCGTTCGCGCCGCCGCAGAAGCACAGGTGTGCTCGTTCGTTCGCCGCTCAGAACCGCCCGTCGCACCCGCTCGGCACTCGCTCGTCGCGTGGTTGGTCAGGCACGCGCGCGATGTCGCCTTCCGAGACGGGCGCCTCAGAGGACGATTCGATCGGCGCGGCCGAGGCGGTGGTTTCCGTGGTCACGTGCGCCGCCTCCGGCGGTGACGAGCGCGAGGTGGCATCCGTCACCCTGGAGCGCGATCCCAGACGACAGCAGCAGACCGTGCGCGTCTCAAACGCGGCGTCTCGAGCCGGACGCCGCGTGCGGCTTCGCGTCGTTGCCGACCAGCCCCCGCTGGAGTGGAACGTCAGCGAAGACGACGCGACCGGCGGAAGCGGAACCGGAACCGCCGCGCTCGTGCGTTTCCGCGCGGGGACGTTGGTCCTCGAGTCGCGCGTCGCGTTTCCGAAAGCCGCTCTCGCGTGTCACGTGGGAGACCCGCCGACGGAACGCGCGCTCGGGTCGCTGCGCGCGCTCGGGGTGGCGGTGCAGCTCCGCTTCGCGCCTTCGTCGCGCGTCGATCGAGGCGTCCGAAACGCGCGCCGGGACGACGTCGACAGCGAAGACGAGCGCGAGCGCGACGCAACTCGGCCCGTCCCCGCGACGTGCTTCCGCCTGCTGGACGGCGCGATCACCTTCGACGACGCCCGCGCGATCGGACGCGCGGCGGCCGCCTCCGCCGGGCGCGTCGCCCTCCCGCTGGCGAAAGACGAGCTCCTCGCCGCGCGCGAGCCGCCCGCGCCGCGCGCCGGCCGCTCGCCGGACGTCTGGGACCCCGAACCGGCGCAGAACGCCGACGACGCCGCCGTGCTGGCGACGCGCGCGCGGAGGCGCGCGGAGATGCTGCACGAGACGCCCCGGTGGGCGGGGACCGAGACCGCGTGCGCGCCCCTGCTGGCGCGCCGAGAGGCGCGGCTGCGCGACATCCTCGGCGCGGACGCGCGCCGCGACTGCGCGCTGGAGATGGCGAGCCGGCTCAGGCTGGCAAAGCTGGAGGCGGCGGACTCGGAAACTCCAAAACCCCCGCCGACGGTCACCGAGTCGCTCATAGACGCGGTGCGATCGAGCGTCCGCGGCAGCGTGTCTTTCGGCTCCGCGGGCGTGGACGACGGGATGCGCGCGCGTGTGTCCCCCGAAGCCCTGCAGGCGCGCCGGGCCGCCGAGCTCCGCGCGCTGGAAGACGCGCTCGACGCTCTGGACGACCTGGAGGGTCTGGACGTCGAGGGCTTGGCGAGCGAGGCGCGCGAGGCGCGCGCGCGCGCCGAGGCGCTGACGCGCGTGGTGCGCGACTTGGAGCGCGAGATTGGCGAGCGCGGGCGGTGGGACGCGCACGAGAGCGGCGTGGAGACGCGGGACGTGCTGGAGAACGGCCTGAGGCGCGCAGACATGGAGCGCGCGCTGGGTCGCCCGGCGACGAAAGGCGACGTCGACGCGAGCATGGCCATCCCCGCGGCGGAGCGCGCGCGCGTCGTGGCCGGGATCGACGTGGAAAAGGCGAGGCTCACGGGGAGACCGGCGTACTTAGGAAAGCTGCCGTTCGCATGAAGGAAGGCGCACTGTCGAATCGAAGCGCGTCGATCGGACGGGTTCTCGACGCCTCCTCGCCCTCGCCCTCGGCGCGCGCGTCGCGTCGACTACACGTAAAAAAAACGTTCATGGATAGCCGCGCCGGTGTGCCGGTTGAATCGCTTTTCGACCCGACTCGGCCGGGGGCGGTTTCGGCACAACCGCCCAGGCGCGCGCGGCCACCCCGCGAGCCAAGATGCCGAAGGTGGTCATTAACGGCAGGAAGCAAGGCAAGAATGCTCTCGGCGGCGCGACCGGCAAGAAGCGGGCCACGACCAAGTCCGCGCGCTCGCTGGTACGCCGTCCCGGCGGCACGATTCTCGTGTTTGACGACGTTAGACGACATTTCTTCACCGACAACCCGCGTCCCCACGCGCGCGCTCTCCGTGGAAGCCACCGCTTCAGAGCCTGACCGCGCCTTCCCCGCCACCTCGAACCCTTCACCGAGCAGGAGGCCAGTAAGTTCCACAACAAGGTGAAGATGTGGTTCAAGGACCTGGATGACACGTACCAGGACGTGCTCGATCGAGCGCGCGTGGCGAAGCTGCTGAAGTTGCTGCACGACGACCACGGCGAGTCGACGCCGCCGAGCGCCGCGGAGGTGGACTGGGTGATGCGCAAGAACGCGCTTTCGAGCCCGGACTCGATGACTCTGCAGGAGTGCGAGACTGTCGTGCACACGTACAAGTCGTACCTCAAGCGCCGGCCCGAAATCGAGCGCGCGTTCTCCGAGTACGACGCGGATGGCGACGACTTCCTGAACCGCGCCGAGCTGAGCCGGTACGTCGCGTGTGAGCTCAACGGCGGGGACGCGCCCGACGACGAGGCGCTGGACTGGCTCGTGAAGCGCGTAGACGTCGGGGGGGCGTTCTCGGACGCGAACGACGTGATGATCGGCCGCACCGAGATCATGCGGGCCAAGGACGAGTGGTGCCTGATGCCCGACTCCGTCGGAAGCGGCGCGAGTTTCGCGCGCCGGAACCGCGCGCCCGCCAGCGACGCGCGGCTGGTGGAGAGCGACGACGAGCGCGAGCCGAAGAAAGGGTGCGCGTGCGTCGTGATGTGATGACGACGACGATCACGCGAAACTCGATTCACACCGGGCTCGTCGCTGTGTTATGCCCGCACTCGCGCAAATCGCGGCGAATCAGACGACGCCTCTTCCTGGCTTCATCACTTGGGAGGCGCGGTCGTGACCCGCACCTCGGCGCCCTCGGGCGCGTCGTCGCCGCCGACCAGGCACTGGCACGCCAGACGGTTGGTCTCGGGCTTCCCTTTGAGTTTCTTGTTCTCCGCGTCCGTGCGCGGGGACAGGAGCTCAGCGCCCTGCTCGACGTTCACGCGGCACGTCCCGCAGTTCCCGATCCCGCCGCAGTTCAGGAGCTTGTTCATGCCCTGGTACAGCGCCACCTTCTCGCCCAGCGCCACCTCGCGAAGCACGCTCGCCTTCGTCACCTCAGACACGATCGCCTCGCCTCCGTCGGCGGGCGTGAAGGTCACGGTCACCATCGCGGCGCGCGCGGGGAGCGCGGCGGAGCGTCGCGCCGAGCGGATGCCGGTACGGCGAGCGGGCGCGCAGAGTGACGCGGCGCCGGGAGCGGTGAAGGCGCGAGACATGGTGTCGTGCGGAAGAGAGCGCGCGTGCGAGTGCCGACCGAAACCGCGACGTGGCGAGACGACAGGATTTTTCATTGTCGTTTCCGACGGTTCGTGACTTCGTGGCACCGACCCACAGCGTTCGTCGCGCAGACCTCATGGGCGCGCGTCGACCCCGCGCGCTCGCCGTGGCGCTCGTCGCGTGCGTTGCGGCGGGCGCGGCGGGAGGCGCGTCCGCGGCGCGCATCGGCGGCAGCCTGTTTTCCAACGGCAGGAGCAGGGAAGGCGCGCTGGTGGGGTACTCGGAGTCCTCGGTCGTTTTGACGGACACAGACGCGAGCGACGTGCCGGTTTGGTGCGTGGATGCCGACGCGAAATGCGAGTCCTGGGCGCGGGATGGGGAGTGCGAGGCGAACCCCGAGTTCATGCGCGCGAGCTGCATGCGCTCGTGCGACGCGTGCGCGCCGCGACGCGCGAAGGGCGACGGCGCTGGGCCCCTCGTGTTCCTCGACGTGACGATCGCGTACGACGCGGATGTGGCGCGCTACGCGGATCCGAGTTCGGGTGCCGCCGCGGCGGCGAACGGCGGCGGTCGCGTCGTCCTCCGCCTGTTCGCGGACACGCACCCGAGAACGTCCGAGAACTTCAGGCAGCTGTGTGTCGGAACGCCCGGGTTCGGGTACAAGGGCGCGACGTTCCACCGGGTCATCCCGGGGTTCATGAACCAAGCCGGCGCGACGCGCCCGGGGAGCGCGTACGGCCATCAGTTTGAGGACGAGAACTTCGCGCGGAAACACGACGAGCCTTTCCTGTTGTCCATGGCCAACGCGGGCCCAAACACGAACCACGACCAGTTCTTCATCACCGTCGCGCCTCAGCCGCACCTGGACGGGAAGCACGTGGTGTTCGGGACGGTCGTCGCGGGCGAGGAGACGGTGATGGCGATCAACGCGGCGGGGACGCCCTCGGGCCGGCCGAAGGCGCGGATCGACATCGTCGACGCCGGCGAAGTCGGCGCGGATGAGCGGATCAGCCTGTAGAAGATAGACGAGGCGTAGCGAGGCCGTGACGTTTCCTTAGGTGATTATATATAGAGCTACGTATATCGATATTATCATGAAGTGCCCGGCGCGGCGATGCGCCGATCGCGCGCGGGCGGGCGAAAGAATTCTTGTAGCGACGTCGTCTCCGCTCGTTTCCTCTTCGCGCGTACGCGGTACGTAAAACACACGTTTACTGGCCGAGGATGAGCATGACGGTGAACGCCACCATGGCGACGCGGCCGTTGAGCTTCTCCGCGATGGGCGTCCAGACCGTGGGCAGGAGCTCGTCGGGGTAGGAGGCGTTTTCGTCGGGGAAGCACTTGTCGATGGTCACCTTGTTGAGCGCGACGGGCGCGCACGACGCGGCGACGGTGAACGCGCCGATGAACGCAGCGGCGAGGATACCGCCGGGGGAGAACACCTGGCTGGCCACGGAGTGGCCGGTGACCTCGGCGCCCATGGCGGCGATAAAGCCCACCATCGCGGCGCGACCGTTGATGATCTCCGTGCGCTCCTGGAAGCCGGTGACCTGGTCGGGCGTGAGCGCGAGGTTCATGCCGCCGATGGACATGGAGTTGGCGCCCGCGACGGAGTTGGAGAGGTCCGCCTCGATGATCGCCGCCTTGTTGATGCGCGCGGGGAACACCTGGCCGAACTTATCCTTCACGGTGACCTCGTCGTCCGCGGAGACGGTGATGGTGTACACCTTGCCGTCGATGTTGCGGGTGGTCTCGCCGTCGAGGTTGTTCTTGATGTTGGGGCCGGTGACGTTCATCGACTTGTAGCTCGGGCCGTCGGCGTCCGCGGAGACGCGCACGACCGCGGAGCGGGACGCGCGAGTGGAGACCGCGCGCGCCTTCACGGGCACGCGCAGGGTGACGCGGGAGGTGAGCATGGCGGCCATCTTATTGAGGGTGGGGGAAGGGGAAGTGTGCGGGGCAATACGTACACCGCCGCGTCGCCGACGCTTTATCCATCTCGTTTCGACGCGTTCTAGAGGCTGAGAGCAAACGTCCAGGCCGAAAAGGGCCACGTCGACACTCGAGTGTCTGAGAAATGTTGCGGTATGGCTTCTTAGTCTCATATTTATTTCGAGTTCGTTTTGGGAATACATTTGCATGGTTCCTAGTCTCAAAAAAAAACGCGTGTGAGAGTTTTTTCCTGCGTACGGCGCTCACGCAACCTCCGCAGGCGCCGTCGCGGCGTCCCTCGCCGGGCTCTTGGTTTTGGGTTTCGACGTAGCGTCAACGGCGCCAGATTTCGGCGTACCCTTCTTGCCCTGCTTCGGGGCGTCCGGTGCCCCCGCCCCCGCCCCCGCCCCGCGAGGAGTCCCGGCGTTTACGCCCGCCCCCGGCCCCTCGGGCGGCGCCGCGCTCGCCGAGCCTCCCTCCCCCCCGCCGCCGTCGCCCTTGCGCTTCTTCCCCCCGCCCCTCTTGCCGCCCGCCTTCTTGTCCCTGGGCGCTCTCTTCTTGCCGTCGGCGCCCTCCGAGGGCGCCCCCTCCGGGGGCGCGCCCTCCGCAGCCTCCGCCCCGGGCTCGGACACGGACATCGTCTTCTTCGACGGGTCCTTCTTCCGCTGCTCCTTCTTCGGCTGGTGGTCCTTCTTGGTCTTCTTCTTGGGTTCTCTGGCCTCCTTCTTATCCTTAGCGGCGTCCTTGGCGGCGTCCTTGGCCGGATGCGCGCCGTCCGCCGCGTCCGCCGCGCCTGCGCCCGCCGGCTTGTGTTTCTGCTTGGGCTCGCCCTTGCCCTTTTGCCCCGAGCCGCGCGCCCCCCGGCCGCCGCGCCCGCCGCCCTCGCCGCTCGGCGTCCACAGCTTCCTGGGCCCCTCGGCGTTGAGCCGCAGGTCGCGCAAGTGATCGGGCAGCTTCGCGCTGCTGAACTCGCTCGGCGACGCGGGCGTCGCGCTCGAGCGGGTCAGGACGCGAACCGCGCCCGGGGGGAGCTGGTCCGCCGCCAGGCCGGCAGGGCCCGGGGGCGGCCCGGGAGGCGGTGGCGGCTCCGCGGGAGCCGCCGCCAGCCCTCCCCAGGTCTTACCCCCGCCTCCGCCCCCCCCCGCGTCGCTACGCTTCGCCCACGGCGGCGGCGGCCCGGGAGGCAGCGGAGGCGGCGGCGGTGCGGCGGCGGCAGCGGCTCCGCGCTGCCCGTACGAACGCCCCGGCGGCGCGAACTCGCCGTTGCGCCCGCGCCGCAGCCGCGGGTCGCGGTCGGCGTCGTACCCCTGCGCGTGCACTGGGTGCGCCGCGTGCGCCGTGTGCTGGTGGTACTCCTGGTACTGGTGCTCGTGCCCGCCTCGCCCGCCCGCGTCGAACCCGCCGCGCGCGCGCCCGCCGTGTCCCCACCCCTCGGGTGGCGGAGGCCGGTCGCCCCACCCGCCGCGGTCGCGGCCGTCGCCGTACGGGCGCTCGCCGGGGT
>MDSV01209480.1_pt1 | contig 11077 bp, 10 predicted proteins | sample 810851 | NCBI WGS metagenome assembly MDSV01 (sample SAMN05326640, study PRJNA326480) | marine metagenome | isolation source: seawater | place: Atlantic Ocean: North East | collected 2012 | reverse complement strand
CTGGATTTCAAATAATAATAAATATCAAAAAAAAAGTTGGGAATTTGATTTAACAGCAAAAAGAATTATTTCATGGTTATCTAATCACCAACTTACTTATGAAGATAGTGACCAAGAATATAGATCTACTTTTAATCACATGATCCAGAAACAAACCAACCATTTATTAAATGAAATAAAAAACCCAAAAAAAGTGGAAAATAAGATGATTGGATGTGCTGCAATAATTTTGACTGGATTAGCTTACAAAAATGAAAAACAATATCTTAATAGTGGATTAGATTTATTAAAAAATATTATTAAATTCTCAATCGATAACCAGGGTTTTCCAAAATCAAGAAATATCAGACAATTAATATTTTATTTAAAATACTTTATAATTATAAGAGAGTGGTTTAAAGAATCTCAAAGTTTAATACCTGAATATATTGATGAAACTATTTACTATTTAGGGTCAAGTTACGCTTTTATATGGCAAAATATAAAAAAAGATGTTTTTTTTAACGGTAATTTTTCTTCTAAAAATAATGAATTTGATCAGTACTTAAAAAGGTTTGGTTATACTTTTAAAAATCAAATTAATGAACTTGGTGGATATGCAATACTTAAAAATAAAAGAATAATTCTTGCTGCTGATATTGGCCCTAGTCCTAATAAAATTTTTTCCAACGACTATCAAGCAGGTGCTTTATCATTTGAAATATTTTCAAATGATAAAAAATTGATTTCAAATGCTGGTTACTATGCAGATAAAAATAGTAAACTTAATAAATTATCAAGGAGTACTGCTCTACATAGCGCTTTAACAATTGAAGATTACTCGTCATGTAATTTTGAAAAAGATCATAATAATTTATTTATTAATAAAAGTTTGAAAATTACAAAAAAAAATTTAATTTTTGAAAATAATTATTGGAAAATATCAGGTGCACATGATGGGTATTTAATTAAATTTGGAACAAGTTATGAGAGAGAAATCGAGTTTTACCCTGAGCAAATGAAATTTATTGGTTACGATAAATTATTTAGAAAAAATCCAAAAAAAGAGATTAAATTTGATATTAGATTTCATCTTAATCCAAACTCAAAAGCAATGAAAACACAAGATAACAAATCTATATTAATTGAAATAGATGAAGAAGGTTGGAAATTTAGTTGTGATAACTATCATATAAATATTGATAATGGTTTATATTTCGGTAATAAAAATTCATATAAAGAAAATCAAAATATTTCGATCTCGGGTATGAACAATGAAAAAGAGCAAATAATAAAATGGGAATTTAGTAAATTATAATGAAGAAAAAAATTAGAACAGCACTTATTTCTGTATCTGAAAAAAGAAACTTAAGACCACTATTAAATATTTTAAAAAAAAATAAAATAAAAATAATTAGCTCCGGCGGAACCTATAAAGAAATTAAAAGATTAAAATTCAAATGTATAGAAGTATCTAAATTTACTAATTCTCCTGAAATTTTAGATGGTAGAGTAAAAACTCTTCATCCAAAAATTCATGCGGGAATTCTAAATAAAAGAAGAAAAAAGTCTCACTTAAAAGATTTAAGAGATAATGATTTTGAGAATATTGATTTAGTCATTGTTAATTTTTATCCATTTGAGAACGCTCTTAAAAAAACTAAAAATCATGAAAAAATTTTAGAAAATATAGATGTGGGTGGCCCAACAATGGTTAGATCAGCAGCTAAAAACTATAAGGATGTGACTGTAATAACGTCTTCGGACCAATATGAAGAATTAATTCAAGAACTAAAAAAATTCAAAGGATCTACTTCTTTTAATTTTAGAGAAAAACTATCAAGAATAGCTTTTGCTGAAATAGCTTATTACGATTCTGTAATTTCAAATTATTTTAACAATAAAACAAATACTGTTTTCCCCCAAAAAAAAGTTTTTCATGGAAATCTAATGGACCAACTTAGATATGGAGAAAATCCCCATCAACAAAGTGCAATTTATTCAAGTAGTTCAAATACTAATTTAAAACAAATTCATGGAAAGCAACTAAGTTATAATAATTATAATGATATATTTAGTGCTCTAACTATTTCAAGGTCTTTACCAAAAGGTAAAGGAACCGTGATAGTTAAACATGCTAACCCATGTGGAGTTTCCTCTAAAAACGATCAATTAGAAAGTTATAAATCTGCTCTTTCATGTGATCCTGTAAGTGCTTTTGGTGGAATAGTTTCTTGTAATTTTAAAATTACTAAAAATTTGGCTGAAGAATTAAATAAATTATTTTTAGAGGTAATAATTGCAAATGGATTTGATAATAATGCTATTAAAATTTTAAAGACTAAAAAAAACTTAAGATTAGTTGATGGAACAAATTATACATCAGAAGAACTTTTTAAATTTGTATCATTTAACCAACATATAATGGTACAATCAGAAGATTTTAATTTATTTTCAAGCAAAGATTTTAAAATAGTTTCAAAAAAAAAACCAACATCAAAACAACTTAAAGATCTTATTTTTGCTTTTAATGTATGTAGGTATGTTAAATCAAATGCAATAGTATTAGCATCTAATGAAACTACAGTTGGTATTGGGTCTGGTCAACCAAGTAGATTGGAAAGTTGTGAAATAGCTATTAATAAAATGAAAAAATTTAATCTTCAATCTGATAATTTAGTAGCAGCCTCAGACGCTTTTTTTCCTTTCGTAGATGGTATTGAAAAATTAGTTCAATCTGGTGTTAAAGCAGTAGTTCAACCCTCTGGGTCAATAAGAGATAAAGAAATAATTAGTTTTGCAAATGAAACGGATACCGTTCTACTTTTTTCAAATACAAGACACTTTAGACATTAGATATTTGATCTATTTTTGCGGCAAGAATAAAATCGCTCTCTGCCAAACCTTTTATTGCATGGGTAAATATTTTTATTCTGGCATATCCCCATCCAAACCATAAATCGGGATGATGACCTTCTGATTCAGCAATTTCTCCAACTTTATTAACAAATTTCTGACTTTGTAAAAAATTATCAAATTTAAAATTTTTAATTAAATGAAATCCATCAATTTTATCTTCTAAAACTTCCCAACCATCAACTTTTTTCAAATATTTGTGAATTTCGTCTACATTAAAAGGAGCTATATTTCCTTCACATGGAATACATTTTTTGTTTGCTAGATCACTCATTTGAAAGAAAGACCTCAAGATTTTTTGAAAAATTTTTTATTAAATAAAAATTTCCAATTGTTTTATATCTTTTTTGTAAATTTCTTATCATATCTAAAATATTATCCAAATTTTGCTTATTAAGATTAACATCATAAATGGAATAATCATATTTAATTAAAAAATTTTTTAAATAGTCAATATTGCCCAGATTTTCGAAAATATATTTTGAAAATTCTATTATTATCAAAGGACTTGATTTTTTTATAATATTTAAGGCACCTTTAATTGCATTTATTTCATTGCCTTCTACATCTAATTTAATGATTACTATATAATCATCTAAAATGTAATCTTGTAATAGACCATCAATCTTAATCGATTTAACCACTACTTCTGAATTAAATTTAAAATTATTATGTGTTTGGGAACTTTCCCAATCATTTATACTTTCATAAAATGAAATGTTTTCACCACTTGAATTTGAGACTGCATTATTAAAAAAATTTATATTTTTAAAATTGTTTAATTTTAGATTTTTAATAAATTCATTAGAAGTATCTTTTGATGCTTCAATAGATATTATTTGATTTTTTTCTGATAATGATGCTGTATAAAGCGAGTAAAAACCATAATTAGAACCACAATCAACAAATAATAATTTGTTTAAATTAGAAAACCTTTTAATTGTGTTTAGCTCATGATAATCACCAAATTCACATTTTTTTAATAAAAAATATGAAGTTCTATTTTTATTTATACTTCCGAAAACTTTAAAATTATAAATATTTAAAATTAAATCATATGATAACAAATTTCTAATTATTCTAAAAAAAAAATAATAAAAAATGTTATCTTTAAATTTTCTTATGTCACTTTTAGCTAAGAATTTTTGAAAAATTAAAGTTAAAAAATTTGATCTAATCACGATTTTTGGAGCGGGCAAAGGGGGTCGAACCCTCGACCTTCTCGTTGGCAACGAGACGCTCTACCACTGAGCTATGCCCGCTTATTATATAAACTTTCAAATTAGTAGCTTTTGAGTATTAACGCAATAGACAAAATAATTAAATATATAATTTTTGTAATTTAAAAAAGAATGAAAATATTTTACAATTTTTTAAAAGTAAAAATTTAACGAGTAAATTTGGTAGTTTTTGCAAATATGAAATCAAATTAATCATAACCTAGTTCTGTACAATCATTTTTAAAAGCTGAACTTATTTTAATTTGTAAATCTTTATTTAAAATTTTTTTCCAATCATTCTTAGGTCCTAAAAAAAAGAAAGGAATTTTTTGTTTTCTTTTTTTTGACTGAATAGCCTCTGAAAAACCATTTTTTATTTCATGATTTTTAAGTTTATCAAATAAAGTTGAATTGACTGCGTTTTTAATTTTTTTTTTATCAATTTTGTTCTCTTTTCCTGAGATTCTGTTGATAAATTCAATAACATCAATAAAAACCGAATAAGTCTGACTTAATAATTCCTCATACTTAATTATTTTTAAAGGTATTTTTTTTTGTAATTTCCAGGATTTATAATTTGTCGACCAGGAACTAATAAATTGAAAATCACTATATCCATCTTTTTCTAAATTACTAACATCATATATATAATTTTTTTCATTCATCATCCATTTTAAAGCCTGATCGTCATTTAGCTCATAATGATTTTTAATTGACGTAATAACATTTCTAGGATCTCTAATTACATAAATACACCCAATTGAATTTTTACTATCTGTAAAGTCATAATTATTTAATTTTCCAAAAACGTTATGAGTTTTAAAGAACCTTAGTTGATTATCTTCGTTTATTCTTTCTTGTGCTTTAATCCAAAACCTTGTTGTATCAGTGGCTATCTTGGGATCATATTTAAAATCAGAAAAAAATCTTTTTTCAGGAAATTGACCAATTTTTTTTATTACATCTTCTTTAAATTCTCCATCTATCGTATAATAGTAAGAACTAATTAATGCTCGAAGCCATGTATTTCCACTTTTGGGATAAGATGCGATCCAAAATATCATTGTATTAATACTATAGATCAATAGTATTAAAATTGTTAATTAAAATTTATGAATAATTTTCCTAAAATAATTCCAATTTTTCCGTTAAGTAATTTTATTATTTTTCCAAAAACAACTGTGCCTTTAAATATTTTTGAACCTCGTTATATCGACATGATCAATGATAGTATGAGTTCAAATAAATTTATTGGTATGATACAGCCCAAAACAATAAATAATGAAAATAATCCTCCAGAATTATTTAAAGTTGGTTGTTTAGGGAAAATTACAAGTTTTCGTGAGACTGAAGATAGTCGTTTTTTAATTGAAATTAAAGGACTTATTAGATTTAAAATTATTCAAGAAATAAAATCTGATAAAAAATATAGAAAATGTGAGATTGACTTTAATAATTTCAGCGATGATCTTAAAGAAAATAAAGCTGAATTAAATTTTAATGATCTTGAACTCATTTTTAAAGATATGAAGTCATTATTTGAAAAAAAAGGTTTTATAATAAATTGGAAATCATTAGAAAATCAAAGCCTTGATGAAACTATTAATGCACTTGCTATGGCATCTCCATTTTCACTTGAAGAAAAGCAAATACTCTTAGAAGCTAAAAATCTTGATATGAGAAAAAATATAATCGCAGAAATTTTAAAAACGTATGTTCATGACGAGTTTCATAATACAACTATCCAATAATTTAAAAACTTATTCCTTTATCTGCAATTCTAGTAAACATTTTATTTATCGAATTGTTTTTCCCTAAAAATTTAACTGTCTTGCTTAAGACACTATTATTTAGTTTTCTTTCAAAATTAAAAAATTCATGGATTAGATCTATCCCACTTAAAAAAAAATAATTTTTGTGCTTTAATTCTTTTTCAAACTTGTAATTTACTGATTTATCAAGTGGTAAACCTAGGTCAATTTTTTCTTTTATAATATTGAGTAAATAATTTATATCTCTAATTGTCATATTAAAACCTTGTCCTGCAAGTGGATGGATTCGATGCAACAAGTCTCCAAATGCTAAAATATTATTATTGAAATAAGATCTTAAAACAAAAGATTTCAATTGAAATGTTTCTAATTTTTCTATCTTTCCAATTTTATACTTAAAATTATATTTATGAATTAAATGATTTAAATTAATTATATTATTTTTATCTTTATTATGAATTGAATATACAATTGAAGTTTTATTTTTTGCAATAGGTAAAAAAGCTAATGGACCTTTCTTTGTAAATATTTGAGTTGCTACATCATTTGAGATTTGTTCATGATGAATGATTGTAGTATATGCATGACTATCATAGGATTTTACAATTTTCTTATTAAAAAACTTTTTTGTTAAATAACTATTATAATCTGTATTGATTACCAAGCCATATTTCTCAAAGTTAATAAAGTTATTTTTAAATTTTATTTTCCTACAAAATTTACTCTTAGATAAACTTTTATTTAATTTTTCGTATATCTTAAAATTTTTTACAATAGAAAAAAGATTATCACTATTGTTTTCAAAGTTTAATATTTTTTCATTTTTTAAGTTATCTGAATAAATTTCAATTTTTTTTAATTTCCAAACATTTTTTTCAATATTTATTATTTTTTCATTAAAATAATCAAGATTACTCTTAGATATACCAATGGTTCTAGTTTGGTTAATTTCGTAATTTAAGTTTTTAGAAATTATATCTACAAAAATATTTTGATTAACTAAAGCTTTTGCTAAAGTTAAAGCAGATAAACTAGATCCAACTATACAGACTTTCATATTATTTTTAATTTTAACAATAAAAATTAGATGATACAAAGTGATAAAATCGATTCATATATATGAATATTAAAAATACAGCTAAATTATTAATTAATTTTACTATTAAAAGACTTGCAGAAATCTTTGGGATAATTGTATTTACATCAGGAGTACTGTTGATATCAGCATTATTAAGCTATTCTCCTGAAGATCCTAATTTCATTTTTCCAGATAAGAGCGAAATAAATAATATATTAGGTTTTCGTGGGAGCTTCATTTCTGATTTATTTTTTCAGTCAATAGGCCTTATGTCTTATTTATTTTCTTTAACCTTAATAGTAACAGGAATAAATATTTTCCGTTCAAAAGAATTTTTTTTAATGTTTGAAAATATATTTTTTGCTATTATTTTTTCGACATTCGGAACTCTATTTCTATCTCATTTTTACTCAAATGCTTTCACCCTATATATAAATGGAAATGGAGGCTTTATTGGAAGTTTCTTAGATCAAACTTTTTTAAAATCTCTAATTTTAACTAATGAAACAGTTTCTTATTATATTTTGCTTATTCTTACATTTATTATATTTTTAATTAGTTTAAATTTTCATCCTATAAAATTTCTAAAAATATTAAAAAAATTATTTCAGATCTTTAATAAAAAAGATGAAAAAAATTATACCAATAAAGACGAAATTATAAATGAGTATATCCCGCAAGAAGAAATCAAAAATCTTATTCAAGAAGATTTGCCTTTTATAAAGGCAGAAAATAAAAAAGATAAACAAATTAAATTTATATTACCAAACTTAGACTTATTAAAAAAACCAACCAAAAAAGAAAGAGAAAAAAAAGAAAAAAATCAATCCCATGACCCAGAATTTTTAGAAAAAATTTTATTAGATTTTGGTGTTAATGGTAATATTAAAAAGGTTAGTCACGGACCTGTAGTAACTCTAAATGAATTTGAACCAGCTGCGGGTGTCAAAGTTTCAAAGATAATCAACTTATCTGATGATATCGCCAGAAACACTAGTTCAGAGTCTGCGAGAATTTCAACTATACCCGGAAGCAATACAATTGGTATTGAGCTACCTAACAATACTCGTGAAAATGTTTATTTAAGTGAAATTTTAAATACTTCTGATTTTAAGAAAAGAGAAATTAAATTACCAATTGCCTTAGGTAAAAGTATTTCTGGTGAATCCTTAGTTGGAGACTTATCCTCAATGCCTCATCTACTTATTGCAGGTACTACTGGTTCAGGTAAATCTGTTTGCATCAATACTATTATTCTTTCTTTACTCTATCGACACACACCCAACAAATGTAAATTCATTTTAATTGATCCAAAAATGCTTGAATTATCTACTTACGAAGGTATTCCACATTTATTATGTCCAGTTATAACTGAAGCAAAAAAAGCTGCTTCTGTTCTAGGATGGGTAGTAAAGGAAATGGAAAGTAGATACAGATTGATGACAAAAGAAGGTGTTAGAAATATTGATGGTTACAATGGAAAACATAATCTTCAAATGCCTTACATAATCGTTGTTGTCGATGAAATGTCTGATTTAATGTTAGTTGCAGGTAAAGAGATAGAAAATTATATTCAGAAACTTTCTCAAATGGCTAGAGCAGCTGGAATACACATTATCATGGCAACTCAAAGACCAAGTGTTGATGTAATTACTGGTACAATTAAAGCAAATTTTCCGACACGTATATCTTTTCAAGTAACATCAAAAATAGATAGTAGAACAATACTTGGCGAACAAGGAGCAGAACAATTATTAGGAAAAGGAGACATGTTATATATGTCTTCAGCTAATCGAATCATTAGAATTCATGCACCGTATGTTTCTGAAAATGAAATAGAAAAAATAAATAACTCACTAAGATCACAAGCGGAGCCTGATTATGTTGACGAAATATTAAATTTTGCTGATGAAAAAGAAATTAGCGATAATCAAAATCAGGGTGATAAAGATGAGCTTTATGAACAAGCTTTAGATATAATCAGATCTGAAGGTAAAGCATCAACATCTTTTTTACAAAGAAAACTTCAGATTGGTTATAACAGAGCAGCAAGAATTATTGACATGATGGAAGTGAACGGAATTGTAAGTAAGGCAAACCACGTCGGTAAAAGAGACGTACTTTAATGTTACGATATTATTTAATTTTTTTTTTGTTTTTTTTTAATTTAAATTCGGGTGCTGAAATTAAAGAAAAAATAATTCAAAATTTAAACGAAATTGACAATCTAGATTTTAAATTTGAACAAAATGTTAACGGTAAAATTGAAAATGGAAATTGTACAATTAAATACCATAAAAAAATTTATTGTGAATACTCAAGAAGTAATAATAAGATCTTGGTTTCAAACGGTAAATCTTTAGTAATAAAAACTAGGACAAGTTATTATAGATATCCACTTGAAAAAACTCCTTTAAATTTGATTTTAGATAAAAATTTTTTAATAGAAAAAATTAATGAACTTAATGAAAGGATTGTTGATAATAATATTATTAATTTTACAATTATAGATAAAGATAACGAAATTAATATATTCTTTGATAAGAAAACTTATGACTTAATTGGATGGCAAAATAGAGATATTTACCAAAATTTTAATATTACTTTTATATCTTCAATAAGAAAAAATAGAGTTCTATCAAAAAATCTATTTGAACTTCCTTCTCAAAACTAAATATTTAAAATTTCAGTTTTAAATATTTTCATACCTCTTGAAACATAATTATTTAAAGCATTTTTGTGATCTAAAGAACACGTATGAACCCAAACTCTATTTACTTTTTTTTTAAAAGATTTTTTAATAGCCTCAGACAATAAATAAGAGCCTAATTTTTTATTATGATATTCTTCTAATATTCCAAAATAAGCAATTTCCGTCTCTTTTTTTTCAGGATGAAAAATTAATTCAAAAAAACCTACTAGATCATCATTAAATTTAAATATATATGTTTGAACATTCTGATTAGATACATAATTAATCCATTTTTCTTCTGACCATGACAATCTATCTACCCATTTATGTTTTTTTCCAATATTTTTATAAAAAAATTTATTTAATTGAAAATTAATTGGATTAATTAAACTTAGAGAATAATGCCCTGATGGTTTATTTCCTTCTTTAAGATCTTGAAGAGAATTGATTTCTAGATAATTTCTTTTAACTTCCTCTGTCACTCAACCATTTTCCCAACGCTTTCACCTCCAAATAGATGAAAATGTAAATGAGGGACCTCTTGGCCACCGTGATCACTAATATTTGTCAAAGCTCTATAACCCTTGCCTACTTCTGTTGAAATACCTAACTTTTTAGCAACTAAATTAATACCTTTTAACAATCCAACCATCTCATCAGGTGAAGCATTTAAATTAAAATCATCTAAATCAATATATTTTCCTTTAGGAATTACTAAAGCATGAATTTTTTTTTGTGGATTAATATCATGAAATGACAAAATAAAATCATCCTCATAAATTTTTCTACAAGGAATCTCTCCACGTAAAATTTTCGCAAATATATTTTGATCGTCGTAAGCCATTTACATTTTTTCAAGCACAGATTTAACTGTATCACCCATAACCGATGGATTTTTAGAAATAGTAACTCCACACTCTTTTAATATTTCAACTTTTTCAATTGCACTTTCACCATAGGCTGAAACGATTGCTCCTGCGTGACCCATTACTCTTCCCTTTGGCGCTGTAAGACCAGCAATATATCCAATAACTGGTTTTTTCATATTTTCTTTTGCAAATTCACCTGCTGCCACTTCTTGAGGGCCTCCAATTTCACCTATCATTAAAATTGCGTCGGTTTCATCATCTTTCTCAAATTTTTCAATTATATCCCTGAATGAACTCCCATTAATTGGATCCCCTCCTATTCCAACACTTGTAGAGATACCGATGCCTAAATTTTTCATTTGTTCCGCTGCTTCGTAACCTAAGGTACCAGATCTGCTTATTATTCCAACTGTTCCTTCTTTGTAAATATGACCTGGCATAATTCCTAGCATTGACTTTCCAGGGCTTATAATTCCAGCACAATTTGGGCCAACCAATGTCATTTTTTCATTTCGGGAATATCTTCTCATATACCTTTTAATTCTAATCAT
>MDSV01016010.1_pt1 | contig 11077 bp, 14 predicted proteins | sample 810851 | NCBI WGS metagenome assembly MDSV01 (sample SAMN05326640, study PRJNA326480) | marine metagenome | isolation source: seawater | place: Atlantic Ocean: North East | collected 2012 | reverse complement strand
TCGGCGCCGCGTCGAACATCAATATCAAGCCGGGCCGGGTGGGCGGGTTTCTGGAAGCCAAGAAGATTCATGATCTGTGCCTGAGTCGAGAAGTCCCCGTGTGGTGCGGAGGGATGTTGGAGACTGGCATAGGTCGCGCAGCGAATGTCGCTCTCGCGGCTCTGCCGGGGTTCACGTTGCCGGGAGACACGAGCGCATCGAACAGGTACTACGCCGAGGATGTCACCGAGCCCTTCGTGCTTCGCGATGGCCGACTCGCAGTACCGACCGGGCCGGGTATAGGTGTCGTACCTATTCCGGAGAATCTCCGGTCGATGGCCGTTGCGGTGGAGGAATTGACGAGTTCCTGAAGATTCAGGCGCTGATCTGAATCGCCACGACGCCGGAGATTCGAGAGACGGCGAGGGTGCGCACCTGTTCGGCGTGGTGGTCGTAGGCCGTGAGAGATCCTCCACCGAGGCGAATGGGGTCGACCAGAAGAACGGCGGTGGACCCATCTGACTCGGCGTGCGTCAGATGAACGGTCTCGTTGTGATCGATGGCGTACTTGACGCTGGCAACAACCGTCGAACTATCCATGCGTGGAACCTCGGAGATATCGATAGGTGCCTCGTCTACCCGCTCTCGGAGTTCCTCCGCTCGGAGCACCCGCAGGGTCTTGACCACGGTTGCTGCCGTTGCCCGCGTGCGGGGCCGTCGCCTCGGTGCGGGTGGGCAAGGAGCAACGAAGTCCGAGCGGACACCGGGCAAGGACCGTGCCGCGTCGGTGATCGCGTAGATGACCGGCTGCGGGACATTCTTGGAACTGATGGTGCGGAGAAACTCGATCCAGGCTTGCGGATCGGCATCGACCGTTAGGGCGCGGCGCAGTGACGCGTTCGATATCCGCAGCACGCATCCGTGCCCGCGGGATTCGACATCCGCGAGGTCGCGCAGAGGTCTGCCCACGGCTGGAGTCAGCGGACCGGCCGCCACGATGGTGTGGTCGGCTTGGATGAGAACGGTGTCGACCTCCGCGGCGAGATGAGCAGTCACAGCCTTGGCAAGTGCTGCAGAGTCTGAGGCGGCGGCCAACCTACGCCCCGCGCTGCTGAGCCCCCCACCGTTCAAAATTCCGAGGACCCCTGCCTCTTGAGATAGCGTGCGCAGGACCGATGATCGTTTCGATCCACGGCGCCGAGGCCATCGGTAGTCGATGACTTCCAGCATCGCGTCGATCTCGCACTCACCCGAGGCCTCGTTGGCGACGGTCAGCAGATGGTGTCGCCAGGTGACGGTAAACGGATGCTCCTCGGTGACCAGCGGCTTGGCAGAGGTGACACCCTGTCTGTCCCGCCATGTCTGTGCGAGCACAGCCCAACGACGTCCGGGCGGAGTGCGACGCCAATCATCGAAAGATTCGGTGGGCATCCATGCCACATCGGAGTCGGTCGCCCCGACGGCGAGCAGCCCGGCTGTGTGCGCGATGTCGACTGCGCATGAAACCGCGAAACGATCGGCACCAAGGTGCGCAGCGAGAGTGTCGAGCGCGCGAGTGGACAGACCACCAGAACGAAGTACCGCACCCGGCTCCCGTCTCCATAGATCACCGACTTCCTCGATGATTGAGATGGTTGAGCGCACGTGTGCCTCGGCTTGTTGATCAAGTGTGGCGTGTTCTTTCGCGCTGCTGGGCGGTGCTGAGCACGCCGGAGGCGGCCAGGACGGCGCGGGTGCCTGAGCAACCTGGTCTCGAACCGACGTAACAACGTGGGTGCGTTCCTGCGTCCCCCACAACAAGGCCGCTGTGTGCAGGGCATCGACCGCTTGATGAACAGATGTTGCGAAATCGGTGGCGTCTGCCGCGTCCACCCGGGCAACCACTTCGTCGACGAGCAGGGGAACAGATGTCGGTTGCTCGGCGGTGAGTTCGGTTGCCACCCGGAGAGTGAAGTGGTGAAGGACATCGACATCGTCCAGGTAACGTGCGATGGATGGACTCGTCGATGCACGGGTCGTCAACGCTCGCATGTCGGAGGGAATGGGGTGCACGAGATCGGGGCGTGCGTTCAACAGTGCGGAGATTTGACCGTCACTGCGAGAGCGGAGGTCCTCGGCGAGTGTCCGAGGTTGGGGTGAACTCATGGCGCTATCGACGCACTTCCCGTCGGGCTCTAGATGAGCGCAGAAGACCGATGATCACTACCGCCAGGCCTACTCCTGTCAGCATCGACAAGAACCACCACACGCCGGACAAGCGAACCTCGGGAAGAAACAACGGAGTGACGGCCACCAAGGCGCATCCGAGGCCGATGATGGTGATGACGAGTCCTGCGCGCAGGAGCCGATCGCCGTGGGGGGAGTCGTTCTTCACTCCACTAGCCTGCCATGCCCTGACAGTGAGGGGGTGTCCAAGGCCGTAGGATCGGGCGCCAAGCATCCACTGGGTGATCGAGCGAGGAGCGACAGGTGCCGACAGGAATCGTGAAGTGGTACGACTCCGAGAAGGGGTTCGGCTTCATCACTGCCGATGATGGCGAAGACGTCTTCGTTCACGTGTCAACGTTGCCGGATGGGGTCCTTGCATTGCGCCCCGGAACGAAGGTGGATTTCGGGATCGTTGATGGGCGTCGGGGAAAGCAGGCGCTGTCGGTCACCATTTTGGACACCCCGTCCGTTGCTAAGGGCTCGCGGAAGCCAGCCGATGACATGGCCGTGATCATCGAAGACGTCATCAAGCTGCTCGACGGGATGTCCGGACAGTTGCGGCGAGGGCGGTATCCCTCCGATGACACGGCGCGCAAGGGTGCAGCTGTCTTGCGGGCCGTTGCAGACGACCTGGACGTATAGGGCACCTGTCGACGCTGCCAGCGACGAAGCTAGCGCCGCATGCGGCGCGAACACCGCTGTAACGAACGTGAACTACGAGCGTTCGAGTCGGAAGACCCAGATGCCTTTCGCTGCATCACCACGGCCGGCGACCACCTGCAATAGAACGCCATCGGGTGGGATCTCTTGTAAGTCCGGGTAGGTGAATCGGTAGTAGGTGGTTTCCAAAGGCGTCGACACCAAACGTTGCTGCCCGATCACCGGTGACCAGCCGGAGTCGGCGATCACTGGATCGACACTAATGCCGATTGTCTCTCCCGGGACCACGGGAATGCGCGGGACGTTTTCCCCGGTGCTCGCCTCGGCGATAAGGCTCTGTGCGCAGTCTCCGGGTTCAAGGGCCGGTGAATCGAACGCCCAGCAGATTGCCTCTTGGAACGTCGTCGTGGTCCCAGCGAAAACGGACACGCCGGGCGCTGGCTTCTCGCACGCCGTCAGCGTCAATGCCGTGGCGGCGGCGATCCCCACGATCGAGGCGATTCGACGGCCCCTGCGTACCGGGGACGATGGAGAAGGCATGGTCGGACACTACCCGGATGCCGTGCCGGCTTCCGGATGAGTGACCCACCGACGGTGCGGGGTTCAGCGTGGGTCACAATCGTCCCGTGACGACCGACGTCAAGGAAGACGCTGTTCTGCGAGACGCCCAAGGCCTCGCGCACGATGCTGTCGTCGATGAAATGGGAGCCCAACTCGTAGGCTCGCACCTCGGTTTCGCGATGGAAGCGGAGAGATTCGGTACGCACGCGTTCGCCTGCGACGACCCGGCCTACGTCGGCTGGCAATGGGCAGTGAGCGTGTCACGTGTGCCGCGGGGGAAAGCCGCGACTATCTGCGAAATCATCCTGCTGCCCGGACCCGAGTCCCTGGTGGCTCCGGAGTGGGTGCCGTGGAGCGATCGCATCCGCCCGGGCGATCTCGGGGTGGGTGACGTTCTCCCCACACCGGCGGACGATGCCCGACTCGTCACCGGCATGAGCGGAGCGGACGAAATCGACGCGATCATTGATCGTGACGAGCCGCGAGGATGGACCGGTTGGGAAGTGGGCCTCGGTCGAGCGCGAGTGCTGTCGATCGCCGGTCGCGATCAGGCGGCGGACAGGTGGGATGACGGTGAGTTCGGTCCCAGGTCAGAAATGGCCGAATCGGCGTCGAAACAGTGCGCGACCTGTGGCTTCGTCGTCAGCGTCGCCGGTCCCCTGTCACGCCCGTTCGGGGTGTGCTCCAACCAGTTTGCTCCAGCGGATGGTCGTTTGGTGTCTTTGGCGTACGGCTGCGGTGCCCATTCCGAGGTACTCGAACCCGCCGCCGACGATCTGTGATCAACGCGCTCGTAGTCGAGACCGTCGCCACCGCAAATACACGAGGCCAATGGCGCCGGAGAGTGTCCCCACTGCCGCCACCGCCCACCACCACACGCTCGATGTGCCCTGGTCGACCCCGGACCTGATCGACACGATCACCCACGCGACGACCCAGAGAATCGTGCCGGTGGCCACCGCCGGAATGGCGGTCTCATCGGGCGACAACGAAGAACGGGGCTGAGTCTTGTCGGTCATCACCTCCATTATGACTGGATCGGGTATCGCATGTCGGTCACGTCCGATGTGCACAGTGACCGTGCGTGCCGGATCGTAGGCTGGTGCGTTGTGGACCCTCGGACTCGACGCATCATCACTCTCGCCGTGCTCGCGGTAACGGTGGGTGCTGCAGTGCTCGCGGCCCTCATTTCGGGATGACATTGATCACGGGAGTGGCATCGAAAACAGCAGCTCTGTTACGAGTGATCGCGGTGTTTTCTGTCGTGATCACCATGGCGCTATCTGTCGCCGCTCCAGCGTCCGCGCAGCAAGAACTGCTGTGGACCGAGGTGTGCCGATTCGATGATCGACGCTTGACAGAGATCAGCGGTATGGCCGCATCGTTGATGCACGAGAACGTCGTGTGGGTTCACAATGACTCGTCCGATGCCGCCCGTCTTTACGCTCTTGATCTCGAGACGTGCGACACGGTGTCGGAATTGCGTCTGCGGGGGGTGCAGGCCCGTGATTTCGAGGCGCTGGCGAGTACGAGAAATGCTCGAGGGCGAGCCGCCCTCTGGGTGGGAGACATCGGCGACAACCGCGACTCGTGGCCTCACGTCACGCTCCATCGAGTGTGGGAGCCGAAGGCGCTGGGCACGCGGTCGCGTCGGGTGAAGTCCTGGGAGTTCACCTATCCCGATCGACCACACAACGCCGAGACGCTGATGGTCAATGGTCGCTCGGTGTGGGTGGCGACGTGGCAACTCGCCACCGGTGGCTTGTATTCGGTCCCGTTGAGGCGCTCCGTGGCCATTGCTGAGCGACTCGATGATGTGGGTCCGTTGACCACGGATGGCGCGATTCACCCGGACGAACGGGGTTACGTCCTGAGGGACTACCTGGACGTCCACTTCTATGTCGGCTTGCCACCGGGAAGGAAGGTCGTCACCTTCGCATTGCCGCGTCAAGTGCAGGGCGAAGCGATTACCTGGACGTCGGATGGAACCGGGCTGCTTATTGCGAGCGAGGAGGACGATCGTCTGCTGCGGGTCGATCCGCCGTGGTGGGTTCTGGCAGCGATGCGCCCGCCGGATCATCTTTCGTGAGACGCGGTGGCGCGCCATCGTTTGGCAATGCCGGTTCGGGTGCGGTGGCAGTTACCGGCCTGATGAGAAGGAGTGCCAGTGCGGCCGCGAGGAGCACAGGAACCGTGAGGAAGGCCAGGTGGAGGCCGATCTGATCGGACAGCACGCCGAGAACGAACGGTGCGATGCCTCCTGCCACCCCGGCTGCCACGGATGACAAGCCGGAGGCGCGATCGATCCTTCGGCCGGAGCTCGCGACGGCGCGCGAGACGCCGATAGGCCAGTGGACCGCAATGCCGAGGCCGACGACGAAGAGCGCCGTGATGATCACCCAACCATGGGTGAAGGTCCATGCAACGAAGAACGCGGAAAGCGTGAACACGATTGAGGAGATGAGCAGACGATCAACGCTCCATGTTTGTGCGAGTCGGCTACCGACGATGCGTCCAATAAACATTCCGCCGGTCACGGCAGCGAGGCTGGCGGCAGCAGCGGCTGGACCCAACCCTGCTCTCTCTCGCAGGAGGTCTGCGCTCCACAGCGTCAACGTGAATTCGGTTGCCAGGAGAAGACCGACGACGCCCAGAGACCACCAGAAACGTCGGGGCATCGGTGCGTGTTCGATCCTGGACTGTCCGGCCATGGCCGGGCTCTTCGGAGAGGGAGCCTGCGCGCGCTGAAGACGGGGTGTTGGCTGCTGCCGGCCGCGAACAAACTCGGTCACCAGGAGGGCGACGATGAGAGCCCACAGCCCGATGCGCCAGCCCCATGCCAGTGCGAGAGTGAGGCCGATGATGAGGGGGACGAAGAAACCAAAGAGCGCCGCAAGAGCGTTCGCCTGCGTCAGCGCCGCGGGTCCAGCTGACCCCTGGTAGTCCAAAATGAACGCGCTGGCGGTTGCCACCAACGACACACCCCCGCACGAGACTAGGGCGGTCCCGATCAGGCTCGCGGGTAGGCCGAAGGGTGCTGTGTAGACGGCTATTCCGAGGCTCATCACGATGACCGCGTATCGAATGACGCGACCGCGACCCCAGTGCTCCATCATGCGAGGAATGAGCAGCCCGGCAATCACGTTCGCTGCAGCGAAGACGATGGCGTGGAGCGACGCGATGGTGCGCGAGGTGCCCTGCTCATCACGCAGCAGAGCCTGAGTGGACCCGAACCCGTAGAGAAAGAATGCGAACAGCGACAATTGCAGATACGTGATCCACGTGATCCGATCGAGGTTCGGCCGACGCCCGGTAGCGGGCGACGATGTCACGCGAGTTGTGAGATGACGTAGTCGAGGCAACCCGTCAGGGCGCGAACATCATCGGGCTCGACGGCCGGGAAGACCGCAATCCGGAGTTGATTTCGGCCGAGTTTGCGGTAGGGCTCGGTGTCGAGAATGCCGTTCGCGCGAAGAGCACTGGTGATGGCGGTGGCGTCGATAGTGTCATCGATATCGATCGTCACGACGACGGAGGAGCGATGCTCTGGCTCGCTCACAAAGGGAGTGGCGATATCGGTGTTCTCTGCCCAGTCGTAGAGGACTCCCGACGACTCAGCCGTGCGACCCGTGCACCACGCAAGACCACCGTTGTCGTTGAACCAGTCAATCTGCTCGGCCATCAGGAAAATCGTTGCGAGTGCGGGTGTGTTGTACGTCTGGTCTTTGCGCGAGTTATCGACTGCGGTTTCGAGGTCGAGGAAGTCGGGAATCCAGCGTCCGGAGGCCTTGATGCGCTCTGACCGCGACAAAGCCGCCGGGGACATCAGAGCGAGCCAGAGCCCCCCGTCGGAGCCGAACGACTTTTGGGGAGCGAAGTAGTAGACGTCGAACTCGGCCGCTTCGACATCAAGTCCGCCAGCCCCCGATGTCGCGTCGACGATCAGGAGCGCATCGGTGTCTGCCCCTGCGACTCGGCGTGGAGTCACGATGACTCCGGTCGAGGTCTCGTTGTGCGGAGAGCAGTACGCGTCGATTCCGGTTTCAGCCTTGAACGCCGGAGCGGTGCCGGGATCAGCGGTGAGGATCGTCGGTTCGCCGAGGTGAGGCGCCTTCGCGGCGCCTGAGGCGAACTTCGCGCCGAATTCCCCGAACGAGAGAAACTGCGCTCGGTTGTCGAGCAGCCCGAACGTCGCAATGTCCCAAAACGCCGTCGAGCCGCCGTTTCCGAGGATCACCTCGTAGCCGTCGGGGAGGTCGAACAGATCTCTCAGCCCCGACCGCAGTCGGCCAACTTCGGATTTGACGGCCTTTTGACGATGCGACGTCCCCAGGTAGGTCTGCCATACCGCGGCAAGCGCGTCCACTTGGGCCTGGCGCACCTTGGAGGGGCCAGCTCCGAAGCGCCCATCGGCGGGCAGAAGTTCGGTGGGGATGCGAATGCCGTCAGACACTGGTCCTTCTTTCGAAAGTAGAGAGATGGGGCGTAAGTATCCCGTGCTGCGTCTACGAGTCGTCGTCGGGGACCAGCCAGGATGGCCGCACCATGACCGGGTCCCACCCCTCGACCTGATCGGGCCGCCGGGGCTTGGGCCCTATGTAGCGTGCAGATGGCCGGATCAGTCGTCCGGTTCTCTTCTGCTCGAGAATGTGGGCGCTCCAGCCGGCGATGCGGGCGCAGGTGAACATCGAGGTGAACATCTCCGGGGGAACTTCGGCGAAGTCCAAAATCACGGCGGACCAGAACTCGACGTTCGTCGCGAGTGCCCGGTCGGGCCGTCGCTCCCGGAGTTGTGTCAGAGCTTCGCGCTCGAGCGCCGCCGCAACCTCGTACCGAGGGGCTCCCAGGTCGCGAGCCACGTTGCGCAAAATTCGCGCGCGGGGATCCTCTGCGCGGTACACGCGGTGACCGAAGCCCATCAGACGCTTATCTGCGTCCAGGGTTTCTCGAACGAAGGTGGCGGCGTCATCACTGTTCTCTACCTCCTCGATCATCGAGAGCACGCGTGCCGGTGCTCCGCCGTGGAGTGGGCCACTCATGGTTCCGATAGCTCCGGAAATCGCCGCCGCTACGTCGGCTCCGGTCGATGCGCTGACCCGGGCGGTGAGGGTGGATGAGTTCAAGCCGTGCTCGGCGGCGACAACGAAGTATGAGTCGATCGCCTCGACATGACGGGGATCTGGATCTCCCCGCCAACGGATCATGAATCGCTCGACGACGGTGTTCGCTTGATCGATTTCGGCTTGCGGGACCATCGGCTGTCCCAGACCCCGCGCAGATTGCGCGACGAAGGACAGCGCCATCACCGACACGTGTGCGAGATTCTCGCGCGCGGTGTCGTCATCGATATCGAGAATTGGTTGCAAACCCCAGGCGGGAGCGAGCATCGCGATGGCGGATTGAACATCCACGCGAACGTCCCCGGAATGAATCGGTATCGGGAATGGTTCCGCCGGTGGTATCCCCGGGTTGAACTCTCCATCGACCAGCAGCCCCCAGACATTGCCGAAAGACACGCAGCCCACGAGGTCGGCGACATCGACACCGCGGTACCGCAGGGCGCCGCCATCGGGATCGGGCTCGGCAATTTGCGTCTCGAAGGCAACCACGCCCTCCAAGCCCGGGACGAACTCTCGCATTTCTTCCTCCTGACTTGAGGGCCCTATTCAACACCGACGATTCCATGATGGGATGCCCGTATGCACGGATCCTCCGATTCGCCGGTCAGCCCGGCGGACATGCGAGTTTCCTACAGCGAAGGCACCCTCGACGTCTCCGACCTGGCATCCACGCCGCTGGAGCAATTTCGGGAGTGGTTTGGCGCCGCCACACACGACCAGAGAGTCACCGAAGCTAACGCGATGGTGTTGGCGACAGCGGATGCCGATTCGGTTCCCAGTACTCGAACAGTGCTGTTGAAGGGGGTCGATGAGCGCGGGTTTGTCTTCTTTTCCAACTTGACCTCCCGGAAATCTCGAGAGCTGCATGCCAACCCGAACGCGTCGGTGACCTTCCCCTGGTTTGCCCAGCACCGGCAGGTCGTTGTCTGCGGACGAGCAGAAGAGATTCCCCGAGAAGAAACGCTCGAGTACTTCACGTCACGTCCGCACGAATCGCAGTTGGGTGCGTGGGCGAGCGATCAGTCGACGCTTATCGAGTCCCGCCGGGTGCTCGACGAGCAGTGGACGGCTCTGCACGAGAAGTACCCCCCGGGCAGTGAGGTCCCCCTGCCCGAATCGTGGGGTGGCTGGCTGATTCTTCCCACGACGATCGAGTTCTGGCAGGGCCGGCCCTCGCGCCTGCACGATCGTCTGCGCTTCGTCGGCCAAGGGTCTCTTGCCGAGGCAGCAAACTGGCGGATCGAGAGGCTCTCCCCGTAACGCGCTAGTCGGACCGGCGTCGAATCTCGTTCGCAAGAGCGATGGTGACGAACTCGTCGATCGATACTCCCGCGCTCTTCGCGGACCGGCGCAACTGTTTACGCAACTGCTTGGGGAGGGTTGTCTGAATGGCTACCTTCTTTCCCTCGAGAACCGCATCGCCGGTATGGGCCGACGCTACGTCGGTCGTGGGATGAACGTTCGCATCCGGCGCCTTGCGCAGTGCGGGCCGAGGTGCAGGATCGAAATTCGTACTCATCGCATTCCTCCTGGAAAGAGTCGATCGAGAAGAGTGTCGAAGCGTTCGGATAGCTCACGGCCAGCAGGTGAGTCCCACTCGTGAATCGGCATACCAGCTCCCTCAGCCTGGGCAATGGCGTTTCGCTCAGGGATCTCGACGTCGCTGACCTGTCGATCGAAGTACGCGCGGAGCTCTTGCGCGCGGTGACGGTGCTCGGCAACGGTTGATCGCATCCGATTCAGCACGATCGTCGGTGCCGCAAGGGTGCGATTGCTGGATTCACGCACCAGATCGATCGCTTCGACGGCCTGCTGTGCGCCTCGGAGCGCGAAGTAGCCAGGCTCGGTGACGACCAATGCCTGCGACGCAGCATGGAGTGCGTTTCGCGTCATCTCACCCAGGGACGGAGGGCAGTCGATCACAACAAGCTCGTAGCGATGCCCGACCCCTGCGAGCACGGTGCGCAGGCGCTGCTCGGATCCCGGCGCAGCTTCGGCGACGCGGTGCTCGACGGCGGGTTCGGACGGTAAGACATCGGTGCCCCGCCCCCAGGTGCTCGGCACGATGGCCTCCGCGGCGACACCCGGCCTGCCATCGGCGAGGGCGTCGCCCGCGGTCAACGCCGGATCCATCAGCCCGACGCCCATCGATGCGTTTGCCTGCGGATCGAGGTCGACGACGAGTGTGCGCCAATGGCGGTTCCATGCAGCGCTGGCCAGTCCGAGGGTCAGGGTGGTTTTCCCCACCCCACCCTTCATCGACAGCACAGCGATCGTTGGCACGATGGAACCATACGCGCCGAGCAATATCGGCAGTCGCGTACTGAGGCCTAGCCCTTCTTGATCGCCGCAAAATCAGCGAGGGCGACTTCGCGCTCGGCCTTGTGATCGACGATCGGCTCGGGATAGCCGTGGTCGTAGCCCCCGAGAACATCCCACGGCTCGTGGGCTGTCTTGCCGGTGAGGTGGCGAAGTTCGGGAATGTATCGACGCACATAGTCGCCCTGCGGATCGAACTTCAAGCCCTGAGAGATCGGATTGAACACCCG
>MDSV01142060.1_pt1 | contig 11078 bp, 5 predicted proteins | sample 810851 | NCBI WGS metagenome assembly MDSV01 (sample SAMN05326640, study PRJNA326480) | marine metagenome | isolation source: seawater | place: Atlantic Ocean: North East | collected 2012 | reverse complement strand
TTTATAATTTATTTTTTGATTTCTTAAATCCACTTCGCATTTTATACCTTCTTTGAAGAGGTCTTCAAATATTTTTTTTGCATACTCATTGTGTTCTTCTGCAATGGGTAATACAACAACTTGTGAAGGTGATAGCCAGAATGGAAGTTTTCCAGCATAATTTTCAATTAAAATTCCAATAAACCTCTCTAACGACCCAAATAATGCTCTATGAATCATTACGGGTACTTTTTTTGAACCATCTTTGTCTACAAAGGTTGCGCCGAGTCTTCCTGGTAAATTTAGATCTACCTGAACTGTTCCACATTGCCAGTCTCTACCAATTGCATCACGCAAAACAAATTCAATTTTTGGTCCGTAAAAAGCACCTTCCCCTTTATTAATACTGTATTCCAATTTCGTTTTTTTAATGGCTGCTAACAAAGCTTTTTCAGATTTATCCCAAACTGAATCCTCTCCAACTCTTTTTTCTGGTCTATCAGAATATTTTAGGAATACCTTTTTAAAACCTAAATCTTTGTAAATATCCAAAATTAGTTTTGTAACATTAATGCATTCTTGTGTGATTTGTTCTTCTGTGCAAAAAACATGTGCATCATCTTGTGTAAAGGCTCTTACCCTCAAAAGACCATGTAAAGCTCCTGATGGTTCATACCTATGAACTTTTCCAAATTCTGAAAGTTTAAGTGGTAAATCTCTATAACTTTTTAGTCCTTGATTAAATACTTGAACACACCCGGGACAATTCATTGGTTTAATTGCAAAAACTTTTTCATCTGGCGTTTCTGAAGTAAACATTAAATCACCAAATTTTTCCCAGTGACCAGATTTTTCCCAAAGTTTCTTGTCTAGTAATTCTGGAGTATTAATCTCTCTGTAACCAGCATTTCTTTGTTTTAGTCTCATATACTCAATAAGCCTTTGAAATAAACCCCATCCTTTCTCATGCCAAAATACCGCTCCAGGACTTTCTTCTCTAAAATGAAATAAATCCATTTCTTTACCTAATTTTCTATGATCCCTTTTTTCAGCTTCATCTAATCTATGCAAGTAATCGTCTAATTCCTTTTTTGAACTCCAACATGTTCCATAAATTCTTTGTAACATTTCATTATTAGAGTCTCCTCTCCAATATGCTCCCGAGACCTTTGTTAATTTAAAAGCTTTGCCAATTTTGCCTGACGAAGTTAAATGTGGTCCTCTGCATAAATCGTGCCAACTTTCTCCATGATGATATACAGAAAGTTCCTCATGTGCAGGTATGCTCTCAATAATTTCAGCTTTATATTTTTCGCCAATCTTTTTGAAATGCGCTATAGCATCTTTTCTTTCCCATACTTCTCTTTTAGTTTTTACATCTCTGTCTACAATTTCTGACATTTTTTTTTCGATTTTATTTAAGTCATCATTATTAAAAGGTTCTTTTCTAGCAAAATCATAGTAAAAGCCATCCTCAATTACAGGTCCGATTGTTACCTGGGTTCCTGGGAACAGCTCTTGAACTGCCATAGCCATTATATGAGCTGCGTCATGTCTTATTACATCTAGGCCTTCTTTATCTTTATTAGTAATTATTTTTACAGAAGAATCTTTTTGGATTGAAAAACCAAGATCTTTTAATTCACCATCTACACTCATAATAAGTGCTTGTTTTGAAAGTGATTTGCTAATCTTTTCGGCAATTTCTAAACCAGTTGTTTTATTTTTAAAGTTTAGCTTTTTTCCATCAGGTAAAGTTATATTTGGCATTTATTTAATTAACTTTTTATATTCTAAAAAAGTAGAATAACACATTTGTTCTACATCAAATTTTTTTAATATATTTTTCCTACCCTCATTTCCAATTGATTGCAACTTGTCTTTATCCATTTCCATTAATTTATTTAAATTTTCAGCAAGAGACTCAGGTTTATTATTCTCAAATAAGAACCCTGATTTACCATCTATTATTGTTTCTCTGGACCCGCCATGATTACTTGCAACAATTGGTCTCCTCATTGATTGGGCTTCTACTGAAATTCTACCAAATGCCTCTGGTTCAATAGATGAAGATACAACAATATCTGAGACATAATAAGCTACTGGCATTTCACTAAGATGTTGAATAAAAAAAACTTGTTTTTTTAAATCATATTTTTCAACAGTTGAAATTAGTTTTTTAAAATATACTTTTCTTCCTTGATGTGACCCAAGAATAATTGCTTGGAAGTTTTCTTTCTTAAATTTAGTTTTTAGTATCTTTAGTGACTCAATGAACATCTCCTGGCCCTTCCACCTAGTAAGTCTACCAGGTAGAAGTATTTTGAACTTTTCTGAACTTAGATTCACTGCAGAATAAACTTTATTTACTTTATCATTTGTAATATTTGAATTATCAAAGTAATCAGTATTAATTCCCCGAAAAATCACCAAAAGTCTCTTTCTTGAATTAATAAGTTTGCCATAATTTTTGTTTATATGATTAAAAACATAATTAGAACCTGCAATTATTAAGTTTGATCTTACCATAACAGAATTATAAAACTTTTTAAAAACATTTGAGAAGTTATAAATTCCGTGAAAAGTTGTCACAAACTTAGTTTTGGTAATTATACAAGATAAATAACATGACCATGCCGGCGCTCTACTTCTGGCATGGACTATATTAATTCTAAGAAAAATTATAATTAAAGAAATGCAAATTGTATTAAGTAAAATTAATATTGGATTTTTTGATTGAACAGGTAATCTAAAGACTTTGACTTTGTCTTTTCTTATAAATTTTAAAAGTGGCCCTCCGCTAGTAATTATATAAGATTTGCAATTTTTTTCAGCTAAGTAATGTGCAACGTCATAACAACCGGTCTCTGCTCCGCCATAACCTAGTTTTGGAATTACTTGTAATACCTTAAAGCTCATTAATTGATTTTTCCCAATCTAAAGCAGTCTTCAAAGTATAATTTAAATTATTAAATTTTGGTTTCCAGTTAAATTTTTTTTTAAACTTTTCACTATTTGCAACAGAAATTGAAATATCTTTTGCTCTTCTTGGCCCTATTTCAACTTTTAATTTGTTATTAATAATATTTTCCATTTCTGTTATTACTTCTTTTACAGAATAACCTGCTCCATAACCACAATTATAGATATCAGAAATAGAATTTTTAAAAATAAAACTTGCTGCGAGCGAGTGTATTTCGGCAATATCAGACACATGTATAAAATCTCTAATTGCTGTACCATCTTTGGTTTTATAATTATCTCCATTTATAATTATCTTTTCTCTTTTTTTAGCTGCAGCTTCACAAACTACTTTTATAAGGTTTGATGACGATTTAGATATTAAACCAGATCTTTTTAATTCATCTGCACCAGCAACATTAAAATATCTAAGAATTATATATTGTAAATTTTGATTTTTCGAATTTTCTATCAAAAATTTTTCTATTTCATATTTTGATTTTGCATAAGGATTAATAGGGTTCAATTCGTCAGTCTCTTTTTTGTAAGTAGATCCAGAATTTCCGTAAACTCCTGCTGTTGAAGAAAAAATGACTTTCTTAATATTATTTTTAAAACATAGATTAAAAAAAATTTTAGATTTTTCAAAATTGTTAACGTGGTATTTTTCAGGATTTAATACTGACTCATCTACCTTTGTAAGACCAGCAAAATGCATCACAAGATCGAATTTATTTTTTTTTAAAATTTCATTTATCTTTTCTATGTCTGAAATATCACATTTAAAATAATCTGATTTCGCTGGAACAAGTTTTTTTGTACCTGTAACAAGACTATCGATTATCGTCACTTTATGTCCATTGTCTAAAAGATTTAAAGCAACGTGACTACCGATATAGCCTGCTCCGCCGGTCAAAAGTATATTCATATTAGAAATTTAACATTTATTTAAATTAAATGACAAAATAATATACTATCAGATTTGTTGAATAAGTTTTATATGAAAAAATTTAAATATCTAAAAATATCAAAAACAAAAAAACTCAGATATCTCAATAATTATTACAAAAAAAATCTATACATTGTTTTTCTTCCTGGTTTTCAATCAGATATTGTCGGTGAGAAACCGCAGGCATTCCTAAAATATGCAGTTAAAAAGAAGCTGGGCTTTTTAGCATTAGAGTACTCTGGGCATGGGAAATCCTCGGGGAAATTTACAGAAGGTAATATTAGCAAATGGAGAAACGATGTAAAAATTACAATACAAAAGATCGTCAAAAAAAATAATTTCATTTTAGTTGGTTCAAGTATGGGTGCATGGTTATCTTTACTTCAATTTAAATATTTTAAAAAACAAATTAGAGGATTTGTGGGTATTGGGTCAGCTCCTGAGTTTTTAACTCGACTAATGTGGAAACAATTTTCCAAAAAAATTAAAAAGGAAATTTTAGAAAAAGGCATAAGTATTATTAAGCATGGTGAATTTACCTATTCAATAACTCGACAACTTATAAAAGATGGAAAAAAAAATAAAGTTTTATATAAGAAGATTAAATTACCAATAAATGTAATCTTATTTCATGGAAGTAAAGATGACGTAGTACCAGTATCATTTTCTAAAAAAGTTTTAAAAATTTTTACCAAAAGTAAAAAAAAACTTATTGTTATAAAAAATGGAGATCATAGCCTTTCAAGTAAAAAAAATATAAAAAGAATTATTAATGGAATTAATAAGATTATCAAAAATATTTTTTTAAAATAGATATATTTGGTCTCATCCAAAAATAAATATCATTTACAATCTTTTTAAGACCTCTTCGAGGATACCATTTATAAAGTTTTTTAACATAGTTTATGTTTGAGACATAGTAAGGTATATCATAAGACGATGTTTTTTTAACAACACCAATTTTTATTTTATTTTTTGTAATTTGTTTAGATAGCTTAGTTAGTTTAATTAGGTTTATTGAGTTTTTATTTCCTCCACCAACATTCATAAGTTTATTATTAATTTTTTTAATTTTTTTTATCTGTAATAAAATTAGTTCACATAAATCATCAATATGAAGTACGTCCCTTACTTGTTTGCCAGTCCCTCCGAAACCAATAAAATTTAATTTCAATTTATTTAGATGCCTCCATACCCATAAGCTCACAAAACCTTGCTCCTCTTTACCAAATTGCCATGGACCAGATACAAGCGCAACTCTATTTATTAGATATTTTATTTTATGAAGATAGGAGTATTCTTTTATTAAAAGCTCAGAACTTAATTTTGTAAAACCATAAATTGATTTAAAGTTTTCAACATTAAAATTTTCAGTTACAGATTCTTTTTTTTTTAATTTAAACAAGCTTTCTATTGCATAAACTCTTGAGCTCGAAAGGTAAATTATATCTGACCTATCCTTAGCACATTTTTTTAAAATATTAAATGTGGCTACAAGGTTTGAGTTAAAAACCTCATCAATTTTGTTTCGAGATACTTCAATAGCGGGTTCTGCAGCACAATGTATGACCAAATCAAATTTAGGAAGTCTTTTAAGTTTTTTTGATTTTGTTAAATCAATTTTGAAATTTTTAATTTTCTTTTTTAATAATCTTTCATAATTTAAAATTGATCCTTTTCTTGATAAATTATCAGCGCTTGTAATTTTTGCTTTTTTAATTTTACTTTTTAAAAATAATCCAAGATTAGACCCTATAAAACCACATCCACCAGTGATTAAAATCTTCATTTTTATTATCCTGTCTGTAAAATATTCTTTTTAAGAGTAATTGGATTCTCTAGTTTGTTCAACATTTCAATTGGACAAACTTGTTTGAAATTTTCTAATTCTTTTGAAAAATTATCTAAAATATTTTCTGAAGTTTTTGATCCTGTTTCTGAATTATACTCCTCTATTAATGTTTTAAGTCTGCCACGCCAGTAATTTGTTTCAGGTTTTTGCCATATAACAGAAGTTGGATTTACATAATTTTCAAATACATTTTTTGGATCATATACAAAAGCTATTCCTCCTGTCATACCAGCAGCAAAATTGTCACCAATATTACCCAGTATTACAACCTCTCCACCTGTCATATATTCACAACCATTAGCGTCACAACCCTCTATAACGGATATCCCTCCTGAATTTCTGACAGCAAATCTTTCTCCTGCTTTACCTGCTGCAAAGAGTTTGCCTGAAGTAGCGCCATACAACACGGTGTTTCCGATAATTGTGTTTTCATTAGTCTTCAAATTATTTTCTTTTGAAGGCTTCACTATAATTGTTCCTCCTGACAGGCCTTTTGCAACATAATCATTGGCATCTCCAGTTAAATTTATTTTTATACTTTTTGTTAAGAAAGCTCCTAAAGATTGTCCTGCTGATCCAGAAAGATTAATTGTTAAATTATTAATTTGTAAAGTATCTCCAAAATTTTTAAAAATATAATGAGACAATCTTGTCCCAACTGCTCTATCTGTATTTTCTACTTTTAAATCATGGAAAACTTTTTCTTTTCTTCCTAGTTTTTCTTTTATAGCGCCCCATGTTTTCTCGTCCACATTATTATCTGGTACTGGGTTTATAAGATCACTTTCAGAATACATTTTGTTTTTACCTGGATCAGTTTGAATTAGGAGAGGGTTTAAATCTAAATCATCAAGATTAGGAGAACCTCTACTTACTTGGTGTAAAAGATCTGTTCTACCAATTACATCTTTCAGAGACTTAAACCCAAGTGAGGCCAATATTTCCCTTACCTCCATAGCTATAAAAGTAAAAAAATTCACAACTTTTTCGGGAGTTCCTGTAAATTTTTCTCTTAACTTTTTATCTTGAGAACAAACCCCAACCGGGCATGTATTAGAATGACATTGTCTAACCATTATACATCCCATTGCTATTAAAGATGAAGTTCCCATACCATATTCCTCTGCGCCCATCATTGCGGCAATAACAATATCTCTTCCGGTTTTTATACCTCCATCTGTTCTTAAGGTAACTTTATGTCTGAGTTGATTTAATGTTAAAATTTGATTTACCTCAGTTAACCCCATCTCCCAAGGTATGCCTGCATATTTAACGCTTGTTTGCGGGCTTGCGCCTGTCCCGCCTGAATGTCCTGAGATTAATATCACATCTGCTTTAGCTTTTGCCACTCCTGCAGCAATTGTGCCAATACCAGTTGCGGCTACTAGTTTGACTCCTATTCTTGCATTGGGATTTACTTGTTTTAAATCATAAATTAATTGTGCCAAATCTTCTATTGAGTAAATATCATGATGGGGTGGAGGTGAAATTAACGTTACTCCTGGTGTTGAATATCTTAATTTTGCAATTTCCTCTGTAACTTTAAAACCTGGTAACTGCCCACCTTCCCCAGGCTTAGCACCTTGTGCAATCTTAATTTCAATTTCCTTGCAATTATTCAAATATTTTACAGTAACGCCAAATCTCGCAGAAGCTACTTGTTTAACTTTTGAATTTGCAGAGTCTCCATTCTTAAGAGGTTTAGATCTTTTTTCATCTTCACCTCCTTCTCCACTGCATGAAGAACCATTGATCCTGTTCATTCCTATTGCGAGTGTTTCGTGTGCCTCTGCAGACAAAGCGCCATGGGACATGCTCCCACTACCAAATCTTGGTGTAATTTTTTCAATGGACTCAACTTCGTTTATATCAATTGGTCTATTTATTTTTCTAAACTCTAGCAAGTCTCTTAAATTAGTAGGACTCAAATTATTCATTATTTCTGAATATTTTTTAAAAGTTTCATATGATTTTTTACCAACTGAATTCTGTAAAAGATGTATAAGATTTCCTTGAAATTGATGATTTTCTCCAGATTTTCTATATTTATAAAGGCCACCGATTGGTAAAACCACTAGATTTTTTTGGTTTGCTTTAAAGTGTAATTCTCTAATTTTTTTTTCTATTCCATAAATTCCTATACCAGATATCCTGGATGTCATTCCTGGAAAAAAATCTGCAACCAAGCCTCTGCTCAATCCCACGGCTTCAAAGTTACATCCTCCTCTATAAGAGCTTAAAACTGAAATGCCCATCTTAGACATTATTTTTAATAGTCCTGCATTTATAGATTTTTTAAATCTTTCAACGCAAGTTTTAAAATCTAAGTTTCCGAATAATTTTTTTTCATATCTTTGATAGATACTATCTATTGCTAAATATGGATTTATCGTGGTTGCACCAACTCCGATCAAAACTGCAAATGAATGGGTATCCATTGCCTCAGAGGTTTGAACATTTATTGATGCATAACCTCTTAGAGAGTGTTTGACTAAGTTTGAATTTATTGCACCTACGGCTAAAATCATAGGCACATTCGCCCTGCTCTCAGAAATATTTTGATCAGATAAAATTAAGTGATTTGCACCTTCTCGGACTGCAATTTCTGATTCTTCTTTGATTTGATCTATTCTTATTTTTAAATTATCTTTTAGATCAAAAGTACAATCTATAACTCTAACTTTTTCAGAAAACATATTTCTAAATTTTTTAAGCTGTGAGTTGGTCAGAATTGGGCTATCTAGAACATAAATATTCTCTTTTGTTAAATTCTCAAAATCTAAAATATTACCTAAGTTACCAAATCTAGTTTTTAAACTCATAACTTTATTTTCTCTTAAAGAATCTATTGGTGGGTTGGTGACCTGGCTAAAATTTTGTCTAAAATAATGGGAAATTGGTCTATAATGATTTGATAAAACAGCAACCGGGGTATCATCACCCATTGATCCTGTGGCTTCTTTTGCATCCTCAACCATCGGATGGAGTATCAATTCTAAATCTTCAATACTATATCCTGATGAAAATTGCCGTTTCCTGAGATCTTCTTTAGAAAAATTACAAAATTCTTTTTCAGTAATAATTTTTTTATCTAAATGAATTATTTGTTTATTAAATTGTTTATAATCTTTTGACAAATAATCTTTAATATCTTTGTCTTTGAAAATCTTTCCATTTTTTAAATTAACTGCTATAAGCTGCCCTGGCCCCAATCTTCCTTTTGATTTTATTTTGTTTTCTGGAATTTCTACCATACCAGTCTCTGATCCGGCACAGAGTATATTATCAGAAGTAATAGAATATCTTAAAGGCCTAAGACCATTCCTATCTGTTGCAGCTATAACCCATTTGCTATCTGTAGCGCATATGGCGGCTGGTCCGTCCCACGGTTCTATTGTACTATTTAAAACATCGAAAAGTTGTTGATGAGCTTTTGGTAAAATTTTACTTCTTTTTGACCATGCATCAGGCATCATCATTAATTTAATTAATGGTACTGGTTTGCCAGAATGAATTAAAACTTCAAAAACGTTGTCTAGTGCAGCAGAGTCTGAATTTCCAGGTGTTATAACTGGTTTTAGGTCATCTACATTTTTAAAAAGATTACTTGACATATCTTGTTCGTGTATTTTCATCCAGTTAATGTTACCTTTGAGTGTGTTGATTTCACCGTTATGAGCTAGACATCTAAATGGCTGAGCTAATTTCCAGCTAGGAAAAGTATTTGTAGAAAATCTTTGATGAAAAATAGCATATCTGGATATAAAACGTTCATCACTTAAATCAGGATAAAAATCCGATAAAGCTTCTGCTAAAAACATACCTTTATAAATAATAGATCGTGAGCTTATCGAGCATATATAAAAATCATCAATTTGCTCTTTTCTTGTAACTTTTAGTATTTTTTTCCTCGATACAAAAAGGAGTCTTTCCAGTTCGTTTCTCTCAATTAATTTATTACTTTTGAAAATTACCTGGGTTATTTCTGGTCTATTTGAATCTGCGGTTTTTCCTAAAACACTTGGATTTACTGGAACTTGCCTCCACCCATAAATATAAAAATCTTCTTCTAACAGGGTTTTTTCCACAATTGTCTTTGCTTTTTCTTGCATAGCATATTCATTTTTTGGCAAGAAAATCATACCAACACAAATTTCATCAGTGCCCTTGTGTTCGTGACCTGTATCTTTTATTTTTTCTAAAAAAAATTTTTTTGGTATCTCTATGCAAATACCCGCACCATCACCTGATTTACCATCTGCATCAACAGCTCCTCTGTGCCAAACAGATTTTAAGGATTCAATACCGTATTCAACAACTTTTCTTCTTTTTATTCCATCAAGTGAGGCTATTAATCCAACTCCACAAGCGTCATGCTCTAAAGAGGAATTATAAGAATAATTTTTCTCCAGAAGTTTTTTATTTTTTAAATATAATTTCATGCGGCTTGTTCTTTCTTTTTGTTAATAGTATTTAGGTATTTTTGTATTTCTGATGCTGCGTCTCTCCCATCTCTTATTGCCCAAACAACCAAAGAAGCCCCTCTTACGATATCACCGGCTGCAAAAACGCCGTCTAGACTTGTTTGCATAGTTTTTAAATCTATCTTGATTGTTCCCCATTTAGAAATAGCTAATTCTTCAGCATTGAACAATTTTGGAATATTTTCTGGGTCAAAACCTAAAGATTTTATCACTAAATCAGCTGGTATTTTATACTCTGAATCTTTTTCAATTTCTGGTCTTCTTCTTCCTGATGCATCTGGCTTTCCTAATTTCATTTTATTAACTTCAACAAAACTTATTTTAGAATCGCCAATAAAACTTTTAGGACTTGTTAGCCACACAAACTCAACACCCTCCTCTATCGCATTGCCTACTTCTCTTGCTGAACCTGGCATATTTTCTCTATCCCTTCTATATAAACATTTAACAGATTTTGCTTTTTGTCTAACAGAAGTTCTAACGCAATCCATTGCGGTATCACCACCTCCTATTACAACTACATTTTTACCTTCTGCATTTAATGTGCCATCATCAAATAATTTTACTTTGTCACCTAAACCTTTTCTATTTGATGCAGTTAGAAATTCCATTGCAGGGAAAATATTTTTTAAATTATGACCAGGGATATTGATCTCTCTTGCCTTATAAACTCCTGTAGCGATTAAAATTGCATCGTGTTTTTCTTTTAATTCATGTAAAGTTTTGTCTTTTCCAACTTCAAAGTTTTGTACAAATTTAATTCCACTGTTTTTTAAAAGTTTAGTTCTTCTTTCTACAACAAATTTTTCAAGTTTAAAATTTGGTATTCCGTAAATTAAAAGTCCTCCTGGTC
>MDSV01139825.1_pt1 | contig 11078 bp, 8 predicted proteins | sample 810851 | NCBI WGS metagenome assembly MDSV01 (sample SAMN05326640, study PRJNA326480) | marine metagenome | isolation source: seawater | place: Atlantic Ocean: North East | collected 2012 | reverse complement strand
TAAAATAATGAGAAATACTTTGTCTATACTAATATTTATGTCTATTATATTATTTTCTTGTAAAAGAGAAGGTTGTACAGATCCCATTGCTATTAATTTTGAAGACAATGCAAGCAAAGATGATGGTACATGTATTTATAAAAACTCGTTAACTATAAATTTTACCCAAACAGTAGATGGTGTGGATTTATTAGATGGCCATTCATGTTGTATAAGTTCATTAAATTATGAAAATACTGCACAAGAAAAATATAATGTACAAACATTAAAATATATTATATCTGACATTGCTCTTCATTCAAATAATGGTGATACATTATCAATAAAAGAAGTCCATTACATAGATGTTAATTCTAATACTACATTAAGGTTTGAAAAAACAGATTTAAAAGAAGGAAATTATTCTACTATTTCTTTTACTATGGGATTAAATAATGAAAATAACATAAGTAATAAATATGTAAATGAAACTTTCCATAGTCCTCTGATATGGCCAGAACCTTTAGGTGGTGGATATCATTATATGAAATTAGAAGGCGCCTATAATAATGATTCAACTTTTTACAATACACACACAGGCGCTATAGGAAATAGTAATACAGATCCTTTACGACAAGATTATTCATTTAATGTTTCAGAAAACATTTCAATTAATATAACTGATAGGAGCAGAAATAGGATTACAATAAATATGGAAATAAATAATTGGTATAATAATCCTCATACGATTAACTTTGCAAGTAGTATTATGGCAGACAGTTTAAAACAAATGAAAATTTATCAAAATGGAATACAAGATGTATTCTCTATTGAATAAATTAATTTAATGAAAAAGATATTATATTTTTTTTGTTTAAGTATTATAGTAATTGGATGTAAAAAAGATCTTGCTCCATTAAGCGGTTGCACAGATTCGAATGCAATTAATTATAATCCTAATGCCATAATTGAAGATAATAGTTGTAACTACTTTTCACCAACACCATATGAGATAATTACACCTAATGGGTTTCCAGATATGCTCATACCAGAAAATAATCCCACAACTATAGAAGGTGTTTTCCTTGGAGAAAAACTCTTTAATGATCCGATTCTAAGTGCTAATAATACTTTAGCATGTATAAACTGTCACATGAGAGAAACAGCTTTCTCAGATATAAATCAATATAGTACTGGTATAGATGGAATACAAGGAACAAGAAATGCTTCAGCACTAATCAATCTTGGATGGAATAATGATTTCAATTGGGATGGTAGCGCAAAGTCTTTAGAAGATCAGGCATTTGAGCCTATAAGAAACCCCATAGAAATGCATAATAGTTGGGTGAATGTAGAAAATACACTCAATAACCATAATGAATACCCTAAACTATTTAAAGAAGCTTTTAATATAAATAAAATCGATTCTAATCATATTGTAATGGCTATTGCGCAATTTGAAAGAACATTAATATCTAACAATAGTAAATTTGATAGATTTTTAAAAGGTCTTGAGCCTTTAACACCTTCTGAACTTAACGGCTATGCTATATTTAACTCAGAGAAAGGTGACTGCTTTCATTGTCATGGAACAAGCCTTTTTATGGATAATTTATTTCACAATAATGGATTAGATACAGAACCATTTATTGATATAGGTTTAGCAAAAGTAACTAATAATATAGGAGATTATGGTAAATTTAAAACTCCAACTTTAAGAAATGTAGAGTTTACTGCTCCATATATGCATGATGGAAGATTTGCAACTTTAGAAGAGGTCATAGAACATTATAATAGCGGCGGTAAATATTCTTCTACAGTAGATCCATTAATGAAAAAAATAGGTGTTGGATTACAACTAACTAATAAAGAAAAAGAAGATTTGATTGCATATTTAAAGACTCTTTCAGACAACAATTTTATAACAGATTAATATTTATTTTTTCAGTAAGTTTGTATTATGAAAATTATTTTTTCATTTTTATTTCTATGTTTACACTCAATAACAATTGCACAATCTATTAGATGTGGAAGCGATTACAGATTACAAAAATTTCTTAAGACTAGTGAAAAAGCTATCGATCAAAGAAAAAAACTAGAGGAAAAAACGAAAAATTTTACATCAACAAAGTCAGCAAGTTTAGTAATTCCTGTAGTTGTACATATTGTGTATAAAAATAATTCGGAAAATATTTCGGATAATCAAATTATATCGCAACTTGATGTACTATCTAAAGATTTTACTAGAAATAATACTGATAGATTTAATACACCAAGTGATTTTCATCCTATTGTATCTAATTTGCAAATTGAATTTTGCCTAGCAAAACAAACACCAGATGGACTACCTAGTAATGGAATCATTAGAAAAGAAACAATAAATAATAATTTTTTATTGGATGAAAATAAAATATTCCATGATTCTTTGGGAGGAAGTACAGCTTGGAATACAGAAAAATATTTAAATATTTGGGTGTGTGAAATAGAAGATGGAATTCTTGGCTGGAGTCAATATCCTGCAGGAGGAAATATCAATACTGATGGGGTTGTAATTAACTATGAACATTTTGGTACAATTGGCACAGCATTATCTCCATATGATTTAGGTAGAACAGCAACCCATGAAGTAGGCCACTGGTTCAATTTATATCATCTATGGGGTGACAGCAATTGCGGTGATGACTTTGTAAGTGATACTCCTGAACAAGAATATGCGAATTTTGGATGTAAAATTCATCCTAATATAAGTTGTAATAATAATGGTGATATGTTTATGAATTATATGGATTATACAAACGATAATTGTATGAATTCTTTTACACATGGACAAAAAAATAGAGTATGGTCTGCTATTTCGAACTATAGAAATGGATTATTAAATTCTAAAGGATGTGAATTAGTAACTATACCTAATAGTGATGCAGGAATACTAGACATACTTCAACCTAATAATCAAATACAAGAATGTTCAACTCCAATTAACCCATCCATTGTTTTAAAAAATTATGGAGATACATTTCTAAATTCTGTTATCATTAAATATAATATAGATGGAAGCAATTATTACTATTATAGTTGGAACGGCAATTTAACAAGTGGAGAAACTGATACTATTTATTTACCAGCGATTAAGAGTACTGGAACAACACATTTATTGAATATATATTCAGAATTTCCAAATGGATCTATAGATATAAATACTTCAAATGATATGAAGAGTTTAATTTTTAATACAATAGATGGAGAAAATGTCAATTTAAATATATTGACTGATAATTATGGTCATGAAACTTCCTGGAAATTAATTGATGATCAAAATAATATTATTGATGAAATTTCATCACTAAATAATAATACATTATATAATACCAAATATTGTCTTGATTATGGTTGTTATAAATTTATCATTACTGATAGTAATGGAGATGGAATATGTTGTGATTATGGAAATGGATATGCTGAAATAGAAAAAGTTCTCGGCTTGAACAAACTAGTTAGTATAAAAAACTTCTTGTTTTCTGACACAGCAAACTTTTGTATAGGTATAACATCTTTAGAAAATATACTAAAAAATCAATATATATACCCAAATCCAACAACTGGCAATATAGCTATAAATGTAACTGAAATACCGCAAAATAAAACTATATTCGCAAGCATTTATAACATCTATGGACAATTAGTTTATCATGTAGAAACTATAAATAATACACAAGTTGATATAAGTAATTTAAATAATGGAATATACATGATAATAGTTACTACAAATAAAAAACAATATATAGACAAAATAATACTAGAGAATTAAGATGAAGAAGATTATTATAACAATTTTTTTACTACAAAGCTTTTGTCTATATCCACAAGAAAAAAAAATAAATAAATGTGGAAGCATGCACTTATTAAACAGCAAGCTTAATTCTGATCCAGATTTCTTGATTAATAGACAATTAATCATGCTTGAAAATTTAAGATTGATAGAGCAGAATAAAAAAGAAAGTAACACAATTAATATTCCTATCGTTATACATATTGTTCATAGACAAACTCATTCTAATATAGGCCAAGGGACAAACATTTCAGATGAGCAAATAATGGATGGTATAAGAATACTTAATGAAGATTACAGCAAAACTAATCCTGAATTTCCCAATCCACCTAGAGATTTATTTACAACTGTTGCTGGAAATCCAAATCTAAAATTCTGTCTTGCTACAAGTGATCCAAATGGAAATCCTACTACTGGTATAACTAGAACAGCTTCCTCTGTAAATAATTTTGATTACAATAGTAGTACTGGTAATTATGCTATGAAAAGGGATAATTTAGGGGGGAAAAACTCATGGGATACAGAAAAATATTTAAATATTTGGGTATGTGATATTGCAAATGGTGGTCCAGTAGGTTTTGCAACTTTTCCTGGATGGACTCCAGCAAATAGAGATGGTATAGTAGTAGATTATCAATATTTTGGAAGTATTCAAGTAGCTAATTTTAGTGATGGTAGAACTTTAACACATGAAGTAGGACATTATCTTGGTTTATTTCATACATTCTGTGACAACGGTCAAGGCTCACCCCCATATTGTTGTGATAATGATGGGGGGTGGTTTGGGGGTGTTTATGATACTCCTGGAGCACAAGGAGATGCAAATGATACATATTATGGTGGTGTAAATAATTCTATACCATCTCCTTCAGATCCTGAATATAATTCATGTAATGATTTATCTTGGGGTTTTAGCAGTGATCTGCCAGACATGCATGAAAACTACATGTCATATGCTGCAAATACATGGATGTTTACTCAAGATCAAGCAAGTGTCATGCAAGCAACGCTAAATAGTTCAAGAATTAGTTTAAAAAACTCCCCTGTATCCATTAACTGTAGCGGAAGTACTACTGGCATTAATAATATTCAAAATAATATCAAAATTTCACCAAATCCTTCACAAGGTATAATAAATATAAATACAAAAAGTGATATAGAAATATTAGAAATCTATAACCTTTTATCGCAAAAAATACTTTTTCAAAATAAACCTAAAAACACAATTGATTTGAGTTTTTTAAAGAATGGTAATTATTATTTAAAGATAAAAACATCTTCAGAGATTTTTATAAGTAAAATAGTAATTCTAAAATGATAAATAATAATATACTAAATGAAGATAATATTCATAGAAATATTAAATCAATAGTAAAAAAAATAACAGAAAGAAAAAGAATAGATAATAAAGAAGGATTAAAATTATTTAATGAAGCTCCATTATCCCTAATAGGTTTTCTAGCAAATGAAATAAGAGAAGAGAAAAATAAAAATTACACCTACTTTAATAAAAATATACATATTGAACCAACCAATATTTGTGTTTTTGATTGTAAATTCTGTTCATATTCAAAATTACTGAGAGATAAAGAAAAAGGATGGAAATATGATATTAATCAAATGCTTGATAAAATTAAAGCATATAAAGAAAATGAAATTACAGAAGTACATATTGTTGGAGGAGTACATCCAAAAATGGGTCTACACTATTTTATTGATTTAATAAAAAAAATAAAAAAAATTAGACCAAAAATTCATATTAAAGCATTTACAGCTGTTGAATTAGAATATATGTGTAGAAAAGCAAAAGTTAGCTATAAAGAAGGATTAAAAATGTTAAAAGATGCAGGTCAAGAATCTCTTCCTGGTGGTGGAGCAGAAATATTCGATGAAAAAATACGAAATAAAATCTGTAAAGATAAATGCAGTACAGAACAATGGTTAGAAATACACGAAGAAGCACACAAATTAAATATGCCTTCAAATGCTACAATGCTATATGGTCACATTGAGAAAACTGAACATATAATAGATCATATGTATAGATTAAGAAAACTACAAGATAAAACCAATGGATTTAATGCATTTATTCCATTAAAATTTAGAAATAAGAATAATCAAATGTCTAATATTGATGAAGCAAGCATAATTTATGATTTAAAGATTTATTCATTTTCAAGAATCTTTATGGATAATTTCGATCATATAAAAGCATACTGGCCAATGATTGGAAAAAAGACGACTCAGACTTTACTTTCTTTTGGAGTTGATGACATAGATGGAACAATTGATGATTCAACTAAAATATATTCTATGGCTGGAGCACAAGATCAAAATCCTAAAATGAGCACACATGAAATAATTAAATTAATAACAGATGTTGATAGAATAGCAGTAGAACGAGATACAAGATATAATATTATAAAAGAATATCAAACTATTTGATGAATAGCATACTTTCTCCATTTCTCAATTAATTTCTTCATATCAATAGGTAAATCTGATTGAAAAGAAACCTGCTCTTTAGATATTGGATGTTGAAATGATAATGAAATAGCATGTAATGCTTGCCTACTACAAATTTTAAAGCAATTATTGACAAACTGTTTATATTTTGTAAAAGTAGTTCCCTTTAATATTGCATTACCTCCATACTCTTCATCATTAAATAGCGGATATCCTAAATACTTGAAATGTGTTCTTATTTGATGTGTCCTACCAGTTTCCAACTTACATTCCACCAAAGTAGTGTATCCAAATCTTTCTAATACTTTATAATGTGTAATTGCATGCTTGCCGTGATGTCCATCAGAATAAACATCCATTATTTTTCTATTTTTAAGACTTCTACCAATGTTTCCTGATATTGTACCATTATTTTCTTTTAAATCACCCCAGACTAATGCAATATACTTTCTATCAAGATCTCGATCTCTAAATTTTTTTGAAAGAATTTCCATACTATTCTCTGTCTTTGCAACAACTAGTATACCTGATGTATTCTTATCTAATCTATGTACTAAACCAGGACGATCCTCCTCACCCATATTAGGAAGATTATCAAAATGATAACTTAATGCATTAACCAAAGTACCTTCACGATTACCGAATCCGGGATGAACAACCATACCAGCTTTTTTATTTACTAGTAAAATCTCTTCATCTTCATAAACAATATCTAACGGTATTTTCTGGGGCAAAACTTCATATACTTCCTTAGGAAAATCATATACAATTTTGACTATATCTTTAGGTTTTACTTTATAATTAGATTTTATAGGTTGATCGTTTACAAGTACATTACCAGTTCTTATTGCTTTTTGAATTTTATTTCTTGTAGCATTTTCAACAAAATTTAAAATAAATTTATCAACACGTAAAGGATTTTGCTTGGCATCAGCAACAATTTTTATATGTTCAAATTGATTTTCTTCTTGCTTCATTGAACTATCAATTTCTTGTATGTTTTATTAGCACCATAGATAACTTCAATTATATAAACACCTGGCGAATAAGAAAGTAATGATAAATTTATATGATTTTTCTTAAGATTATATTCTTTCTGCAATGCTCCAAACATATTATAAATATTTAGTGTGCAATTTGAATAAGGCAATTCTATAAAAACATTTTGATTAGCAGGATTTGGAAATAAAGAAAAACTAAATTTACTTTCAAAATTAATATTTGTAATTTCTTTTTGATTTAACACTGGTCTTATCATCCAAGATCCAGGAAATTGTGAATTTGTCCAGCCTCCACCTACATCATAAAACATATACTGATTAGCAATATTATTTTTATCTAAACCTATATTTAATAAATCATTTGTATTTTGTTTCCATCCAATATAAAATGTTCCCTTTGGTAACATAAAAGGATCTTTAAGATGATATGTGTAAAATCCTCTATCAAGAGAATGATAGGGAATTAATTCTTCAGTATATAAAGTATCACCAGGCGCACCTGCATTATCATTCCAAACAGTAAATCGAAATGAAATATCATTTACGGAATCTAACATTTGTGGAAAATACATTTGAACAGCTCTTAATTTATCTGGACGATTTAATTCAAATTGATATGCAATCTTAGCACCATTAACATTAATTCCATACGCAGATTCAGCTATACCATCATCATATGAGTAATGTGAGAAAAAATTTTGATTTATGTTTAGAGTATCATTTTTCTTATAATCATTTAATGCCGTTTTAATAATATGTTGTATAAAAAACATTGAGCTATCTGAAGAATTAATAGGAAAGATAGAGTTGTTTATATTAATTGAAGGATTATTAAACGAAAAATTACCTATTGAATCGTAATCCTGAACACTAACATTTCTCCAAGTTCCTGTTGAAGGATAATGATCTGTCAATTGTAAAGACGATACATCATCATTAAATGAATACACATTATATTGATACTGCACACTTATATTTCCTTGATTATTACGTAATTTTAAATCTATGGAATCAGCTAATTCAGTACCAATTATCATCCCTTCTTTAAACTGATTCCATGGCATCTCATTATACCTTCTTAAAAAAGAAGGCGGATTATAAACAAATGAAATGTCTTGAATAGAACTCGTATCAAGAATAGATGTAAATTCATCCAATTTGACATAATCAATGTTCCAGTGATCAAAATTTCCTGATAGTGTAGCTTTATTTCTGAATCTAAACTGAAAATCTGAATGTAAAAAAATCGGATCATTAATAATTTCAATGTGCTTTATAAATTCATGATTATAATCTCCAGGCACTGACCAAATCTTATTCCAATAATTATTTTCGTTCTTAATTTCTAAAACTAAAGAATCTTCAGTTTGTGGATTATCTCCAAAACCTTGGGGTTGATAATAAAACATTAAATATATTGAATCAATATTAGATAAATCAATATTGTTAGAAATCAATATATCTGCATCACCTTGAGGATTAGATATATCAATTGAATATGCTAAACCATCAGAACCTAATCCATCAAAGGTTGCAACACCTATTGTTGGGGGGTTAATTCCATACGTACGGTTAATAAAAATACTACTATATTGCCAAAGATTTGAGTCCGCAATATATGAGTTGCTAGAAAAATCATCTATAAATGGCAACGATACAAAGGAATTGCTTAATTTAGAAATTGATACATTTTTATTTAAAAGGGGATTAAACTTTAAATGACTAACAATTTCTTGACAATGTAGCAAATACGATGAAAAGATTAATAAATTTATTATAATGAATTTCATATTAATTATTAATGAAAATATAAGTCTACAGATGAGCCTAAATTTAATTTATTTTCTTGATCACTAATTGGATATTGTTTATAAATGACAGCAGTTGAAGAATCATAAACAGAAGCACCATATATCTCTACTCCAATATTTAATGATGAATTTTTTAAAATGTTATTAGCTTCATTTCTATTAAACCCAATTAAACTAGGAATAATTACCATTTCATTACTCAACCCTTTACCTACAACCAAATCAACAACTGTACCAATATATAATTCTTGACCTTTTTCTATAGCTAGACCATTAACAGAGAAATCTAAAACTTTATTTGTTGCTATATCAATACGATATTCTAAATCCCCAACTTCAATACCTAAATTTTCTAATTTACTAATAGCTTGCCTTAATGATAAATCATAAATATCTGGAAATATTATCTTTTTAAGATTCAATGAATTAATTGTTAAATAAATTCTTCTATTTTTTTTAACATATGTAAAAGAATCTGGAGATTGACGAATAACAATTCCCCGTGGTCTATGCTGATCAAAAATTGAATCAATAACAACATATCTTAAATTATTGGCATCTGTTATTGAATCAACATCTTTAATGTTAACACCATAATAATTAGGAACTACAATATGGTTATTGTGCAAAGTATAAAAATCTAAACCCTTAAGCCAAACAAAAAATAAAACTATCAAACAAAAAGAAGCTAAAATGAAATGTTTAACAATATTAGATTCTAATATTTTATTTTTAAAATTTTCCATTCAAAATATTAACGATTAATAATAAGAAAAATTATTCTTTCAAAGATAACAATTATGAAAAGATAAAATTTTAATAAATTGAATAAAAATATCATAAATTTGTAACTATAAATGAAAAGAATAGCGATATTAACAGGTGGTGATTCGGTAGAATATGATATATCTATCCAAAGTGCCAAGACAGTCAAAGAAAATCTTGATAATAAAATATTTGATGGGATTATTATTAATTTAAAGAATAATATATTTAAAGCACATTATAAAGATAAAATATATAATATTAATTATAATGATTTTTCATTTATTTATAACAACGAAAAAATTGTATTTGATATAATCTTCATTGTTATACATGGTGCGCCCGCTGAAAACGGAAAAATTCAAAAATATTTTGATAAATTAACTATTCCTTATACAGCATGCGATTCAAAAACATCAAATCTAACTTTCAATAAATATAAATGTAATAAGAAAGTAAAAGAATTAGGATTTGATATACCAAATACATATTTATATAGTAAGCATAAAAAAAATAATATTGAAGAAATTATAAATAAAATAAAAATTCCATGCTTTGTAAAACCAAATGAATCAGGATCAAGTTACGGCATTTCAAAGATTAAATCAGTTAATGACTTAACTGATGGTATAAATAATGCTTTGAAATATAGCTTAGATGTAGTAATTGAGGAAGCAATTTCAGGAATTGAAGTCACTTGTGGTGTTTTTTTTAATACTATAACAAAAACAATACATAAACTACCAATTACAGAAATAAGAACTAAAGAAGAATTTTTTAATTACAAAGCAAAATATGAAGGTAAATCACAAGAAATAACACCAGCAAAAATCCACCCTATTTTAACAAAAAAAATACATGTCATTACTAAAAAAATATATGAAAATTTATCACTTAAAGGATTATGCAGAATAGATTATATTATAAGGAATAACACCCCTTATGTTATAGAAATTAATACTATTCCTGGGCTTTCTGAAAAAAGCATTATCCCTCAACAAATTAAAGCAGCAGGTCTTAGTTTAGAAGAAGTTTTTACAATGTGTCTCTTACAGGAAAAAAATTAATAATATATTAGCAATCTAAAAATTTAATAAATGAGCAATAAAACTAATGATGATCGATTAAAAATATTACAAGAACGTCTTAAACAACTAAAAGAAAGAGATGAAGAAAGTAATGATTTAAATCATAGTAGCAGTAGTCAAGAAAATCAAAATAAAATAG
>MDSV01179384.1_pt1 | contig 11079 bp, 9 predicted proteins | sample 810851 | NCBI WGS metagenome assembly MDSV01 (sample SAMN05326640, study PRJNA326480) | marine metagenome | isolation source: seawater | place: Atlantic Ocean: North East | collected 2012 | reverse complement strand
TCGTACCTTCTATTTTTCCGATCTGGGCAAGCTCGGCTATCCGCTCAAGAAGCCGTTCCCCGTTGATTGACACTGATGGGTCATTTGGCAAAGCCATATCTTCATTGAACCCGATTCACCCACTAAATAGCGAGTGATTCCCGTCGTCCTCATATTTCGTTAGTGTTCACTGACTACTACTTCATCGGAGATCTCGTGACTCGACCGGCTCTGTACCTCCAAGATGCTCACGCAATTAGTGAGGGAATTGAATTTGCCAGGTACGCCGAGGACAGCGGATTTGATGCAGTTTGGCAGGCAGATTCACGCTTGGTTCGCGAAGCCTCTGTGCCGATGGCTGCATTTGCAGCGACAACTCAACGAATCAAGATCGGTTCGGGAGTAGTAGATGTATGGACACGCAATCCAGCTCGACTTGCTTCAATGTTCGCCACTCTCGATGATCTAGCGCCTGGAAGAATTTTGTGCGGGCTAGGTGCTTGGTGGGATCCCTTAGCGACCAAGGTGGGAGTTTCACGCGATCGACCTTTGACTGTTATGCGTGAAGTAGTCACCGCGGTCCGTGCTCTTCTGGCAAATGAAACCGTGACTTTTGACGGGAATTTCGTGAAACTCGACGGCGTCGAGTTGGACTACGTCTACCAGGATCGTAAACCCAAAGATGTTCCGATATACATCGGAGCCACTGGGATGAAAATGATGGAGTTGACTGGCGAAATCGCAGACGGAGTAGTCCTTAACTATCTAGTTTCCCCTGACTACAACGCTCGTGCTATGGACGCCCTAGAGAGAGGCGCGGCGAAGCGCGGGCGAACGATCGATGATCTTGATCGTCCCCAACTGGTGGTGTGTTCGGTGCACGAAGACCGTGACACTGCACTAGATATGGCCAGAAATATGGTCGCTCAATATCTCGGCCAACAACCTCACATAATGGAAGCTTCAGGTGTGCCGAAGTCGTTACTTGAAGCGGTGGGAGAAGTACTCACCTGGCCAGCCACTCATGAACAAGTAGAAGCTGCGGCAAAGCTGATCCCAGACGAAATTGTGCAAATGCTCACAGCTTCGGGCACGGCAGCAGAAGCACGTGAGGCAGTAGCCGGTTACATGTCAAACGGCTGCACTTCACCCGTGCTATATCCATTAGGCGATGTTTACGCCACTATCGATGCTTTCGCTGGCTGGGATGGCTCAAATTAGGCCAAACCACGAGGGCGGCAAAGCCCTGCAACTTCTTCTTTGATCATTCTCTCTAAGGGCTCATCGCACCCTCAGAATGTGACAGAATGCGGAGGTTCGAAGTCGAAAAAACATAGAGATAGGGCGGTAGAAATGCGGAGGAAGATTGCAGCACTGCTAGCAGTCTGTATCGGGCTGGGCTTTGTACTCACTAGCTGCGGTGGAGATGATGGTGCCGATACAAAGGCGGCGTTCGTATACGTAGGTCCGGTTGGCGATGCCGGTTGGACTTATGCGCATGACGAAGGTCGGCAGTATGCGGAAAGTGAAACTGGGGTTGAAACGGCTTACGTAGAAGCAGTTCCTGAAGGAACAGCTGATTTCGCTAACTACGTTCGTGATTTCATCGACCAGGGTTACAACGTAATTATTGGTACCTCGTTTGGGTACATGGACGACATGCTCGCGTTAGCAGATGAATACCCTGACGTCGTTTTTGATCATGTCTCTGGGTACAAGATGAATGACAGCAACTTTGGTAACACCTTCGGCCGAATGTATGAACCTCGCTATCTTTCCGGAATGGTTGCAGGCTCAGCAACAAGTTCAGGTTTGATTGGCTACGTAGCCGCTTTCCCGATTCCCGAAGTCATCAGAGGAATTAATGCGTTCACACTTGGCGTCCAAGCTATAAACCCCAGCGCTCAAGTCGAAGTTATTTGGACGAGCACTTGGTTTGATCCAGTTGTCGAAGGTGACTCCGCACAAGCTCTCCTTGACAAAGGTGCCGACGTGATCGCCATGCATCAAGATTCAACAGCAGCGGGTGAAAAAGCTGAAGCAGCAGGGGCTCGTTGGGTTTCTTACAACTCCGATATGAGTGCCTTCGCTCCAAACGCTTTCTTGACAGCCCCTGTTTGGAATTGGGGACCGCGCTATGTCGAAATTATTGAGGACGCTAAGGCAGGCAACTACACGCCTAGTGCCTATTGGGGGTCAATGGCCGACGGAATCGTCGACCTTGCACCAATAGCAAGTGACGTCGACCAATCAGTAGTTGATCAGGTGATGGATGCAAAGGCTTCAATCATCGCAGGTGACCTGCATCCGTTTACCGGCCCAATCACAGATCAGGCCGGTAATGAGGTTCTCGGCGCAGGGGAAGTCATGGATGATGGAGCAATGCTCGGCATGATGTTCTTTGTCGAGGGCGTCATCGGATCCACTGGCTGAATTAGTTAGCTGGTAACAGCATCCAGCGGCGCCGGCGAGGAAAATCCACGTCGGCGCCGCTAGCGCGTTTGAGTAGAGGAGATTTTCCCCTTAATGACCCAAACCTCAACCCCCGGAGAAGAAGCTCAACTTTCGGTTGAATTGGCCGGTATTTGGAAAACATTTCCGGGAGTCGTAGCGAACGCCGGAGTTGATCTCGCCGTACGGCGAGGATCAATTCATGCTCTTCTAGGAGAGAACGGTGCTGGCAAATCAACTCTCATGAACATCCTCGCGGGCGTTTACAGACCCGACAGCGGTGAACTCAGAATCCAAGGTTTGCAGCACCAATTCCGTAATCCGGCTGATGCATTATCTGCCGGAGTTGGCATGGTCCACCAGGAATTTCGCTTGATTCCGTCTTTTTCAGTAGCTGAAAACGTTGTTCTGGGTGCAGCTCCGTCTGTAATCAAAACTCGTCAGATCGAACGCGACGTGGCTGCAATATCCCACAAGTTCGGTTTAAAGGTCGAACCTTCACAACCACTCTGGCAACTGTCTATGGGTGAGCGCCAAAAAGTCGAGATACTAAAGGTTCTGTGGCGTGATGCGCAGGTACTAATCCTCGACGAACCCACGACGGTGCTGACCCCCAGCGAAGTGGACGAATTGGGTGACATTTTGCGACGGATGGCAAATGATGGGCGTTCAATCGTTTTTATAAGCCACAAATTGCATGAAGTCTCAGGTATCTGCGATGAAGCCACGGTTTTAAGGCAAGGGAAAACCGTGGCCGGGTCATTAGATATGGCGACAACTGACAGCGACGAGCTCGCGCATCATATGGTCGGAACATCTCCTGCCATCGCTACCCGTCCTGAAGCAGCAACCCCAGGTCGTCCTCTACTGGAACTGAGAAACTTAAGCGCCGACGGTGATCGCGGTGTCTGCGCATTTTCAGATGTCAACTTCAAAATCAACTCTGGCGAAATAGTCGGTGTTGCCGGGGTTGCCGGTAACGGCCAGCGCGAACTAGCTGATGTTATTGCTGGGTTGAGGTCTCCGAGCAAGGGCACCTTAATGATGGATGGGACCGATATAACCGCAGCAAGTCCTCGCCGTCGTTTTCAGTCAGGCCTGGCTTACATTCCAGAGGATCGCCTTGGCGTGGGTTTAGCACCACGACTTTCGATAACAGACAATGCGATACTTCGTGTTTACCGTCAGCAGCGGCGTGGTCTGTTCATTTTGGCTGAGAAAGCCATGGCCTACTGCTCTGAAATCGTAAGTCGCTTTGGAGTTCGGTCAGGAGATCTCAATGGGCCAATCGCTACTCTGTCGGGAGGGAATCTTCAGCGCCTTTTGGTAGGTCGAGAACTAGACGGGGAACCTTCGGTAGTAGTTGCTTCACAACCTACGCGAGGTCTAGACGTTCAAGGTGTGAAGGCAATCCAAGATCTGTTACTTGATCAGCGGAATAGAGGCGCTGCGGTATTGATGATCTCAGAAGACCTCGATGAACTTCTCACTTTAACCGACCGTCTTCTTGTCATGGAAGGGGGGATCATACGCGCTGAGTTTGATCCTGGAACTGCGTCTCGACACGAAGTCGGGATGGCGATGCTCTCGCACGCACAGGTCACCGCTCAGTCGTGAAACGTCCTCGTTTAAACCTTCGGGAACGACCCCTGCCAGGCGGGCAGCCTGTGGCGTTTGGCATAGGTCTGGCGATCGCATTGTTTCTCGGTACATTGCTTCTTCTGGGTGCCGGGCATGATCCGTTAAGGATCTATTCGAGAATGTTCGAAGCCTCGCTGGGTGATCCTGATGCGTGGGCAATCACACTCAACCGTGCTGTCCCTCTTGGGCTTGCTGGGTTAGCGGTAGCTATCGCAGGCTCCATGGGACTTTGGAATATCGGAGCTGAAGGCCAAATCATGGCGGGCGCGATCGCGGCAGCCTGGGTGGCCCGAATAGGTGGTGATTGGCCTGGGTTTGCACTCATCACCGCCATGCTTATCGCTGCGATAGGTGGAGGTGGCCTCCTGGCGGTCGGGCCTGCCGTTGCTCGAGCCAAACTCGGTGTTAACGAGATCATCACAACTTTAATGCTCAACGAGGTCGCCATCAGACTGGTCCAATGGCTTGTCCACGGTCCTTGGAAAGACCCTGACTCATTCAACTTTCCATTAGCTCCTATGTTGCCTGACCAAGCGCGCCTACCAACACTCTTTAGCCGGGCACATTTCGGGTTGCTTATCGCAGCCGCTGTGATCGTTATGGCTTCTGTCGCCGTTCGTTACACCGCGTGGGGATACGAACTAAGAATTGCCGGGTCTTCAGGAGCCACGGCTCGCTATAGCGGGATCTCACTACCGAAGAAAGTCTTAACAGTTCTTGTGTTAAGCGGCGCCGTAGCAGGATTGGCGGGCGGTGTGGAATTAGCTGGTACCGCCGATCGTTTAACCGAAACTATTTCGAATGGGTTCGGCTTCGCTGGCATCATCGTGGCTGCCTTGGCTCTTATGCGCCCATCGGGTGTGGCCGCCGTCGCCTTACTTTTTGGCGCAGTCCAGATTGGCGGACAAAGTATCCAAACGCTTGGGGTTTCCTCGTCTGTTTCCACAATTCTCCAGGCATTTGTTCTGTTTGGAGCAATCGGAGCCGGAGTCTTTAGCCGGTATCGCCTTTCGCTGGATGGTGGATCACATTCAATCCCGGAGAAGGCTAAATCGTGAGCGAAGCATCACTGATTGGTCTGCTCTTCGCGACAGTGTCCTTCGGGGCTCTTCTCTACTTGGCAGCGCTAGGGGAACTGATAGCTGAAAAAGCAGGAATCCTAAACCTAGGTGTTGAGGGCATGATGGCAATCGGAGCCGTCACTGCTTTCATAGCTGGAGTCGAATTCCAAAACCCCTGGGTCGCCCTGATAATTGGAATGCTCAGCGGCGCTTTGTTGGCATCTGTACACGGTTTCTTCACTGTTGGGCTTGGAGCAGAGCAAGTTGTTTCAGGTTTATCCCTCACAATTTTAGGTCTCGGTCTCGCAGCATATTTAGGCAAGGATTACGTCGGGTTACCTCCTGGTGCCGAATTGGTGCCGGTCGAGTGGGGCGGTTTGTCTAACTTGCCGTGGGTCGGGCCAATCTTGTTTAGCCAGGCACCGATCGTTTACTTAGCCCTTCTGTTGGGGATAGCGGCCAGTTTGGTTCTTTCAAGCACCCGTCTAGGTCTGGCTCTGCGAGCAGCGGGTGAGTCAGCATCGTCTACTGATTCGGCTGGACACTCTGTCTTGGGCCTTCGCCTTTCCGCTGTAGCTGCTGGTGGCGCACTGGCAGGTGCTTCTGGGGCCTATTTGACTTTGAGCATTACTCCACAATGGGCTGAAGGCGTAACTGCGGGGCGCGGCTGGATCGCAGTAGCCCTAGTGATCTTTGGGGCTTGGCGACCAGGTCGAGTCGCGTGGGGTGCCTTGCTGTTCGGGGGGACACTGGCACTAAAAACCCGATTACAGACTTTCGGTGTCGATTTCTCACCAATAATTCTTTCCATGCTTCCCTATGTCTTGACACTTCTGATTCTTCTAATGATCTCAGTTCGCTCCCGTAAACGCCCTTCTCCTTCTCCAGCAGCGTTAGGACTGGCTTACCGCCGAGAAGAACGCTGAAACACCCTGCCTACCAACAGCGTTCATCCACACCCCTATTTGTCACATCGGAGTAAAATCGGTCATCATCATTTCGCTCAGTGTCTTCCCAAAGTTCGTCAAGGGCGGTCTTTAAAGGCAGCGGTTATGCTTCGGTGTCGTTCAGGGGCTTGCATCATCGGGGAAGAAAAAGCAATGTCGACACACGCGGTTGATGAAATTTCGGCGAGTTCAACATGAGACATGAAGAGTTGCCTGTCATTGATATCGAACCGTTTCGATTGGGTAATAACTCTGCAAAAAAGTCGGTAGCGCAGCAAGTTGATGAAGCGCTTTGCACAACTGGTTTCATGTCCATTGTTGGGCATGGCATTTCGGAAAAGCTTATTAAACGCGCTCGCGAGGCGGCTCTAGAGTTTTTCACACTCGACCTCGTTGAAAAAATGAAGATCGCTAACCCCCCCGAACACATGAGCCGGGGGTACAACTGGGTCGGCAATCGTTCGCTCGCTTACACCCTTGGTGAAGAAACGCCTCCCGACCTTCAGGAGGGTTTCGCTTTCGGACCCTTTGATTTTGACAGAAGTGGATATTACGCCCAACCAGAGGCGGCTAGCTTTTTCGCCCCAAATGTTTGGCCTAAACAGCCCTCAAATTTCCGATCTATTTTTGAGGACTATTACTTAGAGTTATCTTCACTCGCTCAAAAGATCATGTGTCTTTTTGCTGTCGCATTGGATCTACCAGAAGTTTATTTCAACGACAAAATAGACAAACCGACAAGCGTCGTACGCATAGTGCACTATCCGGCACAAGACACAGCTCCTCTAGACAACCAACTCCGAGCAGGGGCCCACACCGACTACGGCACACTGACAATTTTGTACGGGGACGATACACCAGGCGGACTCCAAGTCAGGCTCCGCAACGGTAGGTGGATCGATGTTCACCCGACACCTGAAGCACTGATCTGCAATGTCGGCGACCTTATGGCTCGGTGGACAAATGATCGGTGGATTTCCAATCTTCACCGCGTCGTAAACCCTCCCTCGAGGCATGCAAGCGCTAATCGCATCGCCATCCCGTTCTTCCATAACACAAACCATGACGCACTTATCGAGTGCGTCCCATCATGTCTTGGCACAGACGGCACAGCTAAATATCCGCCAGTACTGTTCAGTGATCTCTACCTTAAAAAGCAAACGAAGGCTGAACGTAAACCAGGCCTTACTGTTGGAAAGTTGCATGAGTAATGCATTACGCCCATCTTGGACTAGAGACTCCGGAGTACTACGTACCGGGGTTGCCAGTCGACTACGTCGCAGATCGCTACGGAATCCCACTAGCTGACATCGCGAAACTCGGCTCGGCGGAGAACCCGCACGGTGCCTCTCCCCTTGCGGCTGCAGCCGTTCAAGAATGTCTTGACAAATTGCACCTTTATCCTTCTTGGACCGCCGACCCCCTGAGGGAAAAGATTGCAGAAACTTATGGGTTTAACCCGGAAGAGATAATCTGCGGCGCTGGTGAAACGGAAATTCTTTCTCTCATAACGCGCGCCTTTTGCCCCCCTCATAACAAGATCCAAATGCCAGGCCCGTGTTTTCCCATCTATCACCTCTTCGCAGAAGCAGAAGGTCGAACTCCGGTCCTAGTCCATGAAGCCACCAACCGACAATCAATGGAATTAGATGTAGACATCTATATCGAAGCAATTGAAGCGGACACGCGGATTGTCTACATCACCAACCCCCACAGCCCATCAGGTACCTGGCTCGAGGAAAAGGACGTCCGACGCATTATCGAGGCCTGTCCAAATTCATTAGTTGTGCTCGATGAGGCATACGTTCATTATTCAGACACGCCGGGCTACATCCATCTTGCATCCGAATACGAGAATCTTGCTGTCTTACGAACATTTTCAAAGGCGTTCGGGCTAGCAGGTCTACGAATTGGATTCGGTGTCGCTTCGAAACCCGTCATCGACGCACTGCTGGCAGTGAAGCCAACCTGGAACATGGGCCAACTCCAAATTGCCGGCGGCGTTGCTGCGCTCGATGACGAAGCGCACGTCAAACAAACGGTGCAAACTATTGTCCAAAACCGCGCATACGTCCAAGGAAGATTTGGAGAGCTCGACCGATTTCGGATGATCAGCGGTAGCCGATCCAACTTTTTTTTGGTCGAAATTCTTGACCCGGATACCAACTCAACCAAGGTCTTCCAAGAACTCCTCAAACGCGGTGTAATCGTGAAGGACGGCTCAATTTCATTCCGGGGCCTCCACGACCGTTTCTTGCGTTGTGACGTCAATCTCAGGCCACACATGGATCGTCTTGTCGATGCCCTCGCCGACCTCCCCTAGCCAGACCGCCGTACTGGCTGAGTTCCTGACACAGCTAGCCGGTTCAGTCGAACCACGATTGTTAGAGCTGGCCACGGTGAGACTTGTTGATACATCTGCCTCAATAATCTTCGGTGCTGAGCAGCCTTGGTCGAATGCTGTGATTGAGCATGCTCTAGAAACAGGAGCGACCGGTAACTCCACCATCATTGGCAGACCTAATGCAACTAGCACACCGGCTATGACAGCGCTTGCTAACGGTGCATCAGGTCATGCTTTCGAACTCGATGATGTTCATGAAGAGGCGATAAACCATCCGGGGGCGGTTGTGATACCGGCCGCACTTGCGCTCGCAGAAGACCTCAATTGTTCCGGGCGTGATTTGCTTGAGGCAATAGTTGTCGGTTACGAGGCAATGGGTCGCGCGGGGATCGCGGTTGGCCCGGCCTCCCATATGTTGGCTGGTTTCCACCCAACGTCGATGTCAGGTGTCTTTGGGGCTGCCGCGGCAGCAGGTCGGCTCTTAAACTTCAGCGCTACAGAACTCAACCACGCATTCGGGATCGCGTCTTCTTTGGCTTCAGGCACGATGGAATTTGCCGCTTCCGGCGGTATGGCTAAACGAATTCACGCCGGGCGAGCGGCGGAAGGGGGTGTTACCGCAGCGTTGTTAGCAGCACGCGGTTTTGAAGGGGCATCGGACGGGCTTGCCGGGCGTTACGGATTCTGTCGAATTTTCACTGATGACCCGAGGCTAGATTTGCTTACGGATCGCCTAGGGCAAAGATGGATGATTGACGAAATTACTGTCAAACCATACGCGGCCTGTAGTGACATTCATCCAATGATTCAGGCGGCGACCCAGCTGCGGCAGGAGCACGGGTTACAACCCGAAGATATCGAAAGCATCGAATTAGATGGGCCAACTAAAGCTGCCGTCCAAAATGATATGGACGGCACAACCTCCGTTATGGCTGCGCAGTACTCGGCCCAATTCAACGTCGCTGCGGCACTCATCGCCGACCCAGTCGACCCCGACACATATCATCCCGATCAGATCTCCGGACCTGAAATTTCTGCTCTGCAGGACAAAGTGGTAGCTATTCGACCGGCAGCAGAGTTTGATGCGACCTACGCCTGGAAAATGGGTGGCCGGGTCCAAATCAACCTCGTTGATGGGAGAGTGCTTAACGCCACGGTTCATGGTCAAAAAGGTTCGATGCATGATCCACTTGATGTCGACGAACTAACTTCGAAATTTACCCGTCTTGCTCAAGGGCGATCGCATCCGAATCTGGAGTTACTACTTTGGGGTGTCGGCGACGCCGAAGATCTCAGTGAACTCACAGAGGCATTGCGTTCACCTATTGCGCATTAGGTCCACGTCTATGCCTAAACGACCTCAAGTGGCTGCCCGCACACTTGGACACCTTCATTAAATACCGCTTTAAAATCTGCGGCCGTTGCCCGATTGACCAATGCCGCCACAGGGTCGTTGAGTGGGGCGAGATTGTGAGTCGTCGCGTCAACGATGACGAGATCTGCTCGTTTACCCTTATCAATCGAACCGCGTTCATGCTCAACATGAAGAATACGGGCAGGATTAATCGTGATCATCTTGAGCATGTCAGTGGCTGAGGGGAAAGACGGATCTTTTCTGATGGCCCGGATAACTCGTGACGCGAATTGGATTTCCGCCAATGGGTCGGGGGAAGACAAAATGACGTTGTCCGTTCCAATTGCCACTGTCATGCCTGCTTCAAGCATTAAGTCGAAACGGGGGATCCCGAGCCCGATCACTGCGTGGTTCCGGGGACAACAAACAGCTGGTATCGACGCGTCCGCAAGGCGGGTCATTTCATCTGGAGTAGCAAACGTCAGATGTACGGCAAAATCAGGCATTAGATGATCAACAATTCTGTGGACATCGCTTTGTCCAGTTCGTTCAATAGATAGCTGACGGTACGGGGGTGATTCCGCCACGTGAAGCGCCAAGAGGGCGCCGAGGGCGCGCACGTGATGTCCAACTTGAGCCAACCCTTCGTCGGTCAAATCATTCGCACCGATTAGAGAAAAGCCAGCTCCTTCTTCGACTATCCCTGAAATTTCATGCAATGCCTCGTGACTGAGAGCACCGGCATTTGCATTGAGACTTTCTGCCGGTTGGGGCGGGTACGCAGCGAAGCGTCCGAGAGTGAACGGTTGTATGGGTTTATCGGCAGCTACTTCTTCGAGCAACGAAACGCCAGGACGACCTCCTTCACGAAAGTCGACAAAAAGCGAAGTTCCGCAGGCGATCATCTGGTCCAGAGTGCGGCCCAGTTGTTCCTTCAGAACCTCGCTAGAAGTACGAGCTAGCGCCTGATGACGGAGTCCTTCTGGCGGCATGAACACATCCCAATAAGGCATCCCGAATCCCACTTCTTTTAAGAAACCATCAATCACATGGGTGTGACCATTTAAGAAAGCGGGGCATATGATCGTGCCGGACGCGTCAAGCTGAGTGGTATTGGAACCTCCCCAATGACCTGTGCCTACGTCGGCAATTCGACCCTGTTGATTCACCTTCACCCAACTATTTTCCTGAGGGGACAGGTTCTGCCCCGCGAGCACGGTTGCACCGGTTAATACAAAATCTGACATCTCGACCTACCTGAACAGCTACCTTCGGCGATTCCGAAAACTCTAATTGTTGTTG
>MDSV01133112.1_pt1 | contig 11079 bp, 12 predicted proteins | sample 810851 | NCBI WGS metagenome assembly MDSV01 (sample SAMN05326640, study PRJNA326480) | marine metagenome | isolation source: seawater | place: Atlantic Ocean: North East | collected 2012 | reverse complement strand
TCACATGAAGATGATGTATGGAAAACTTTCCCATCAGATAATGATAAATTACCTGGTTGGGCAAAACGAATGGGCGAGTTACAGGCGGAGGGTTATAAGATACAACACGATTGGGATAATATATCTATTGTTAGACCTGCTAATATTTATGGGAGTTGGGACAATTTTGATTTAGAAACTTCTATGGTTATACCATCTTTGATAAGAAAGGCTTCAGAAAATGATGTGTTGTCGGTTTGGGGTGATGGTTCACCTATACGAGATTTTATTCATGCCCGTGATGTTGCACGAGGAATGATTTTTACAGTAGAAAATAAAATAACTAAACCATTGAATCTTGGAAGTGGTGATGGAGTTAGTATATCAAAACTTGCTTCAACTATAGCATCTCGTTTTGGGTGTGAAATTAAATTCGATAAAACAAAACCAAATGGTGATTATAAAAGGATATTGGATATGTCAAGGGCATATTCTTATGGATTTAAAAATTCTGTTGATATAGATGATGGTCTTGAAGAAACCATAGAGTGGTATTTAAATAATAACAATAAATTAAATTATAGGTATAATCCGTTTAAATGAAAAAAGAAGAAAAAAAAGTAATTTTTGGTTATGAACAACTAAAAAAAGATGGTGATCCCATAGATAATTGTCGAGATTATTCTTTTGAGGGTTGGAATATATGTAATACTGGAACGATATTTTTAAATATGTTTCAACGTGTTAATTATAATTACTTATTTAGAACAACACCAGGTGAATTTAATGTTGGTATGTCTGTTGAGTTAAAAAGTATTGATGATATTAAAGACGAGAAATATTATTTTCCAATATCAGTGCGAGAATTTTCAGGAGCACTTGGTAAAAAAAGACATTCAGAAGAAATAAAAGATGAAAATATTTTTAATCATATACCAGATAGTGTATTAGAAGATGTTAGAAATGATAAATGTAAGATAATAATTGATTATGGGTATGAAGGATTTAGTGCAAAATCAGAAGATACTATTTTATGTAAATCTTTATTGAAATTATTTCATAAGATTTTAGATAAACATAAATTACCACAAAAAAATATAATTTATCTTGATGCAAATATTATAATTGATAAAACAGATTTAGATACAAAAATAAAATATTTTAGTTATGAATATTGTGCAATAGATTGGTGGAGATTTGCTAGTATGAGACCATCAGCATTATATCACGGAAATCGTATTTCGGATAATAATAAAAAGAGGTGGGTTGAGGGTAAAGATAAAATTAGAGAAAAACATTATTTATCATTTAATAGATTACCTAAACTGCATAGAGTGGCTACTGTGTTGATGTTGGCAAAATATGATTTACTTGAATTGGGTTATGTTTCTTTTGGTAATGTCGATAATGAGGCCTGTCGAACAGATCCAGTACCAGATTGGAGAGGTTTGGCTGATGGTTGGGAAGATGATTATTATGATAAACAATTTACTGCTTATGAAAAGAAGTTAGAGGAAAAATTACCGTTAGTTATAGACAGAGATAATTTAAATAGTTATAAGTTTTCATTTGAAGAATTTGATATAGGATATTATTTGGATAGTTATTTTCAAATAGTTACTGAAAATCAGTTTACACCCTTTCCTGATCAATTACAATTTTCAGAAAAAGTTTGGAAACCAATTGTAAATTTTCAACCATTTATATTATTTGGTGATAAAGACCAATTGAAAACCTTACAAGATTGGGGATTTAAGACATTTCATCCAATGATTAATGAGTCTTATGATAATTTTCAAAGTATGAGTGATAGATTCATGAACGCAGAAAAAGAAGTGATTAGATTGTGCACAATGACAAAGGAAGAATTACATAAATGGTATTGGGATATGGAAGAAATTTTGGTTCATAATTATAAACATTTTTATAATGAGTTTATAAATGAAAAGAGAACTCATTTATATAAAAAATTGAAAAGTTTATTATGAAGTTTTTAAAATGGCCAGAACCTTGGGGTGGTTATGAAGATTTTGATGATACTGGTTTAAATGATAGAATTTGGCATTGGGAACTGGCATATGAAATAAACAAATGTAATGATTTTAAATTTACAATTTTATTAGAAAATAAATGGTGGCCAGAATTAAATTATTTATCACTTCCATATACACAGGGAGTTGATGAATTTGGAGATGATTTTAAAAAGAATTGTAGTTTTTTTAATACAAATGAATTATCTGAAGATTTTAAATTAGATGTTAATAAAAATTGGTATCCAACTTGTGGTCATAAGTTTAATCGTTGTTTTCAAGATGAATATGAAGAAACAAGACCTTTTCAGTTAATTAGTATTAAAAATGAACATTTGAAAAAAGTAATTAAGGATACAGTTGATAAGGTAGTTGGTGTTCATATAAGACGAGGTAAAGGTATTGATAGTCCAGAAAATCTTTTTAGAGAAACTCACTCTCTTTCTCAGTATTTTCATGTGGATAATCAATATTATTTAGATATAATGAATCAAATTAAAGAAATACAATCTAAACAAAAGTTTTATTTAAGTTCTGATTTTTGTTATGAAAGTCAACGAAAAAATCTTGAAATTTTTTATGACAATTTTGATATTATTGATTATAATACTATTTTAGAACAATTAGATGATAATGTAGATATGAGTGATAATTATTTTGATAAAACTTTACATAGTAAATGTTTAGTAAATTTAATTGATTTATTTTCTTTGTCATATTGTAATTTTATAGTTATGTATTATCATTCACAATTTAGTTCTTTTGCAAAAAATTATAATCGGATTAATCATATTGGTTATCCAGACGAATTTGTTCCTTTAAGTTATCAAGAGTCAATGAAATGAAATATGTAGTAGCAATTGGATGTAGTTTTGTTCAAGGGAGTGGGGTTGAACTCACTAAAGAAGAGGCACCAGCTCTTGTTGCAAATAAATTAGGAATTAATCAAGCAAGTGATCAACATGATGTAGATGAGGATATTACATCTCAAAGTGGACCCGATGGAGCTCCCATACCAGATAAATTATATTTTAATCGTGGACTGGCTGGGGCCTGTAATAAATTTATTAGAAGAAAGACTATGAATTGGGTGAGTTGTAATCAAGATAAGTGGGAAGATCTAATTGTTTTAGTGGGTTGGTCATCACCTTTTAGACATGAGTTATTTATTGGAGGGTGGAGTTATGATAATCCGATACCCTATGTTGACCGAACTGGAGGGTATCGCCAATTAAATTCACCGAATATAACAGGTGAACTTGCACAATTTATAGACGAAGATGAAAACATTAATAATGATTTTTTTAGACATTATATAGTTCATCATTATGATTTTGATGAACAAATCAGAGTTTTTTTAGATGAAATTATAATTTTACAATCTTTTTTAAAAGTAAATAATATCAAGTATATTTTTTGGAACAGCTTAGATTATAAAAAAAGGTGGGAAAAGAATGTTTATGGCCATAAGAACGAAAAAACTTCACTTTATAAAAATTCTTTAATTGATACTAATCATTGGATAGGAAATAGTATAGAGTATAGTTGGGAAAAATTTTTAGATGAGGTCGATGAAGAACAAGGATTAACAACAAGAATGGCTAAAGGAAAAGGGGATGATCATCCAAATCAATTAGGACATAAACTTTGGGCAGATAAAATATATAAAAAAATGGAGAAACTTTATGGTAAAGAGTTGTAATGAATGGGATACCTTAAAAGAGGTATATGTTGGTGTGGTGGAAGGTGCACACAATCCTGACCACGATAAAGATTTGCATTGTATAAATTATGCCGATAGAAAAAATATGCATGGTATAAAAGAGGGTTTATATCCTAAACAAGTGATTGAAGAAACCCAAGAAGATTTGGAAGAATTAGTCACTACACTTAAATCATTTGGAGTAAAAGTTAAAAGACCAAAACCACAAGATAATCAATTATATTTTTCTACAACAGAATGGTGTACTACTGGATATTACAATTATTGTCCGAGAGATAGTGTATTGATTGTAGACGATACAATAATAGAAACACCAATGGCATTACGGTCAAGATATTTTGAAACTTTTTCTTTTAAAGATGATTTTATTGATTATATGAAAGATGGAGTTAAGTGGATATCTGCACCCAAAACCAGATTGACAGACGATTGTTATCAAAGAGAAAATTTAGATGAACTTACATTAACTAATATTGAACCGATATTTGATGCTGCAAATGTTCTAAGATGTAATAATGATATACTCTATCTACTATCCAACACAGGAAATGAATTAGGGGCACAATGGTTACAAAATTTTCTTGGTGATGAATATAAGGTTCATGTGTTGAGGGATATGTATAGTTATGTTCACTTAGATTCTACTATAGCATTATTAAGAGAGGGATTGTGTTTGTTAAATCCTGATAGAGTTAATGAAGATAATATGCCAGAAGTGTTGAAATCTTGGGATAAGATTTGGTGTCCTGATATGGTTGATATTGGATATTATGGTGATTACAATCATGCATCAGTTTGGATTGGTATAAATTTATTATCTTTAAATTCAAATTTAGTTATTTGTGATGAAAATCAAAAAGAGTTGCATAAAGAATTATATAAACATAATATAGAGGTTATTCCAATGAAACTTAGACATTCAAGAACACTTGGTGGTAGTTTTCATTGTGTTACTTTAGATACTTGGAGAGAAGAATGAATATAGGATTTGTAGGATTAGGAAAACTTGGTTTACCTTGTGCATTGGCCATAGAATCAAGAGGTCATAAAGTAGTCGGTTATGATCCTTCAGAACAAGTTAAGGATATAATTGATACAAAGAAACTTCAATATGAAGAAATATGGGCCCAAGAACATTTAGATAAAAGTAAAATAGAAATAAAATCATTAATGGATGTTGTAGGAGAATCAGAAATTATTTTTATTCCAATACAAACACCACATGGTGAAAAGTTTGAAGGAACGACACGAATACCAGATGAACGAGAGGATTTTGATTATACTTTTTTAAAACAAGGTATTAAAGATTTATCAGAAGAAATTTATTATCAACAATCTAAAAAGGTTGTTATTATTATTTCTACGGTTTTACCAGGTACAATTCGTAGAGAAATAAAACCTATTATAGATACTAATCCATATTTTAAATTGTGTTATAATCCATTCTTTATTGCTATGGGAACAACTATGAGAGATTTTCTTGATCCAGAAATGGTTTTATTTGGAGTAGATGATAGTTGGGCAGCAAAAAAGGCAAAAAAGTTTTATAGAACTTTACATCATTCACCATTTTATGAAACAACTATTGAGACTGCAGAATTAACGAAAGTAACTTATAATACTTTTATATCTACAAAAATCTCATTTGTAAATACAGTAATGGAAATGTGTGATAAATTACCAAATACTAATGTTGATGATGTGATGAATGCGTTAAAAATGTGTGATGATAGAATTATATCAGACAAATATTTAAGTGGTGGTATGGGAGATGGTGGTGGATGTCATCCAAGAGATAATATAGCATTAAGTTGGTTATCTAAAAAGTTGGATTTATCTCACGATTGGTTTGATAATATAATGATGCAACGAGAAAATCAAACAGATTGGTTAGCAGATTTAATAGAAGAACATTCTAATGGATTACCAATTAATATTCTTGGTAAATCATTTAAACCCGAAACCAACATTACAACGGGTAGTCCATCAATATTATTAAAGAATATATTAGAAGAACGAGGACATCCTGTATTTATTTGGGACCCATATATTGATGAGCCGTGGGAAGAAATAAAAAAGATGTATGATGATAGTGAGACTGAGTCTCAATTATATTTTATTGGAACAAAACATCCTGATTTTACAAGTTTTCCATATGAGAAAGGTTCGGTAATTATTGATCCTTGGAGATACATTCCTAAACAAGATAGTTGTGAAGTGATACATATTGGAGATTCAATTGATTCGTGACTTAATTTTATCTAAATTTGATAACATTGTTTTTGCAGATGAAATTCATCCAAATCAAAGTTTTGGGTTGGGACCAATATCAAATCATAATATTTGGATAGGTGTATTAAAAGAATTTGATTTTAAAAAAAAATATATTTTATTTGATTCTTTTGTTGAAGGATATTTTCCAAAAGACCATGTAGAAAAATTACACAATGAAATTAGACAGAATAATTATCCATCAAAAAAAATAATTTGGTTTACTTCAAATCAATCTATAGAAAAATATTATGTTGATTGGAAAAATAATAGTCAATATAAAGACGATGAAGAAATTAATGTTATAGGTTCTTTTTTTTGGTTAGAAGTTTTAACAAATAACTTTTCACAAAAAGATTCTTGTATAATTAATACAGAAGTGAAAGATAGATTATTTTTATTTTTAAATAATAAGAATCACTTATTGAGAGGTAGTTTTTTTGAAAAAATAGAAAGTTTTGGTGGACTTGATGTATCTTTTAATTCTTTTGTGGAGAGAAATATTTTTTTAGATGAAAAAAATGAATCAAATCTTAATAATATGGCTGCTTGGAAAGGTTGGGGATTAAACAATTTAAATCAATATTATATGAATACTTATTTTGAAACTTTTTGTAGTTGTGATAGGGACGAAAAAGATGGTCGTCTTTATATGTGTGATAAAATAGTAAAACCATTAGTTCAAGGTCATCCATTTATAGCTTTAATGAATCCATTTGTATTAGAAAAACTTAAAGGTTTGGGATTCGAAACTTATAATGAGATTTTTGATGAGTCATATGATACTGAAATTAATATTGATAAACGATTTAGTATGGTTGTAAATCAGATAAAAAAATATATTGATTTGTGGAATAGTGATAAAAATGAACTACATAATATTTTTTCAAATAAAGTAGTATTAGAAAAAAGAAAACACAATCAAAATTGGTCATTTAATAATAATATTTCAAATGATATTTTAGATAAACTTGGAGAAATTATATGAGTTTAGAAAATAAAAAAATAGTTGTAACTGGTGGAAGTGGATTTATTGGAACTCATGTTATTACTGAATTGGTCAATAGAGGGGCTTCAGTTAGAACACATATACATAAAAAACCATTACAAGTAGATGCAAGATTATTACTTGAAAGTGATATTGAGGTTTTAGAAAATATAAACTTAAAAAATATTGATGATTGTAAAAAATTAATTAAAGGTGCAGATTATGTAATTCATTTAGCTGGTGGTATTGCAAATCCAAAATATGTTCCTACGGATTTTCAGATAACATTAAATCAAATAACTTTATTTACTAATGTTCTTGAGGCTTCTCATAAGTGTGGTGTTGAGAAATTTTTTGATTTAAATAGTGGAACAGGATATCCGTTGAGAGATTATTCAATTACAGAAGATGAATTTTGGGATGATGAACCATATATTTCTTATTATGGATATGGGTGGATGAGAAGATATAGAGAAAAAGTTATGGAACATTGTTCACACATTTCTGATATGAAAATTCAACTATGTAGAGCAACAGCAATCTTTGGTCCTAATGATAATTTTGATTTAGAAACTTGTCATGTAGTTCCTGCTCTTATAAAAAGAGTGTTAAGTGATGAAAATCCATTTGTTGTTTGGGGAAGCCCTACTGTAGTTAGAGATTTTCTTTATGTAAAGGATGTAGTAAAGGGTATATTATTAGTGTTAGATAAGGGACAATCAATGAAACCTTATAATTTAGGTAGTGGAGAAGAAATAACTATTGGTGGTGTGGTTAATTCTATATTAAGTGCTACTGAAAAAAATCCAAAAGTTATTTATGATGAAAATAAGCCTACTACTATTCCTTTCAAGGTAGCTTCTATCGATAGAATTAAACATGAATTAGGATTTGAGTTTGATTATACCTTTGATGAGGGAATAAAGGAAACCGTTTCTTGGTTTCAAAATAACTTCTAAAATTCTCTTATTATATATTTATTAGTGAATAATTATATCTTAAACGGAGTTTGCTTATGATAAAGCTAATAGATTTACTAAATGAGGGAGTTCGAGACCCAGGAATTTTTAAAGCAATATTCCTTGCTGGTGGTCCTGGTAGTGGTAAATCTTATGTAGCTCAACAACTATTTGGTATTCCTGAAAAAATCAATGTATCGACATATGGACTAAAAATGGTCAATCAAGACCAAGAATTAGAGATGTTTTTAAAGAAATACTTTGGAACTCTTGATATTGATAATATGCCCAAAGATTTATACAGACAACTTACTGATCCTGAATATGATGATTATAGTGGAATGAGAAGTTATACAAAGACATTATCTAAAGTAAGAATGAGACACTACATAAAAGGTAGAATGGGTGTGATTATAGATGGAACTGGTCATAAATTTGGTAAAATAAAAAAACGAAGAAAAGAATTGATGGAATATGGTTATGATACTTTTATGGTTTTCGTCAATACATCATTAGAAGTTGCACAACAGAGAAATGAATCAAGACCACGAAGATTACCCCCAGATATAGTAGAAAAATCTTGGAAGGAAGTTCAAGGAAATATGGCATATTTTCAAGGATTATTTGGAAATGCTAATTTTATGATTGTGGATAATAACAAACATTTAAGACCCGAAGAGGCAAAGAAAAAATTTAAAATGTTAGTTGATAAAGGTGTTAAAGAATTTATAAAACGACCAATTAAAAATAAACAAGCAAAAAAATGGATTGAGAAACAAAAACTCATTCCTAAAAAAGATTTAAAACAAATGTTGCAAAAATAATTGTCAATAAATATTAGGAGAAAATAAAATGGCAAATCAAATGAAACCAACAATACATCCAGATCCGTTACCTGAGGCTTGGGGAGAAACGATATCTGCTTCAATGGCAACAGCAGGCGGATATAAGACCTATTTTACTCTTATAAGTGGAAGTGCTGGTGATGATGATTGGTGTACACAATGGGATTTACACGTGTGGGCAACTACGCATGGAACAATATGGCCAGCAGGAGCATACTCTGCTAGTGGAAGAGTTTTCAATCCCGCAGTTACTGCTAGTGCTGATGGTCTTACGACTTGGATTGCAGCAAGTGGTTCAGCCGACCAAAGTAAATTCTATATAAGTGGATCAACTGCTGGTCAATGGGATGCTTTAAAAAGTACTAACATTACAGATTTATCAGCAAATCAAACTGGAAGTTTATTATGGGCTGGATCAATACAACATCTCGATTACGATCCTAAAGACTAACACATTATAGGAGAAGTGGCGTGATTAAAATGCTCAGTTTACTACACGAGTATTCTCACAACAATGGTTCTACTGGCGGTGCAGATGCTGGAGAACCAGATACAGGTTGGACGAATGCCAAAAAGAAACGAAAGTTAGGAGTGGATAGTAACAAACCCGAACCTTGGTTTGAAAAAGGTAGATATACTCAACTTGATTTTCCAAAGGCGGATAATCCATATAAAGGAGATAAAGATAAAAATATACAGAGAGTTCAAGTGATAAAGAAAGTTGTCAATACTGGACTTAAATATGAAGATTTTTATGACACTATAGCAAGTTGGGATAAATATGGTGGTCAAGATTATTCAACGGATTTTGAGAAATAGTATGATTAAACTTAAAAAATTATTAACAGAAGATTGGTTAGACGATAATAAGTGGTATCCTGCTCATACGAGAAAAACATTAGATAATCTAAAGTATGGGGATAAGATAGCACTCTATCCTAAATTACACGAAAAGATGTTTGGTAAAATACCTATTAGTTCCTTTCATGTAACAAGTCCTGATAATCTTAATACTCTAACAAGGATACTTGGTAAGAAAAAATCATTATCCACATTTACTCGTGCTAATCACGATTCACCATTGGCAAAAGGTAGAGGTATTCAGACTGGCACAGGTGGTGTTGTTTTTTATCTACAAGGACATTTATTAGCAAAAAGATGGATGGATTTTGATACGGTTCCAGATAAAACTGGTCGTAGATGGATTGAATCACATTACATAACTGGTGATAGAATGATTTTTAAAAATGCTATGAAAAGAGCTGGATTTTTTAAGAAACTTGAAACAATGGAAAATAAAATTAGACGAATAGATGCGGTATTTCATGACTTATGGATGACAGATGATGAAATTGAATATGATGAATATAAAAAATTAACAGTAAAAGAAGCAGGACCTTATATTAGTAAATTTATAAAAGAGTGGTTTGATTGGCAAAACAAGTGGTTGGTAAAGAATAAATCAAAAATAAAGAAGAATCTTATAAATCCAGAAGATAAACCAACTGCATGGTGGAATGAAATTCTTATATATAATCCTAAGATTATAGATGTTTTTGTAATGGAGAGGATTACAAGACAGAATGATTGGTATCATATCCAACCTGCACTTGAAAAAATTCTATCAAGGGCAATTGGTAGTGATCCAATCACAATAGGAACACCAGCAAAATTTCGTAAGTGGTATAAAGAACGAGAAGGTATATTGGACCAGGTATGATTAAACTAAGACAATTAATATCAGAAAAAGTTATCGCCTGTGGTGAATGTGTTTCGTGGGCTTGGAAATACTACATGACCAATCAACACAATAAAAGAGCAAAAGTCGTATTTGGTTCAGTCCAAAATAAATGGACTTCCAAAGGAAAAAGATTTAAGCATGTTTGGATTGTAGATGGTAATAAAATTAAAGATTGGCAAACTATGGTTGCTGGACATAATGCAGACCACGCTTTTAAGGGAATGCCAAAAAGATGGTTTAAAGATACTTGGAATCCAAGAAAAGACAAAGAGTATGGGATGAAACAAGCAGCAGATAATTTTAAAAGAACTAAAACAATGTTAGGTTGGAAGTGGTAATGATTTATCTTTCTAATTTAATTCCGTTGAATGAGTATTCTAAATTTAGGCTCAACATCCCCTCTGACATCAGGAAGATACACAAACTTTTTAAGAAAAACAAGAAAAAACTTTTTGTTGTGGGTGGAGCAGTTAGAGATGCAATATTAGGAAAGAACCCAAAAGATTTTGATTTGGCCACCGATGCTAAACCTGACGAGGTATT
>MDSV01147116.1_pt1 | contig 11080 bp, 8 predicted proteins | sample 810851 | NCBI WGS metagenome assembly MDSV01 (sample SAMN05326640, study PRJNA326480) | marine metagenome | isolation source: seawater | place: Atlantic Ocean: North East | collected 2012 | reverse complement strand
TAGTAAATTACATAACTATGCTTCGTTTTTGCAAAACTATTTTACAAAAAGTTTCTTTCGACAAAAACTTATTTAAAAAAGAACTAAAAAAATCCACTCGTTTAGTCAATAAAAAAGAACAAATGGTATTGAAAATATGGTGTTTAACGACTTTTGCTAACTACAAAGATATTATTCTCGATGTATTCGAAAATACTATTTAAGAAAATCTATATTTCTTTTTAAACCTGCAAACTTAGTCCGCTTTACAGCCGATTTCTTAAACACTTTTTTAAAGGTATCTTCCGTCAGTTCTTGCCAATCACTTTTGTTCATATCTAATAAATCTGGGTGAGGTATAAATCGCTCTTCTTTATGTGGGCTAGAAAACCTATTCCAAGGGCATACATCTTGACAAACATCACAACCAAACATCCAGTCGTCCATTTTATCCTTCATCTCATTTGGAATAAAGTCTTTCAATTCGATAGTAAAGTATGAAATGCATTTACTTCCATCGACTTCATAAGGTGCTACGATAGCTTGTGTTGGGCAAGCATCAATACAGGCAGTACATGTCCCGCAATGGTCAAGAACTGGCAAATCTGTTTCCACTTCTAAATCAATAATCAACTCGGCAATGAAGAAAAAAGAGCCTTGTTTCTTATTAATTAGATTCGTGTTTTTACCCATCCAACCTAAGCCACTACGAACTCCCCAAGCTTTATCCATCACAGGAGCACTATCTACAAAAACTCTACCATTGACTTCGCCAATTTCTTCTTGAATAAATTGTAGCAGTTGCTTTAACTTGTCTTTTATAACAAAATGATAATCCTCGCCATAAGCGTATTTAGATAGTTTTGGAGCATCGCTATTTTGTTGCTCATCGGTATAGTAATTGAGCAAAAGAGAAACAACCGTCTTAGCACCATCGACTAACAAACGAGGGTCTAAACGCTTATCGAAATGATTGGCCATATAGGCCATTTCACCGTGTTTTTTCTCATTTAACCAACGTTCTAAACGTGGGGCTTCATCTTCCAAAAAATCAGCTTTAGAAAAGCCACAATGAGAAAACCCTAATCGTTGAGCTTCCTTTCTAATTAATGAATTGTAAGATTTATTCGAAAAGTCCACCGATTTGTGAAGATGGGTTTAGCCCCAAATGCTTGTAGGCTTTTTCTGTTGCTTGTCTTCCTCTTGGCGTACGCATCAAATAGCCTTCTTGTATTAGAAAAGGCTCGTACACTTCTTCTATGGTGCCACTTTGTTCACCTACAGCTGTTGCTATGGTGGTTAGTCCGACAGGTCCCCCTTTAAATTTCTCAATTATAGCCGATAAAATACGGTTGTCCATATCGTCTAATCCGTGAGCATCTACATTGAGTGCAGATAAAGCCAAATGAGTAATGTCTAAATTAATACTTCCATCGCCTTTGACTTGGGCAAAGTCCCTCACTCTACGCAGTAGCGCATTAGCAATACGTGGTGTCCCTCGACTTCGACCTGCTATTTCTTCGGATGCTGATTTTGAAATGGATATATCCAAAATACTTGACGAACGGTTAACGATGTTAGAAAGGGTTTCAACATTATAGTACTCCAATCGTGAGTTTATGCCAAAACGTGCTCTTAAGGGAGCTGTAAGCAAACCTGAACGAGTAGTAGCCCCTATTAAAGTGAAAGGGTTAAGTTCTATCTGAACAGCTCTTGCGTTGGGTCCCGACTCTATCATGATGTCGATTTTAAAGTCCTCCATAGCTGAATACAAATATTCTTCAACTATAGGACTCAAACGATGAATTTCATCGATAAATAAGATATCACCACTTTCAAGATTGGTCAACAAACCAGCTAAATCACCAGGTTTGTCGAGAACAGGGCCTGAGCTAATTTTTATACCTACGCCCATCTCATTGGCTATAATATTAGATAATGTCGTTTTGCCTAAACCCGGTGGGCCATGTAGCAAAACGTGGTCTAATGCCTCCCCTCGCATCTTGGCAGCACTAACAAAAACCTTTAGGTTTTCAACCACTTTAGGCTGTCCACTAAAATCATCAAATTGCTTAGGTCGTAATGCCTTGTCCAATTCTAAATCTATATTGGATAGTGAATCTCGTTCTGGGTTTAAATTCTCATTCATCTAGAACAAAGATAAACTAAAATCAAAGTAAACGAAACAAGGCTGGATTAGATATTTATAATTTCTATTTCTTCTCACCTATCGCATTTAACTCACTAGTGAAAAGGGGAATTAGTTTTCAAGACCAATATAAGATAGTCGATGGAATAAAAAAAAGCCCCATCTTTCGATGAGGCTTTTATTAGGTCAATATTAAGTAACCCTTAATGTTCTTCTTCGCCATCCTTAAGTGGTACTACCTGAGAAATAAAATCTTCATCAGCACCAGGCTTACTGTAATCGTATGCCCAACGGTGTACGCTTGGTATTTCGCCTGGCCAATTACCGTGTATTCTATCGTGTGTAGGTGTCGTCCACTCTAAAGTGTTAGAACGCCATGGGTTTTGTGGAGCATCTTTTCCTCTGTATATACTGTAGAAGAAATTGAAGAAGAAAAAGATTTGTGCCACCGCACCCAAAATAGCAAATACCGTTACCAATTCGTTAATCTCTACTAAGCCATCAAACATTGGGAAAGCGGTGTTGGAATAATAACGTCTTGGTACACCTGCCAGTCCAATAAAGTGCATAGGATAGAATACCCCATAAGCTGAAATGAAGGTTAGCCAAAAGTGTACATAGCCTAAATTCTTATTCATCATCTTACCATACATCTTAGGGAACCAATGGTAGATACCTGCAAACATACCAAAGATAGCGGATAGCCCCATTACAATATGGAAGTGAGCAACTACAAAGTAGGTGTCGTGTACATTGATATCCAATGCACTATCTCCTAAAATAAGTCCCGTTAAACCACCCGAAATAAAAGTAGATACTAAACCTATAGAGAATAACATGGCTGGTGTAAATTGTATGTTTCCTTTCCATAAAGTGGTTAAGTAGTTAAAGACTTTTACTGCCGAAGGAATAGCAATCAATAAGGTCGTAAAGGTAAATACAGAGCCTAAGAATGGATTCATCCCCGTCATAAACATGTGGTGTCCCCACACAATAAAGGATAAAAATCCAATGGCTAATATTGAACCTACCATAGCTCTATAACCAAAGATGGGTTTACGAGAACTGGTTGATACTACTTCCGAAGTAATACCTAAAGCTGGTAATAATACAATATATACTTCAGGGTGACCTAAGAACCAAAACAGGTGTTGGAATAAAATAGGCGAACCTCCCGTTTGAGTCAGCATCTCGCCTTGTATCATAATGTCAGAAAGGTAAAAGGCTGTTCCAAAACCTCTATCGAATATCAATAGTAAAGCTGCTGAAAGTAATACTGGAAAAGATAATACCCCTAATATAGCTGTTACTAAAAATGCCCACATTGTTAAAGGCATACGCGTCATAGACATACCTTCAGTTCGTAAATTCAGAATAGTTACAATATAGTTCAGACCACCAAGTAGTGCTGAAACAATAAATAAAGACATACTAACTAACCAAAGCGTCATACCCAATCCAGAACCCGGCATAGCTTGTGGTAAGGCACTAAGCGGCGGATATATAGTCCAACCAGCAGCGGCAGGTCCGGAGGTAACAAATAAAGATATGACCATCACTACAGATGACACAAAGAAGAACCAATAGGATAACATATTCAAAAATCCTGATGCCATATCTCTTGCTCCAATCTGTAGAGGAATAAGTAAATTAAAGAAAGTACCACTTAAGCCTCCGGTCAATACAAAGAATACCATTATGGTACCATGAATGGTTACTAATGCTAAGTAAATATTGGGGTCCATAACGCCGTCAGGCGCCCATTTACCTAAAAATGTTTCTAGTATAGGATAGCCTTCAGCTGGCCATGCTAACTGCATTCTAAAAAATACGGACATCAATATAGCAATTACACCCATTACCATAGCCGTAATAAGGAATTGCTTAGCAATCATCTTATGATCAGTACTGAAAACGTACTTGGAAATGAATGTTTCTTCGTGGTGGTGGTGTTCGTTATGATCTGACATATCTCTAATTATTCTATATTCTTATTGTGCGCTTACTAAAGTTTTAAAGGTGTCTTGCTCTGCCATCCAAACATCAAATTCTTCTTGGGTTTCAACAATTACTTTTATCTGCATGTTATAGTGGGCAGAACCACATATTTTATTACAAAGTAGGACGTAATCAAACTCTACAGCTTCTTCCCCTTTTTTAGCTCGAGCCTCGTTGATGAATTTCATTCTTTCTATCATCTCAGGGTCTTCACGCATTTCTTTAGTTGTTTTTGTTGGCGTGAAAGCAAATTGAGTGCTCATCCCTGGAACACAGTTCATCTGTACATTGAAGTGAGGTAAATAAGCTGAGTGAATCACGTCTTGTGACCTGAATTTCATTAATACCTGTTGGTCTTTAACTAAGTGTATTTCTCTAACAACTACATCGTCGTGCGATAAAGTGTCTCTCTCATCAACACCTAAGGTGTTAATACCTCCAATTAGTGTATAATGTGCTTTGCCTAACTGATTATCGTCACCTGCATAACGCGCTGTCCAATTGAATTGTTGAGCATATACTTCCATTACTTTAGCATTGGTAGTATCAGGAACCATCGTTTTGTTCCAAGTACTCAAGCCAAATAAAATTAGACCTGTTAAAACAAATGCAGGAACAGAAGTCCAAAGCAACTCTAACTTATTGTTGTGTGTTTGGAATAGGGCAGTGTTGCCTTCTCTACCTCTGTATTTGTATGCAAAAACAAATAATAAAGTTTGTGTAATGAAAAATGTTACAAGAATTAATATCATCGTTGTATCCCATAACATCTTGATTCCTTCACCGTGTACACTAACAGGGTCTGGTAAAACTAGGTGTCCCCATAGCTTGAAAGAATAAGCCACAAAAGCTGTAAAGCCTAAACCGACAATTAACATCGCAAGAGCATTGTAACGATTATCTTGATCAGTCGTAATCTTGTCTTGTGGACCTTTTAGTTTAGCAGCAATTTCAATAATTCGTACTATCTGTACGATACCAATTATGGTCAAGACTATGATTAAGAAATTTAAAAAAGTAGTCATATTAGCCTGTATATTTTATTCGTTATCTCTTTATTATTAAATGTGGTGGTGTATACTTTCATCAGCAAAGGGGTGATTCTTAACAAATAAAGGTGCTTTTGTCAAAGCTTTATTTACTATAAATAAAAACAAGCCTAAGAATCCAGCAAACATACCTATTTCAGTAAAGCCTATGTGCCAATGATCTTTCATTACTCCTGGTTCTATCATTAAAAATACGTTACACCAATGACCAATTAAAACAATAACACCAACAGTCATGATATAGCCGAAGTTTCTCTTACTATCTCTACTCATAAGAATAAGTAATGGGAAGATGAAGTTAATCACAGAAGTTATCCAAAATAGAGCATTGTAATTATCCCAACGTGCCATATAGTAGGTGACTTCTTCAGGAATATTTGAATACCAGATTAGCATAAATTGTGAGAACCACATATATGTCCATAGAATACTGAATGCAAAAATCCATTTACCTAAATCGTGAATATGGTTTTCATTAACATACTCCAAATAGCCTTTACGCTTTAATACAATGGCAACCATAGCAATCATAGTAAAGCCTGTAACTCCCATTGAAGAAAATACAAACCAACCAAATAAGGTGCTAAACCAGTGAGTATCTATTGACATAATCCAGTCCCATGCCATCATTGAAGATGAATAGCCAAAGAATACAATAAAGATAGCTGACAGGGTTATACTTCTCTTATAGCTACTTAGTCCACCTTCTGTATCTTCTTGTCTTGAAAGTGCAATTAAACGTTTGGCAGCATACCACCATCCAAAGATGTAAGCCGCTGCACGAATAAAGAAAAATGGGAAATTTAAGTAAGCTTCTTTACCTGCAATTATAGGGTCATAATGTTCATCATTAGGATCCATAATACCATCAGCCATCCAATGCCAAATGTGATTCCAATGTAATTTTCCTGCTACAATAATGAATAGCATAATGATACCTCCTACTAGAAAATAAGAAGTGATACCCTCAGCTACACGTTTGAAAGGAATAGCCCATGCTGCCTCAGAAACGTACTGAAGAGCTATAAAGAATATAGCAAATGCTGAAATACCTAAGAAAAAATAATTATTAACCATTAAACTTGGCCATGCACGATGTGCATCATTAGTAAATCCGAATACAATAGCGACTAATCCTATTGCCATTAAGACGTAAGAAATTAACTTGGTGTTTTTTGTTACTGTGTACATATACAGTTAGTTTAATCTTAATTAGTTTCCTTTTTGTAATTCTTGAACGTACATTGTTATCAACCAACGTTCCGTATCATTTATTTGTGTATTGTGAGGGCCCATTGCATTCAGTCCATAATAGATAGCATGATAAATATTACCAGCAGCTAAATCATTCATATTCTCACCCGTTCTACGAATCATTACATCATCAGCGTAGGAAGGAATAGCTCCATAAACAGGGTGTGTTATACTTCCTTTACCATCACCATTTTTACCATGACAGTGTGCGCAGAACATTTGATAAAGCTGTTTTCCTTTTTCAATATTATCTTCCGTATTTTCAAAAGGATTTTTTAACTCCTTACCTGCTAAAAGGTAATCTTCCAAAGTATTATCATAATAGAATGCAACAAAACCTCTTGGCATAGTTCCTTCAACAGACGGACGTGCATTCAAACTATCTTTAAAAAATGTATTCGAAGAATAAATTTCTAAGGAAGGTGAGCGGTACATGTCAGGCATAAACTCATAGCCCGGTTTATCAGCTTCATTGTTAGAACAGGAAGAAAATAACGATAAGACTAAAAATGGCATCGCTATTAGAAGAATATTACTACATACTTTTTTCATTTTTAGGCAATTTCTTTAACGTTAATTTCAGTAGCACCCGTCTTTTTCAAAAGTGTGCTAATTGTCTTATCATCATCTGACTCTATTTCCATAAGAAACTTGTCGTCAGTTGTTCTAGGATCAGGACTTGAAGTTTTCTGACCAGGGAACAACTTGCATTTGAAAAGATAAGTGATGACCATGAGGTGAGCTGAAAACAACACTGTCATTTCAAATATTACAGGAACAAATGCGGGCATACTTAAATAGTATGCAAAGCTTGGCTTACCACCAATGTTCATTGGCCAATCAAGTATCATTATATAGTACGTCAACCAAATAGCAGTAGCACAGCCAATACATCCATATATGAAAGCTGCAATTGCCAAACGAGTTCTTTTCAAGCCTAAAGCATGATCTAAACCGTGTATAGGAAATGGTGAATATACTTCTTTAATTGAAATATCTTTAGAACGGACTTCCTTAACACTGTTAAGAAGTACCTCTTCATCATCAAATATTCCGTAAATGACTTTTTTACTCATGTCTTTTACTTTTTATATTGTTCGCTAGAAGATTTAACAATCGTTTTTAATTCTGCTTGTGCTATTACTGGAAAAGTTCTTGAGTACAATAAGAATAGTACAAAGAAGAAACCAATGGATCCTACAAAAATACCAATATCAACAAATGTTGGCGAGAACATAGTCCAACTAGAAGGTAAGTAATCACGGTGTATAGATGTTACGATAATTACAAAGCGTTCAAACCACATACCGATATTAACAAACAAGGCTAAAATAAATGTAAATACGATATTTGTTCTTAATTTTTTGAACCACATCAACTGTGGTGATATAACGTTACAGGTCATCATAATCCAATAAGCCCACCAATAAGGTCCTGTCGCTCTGTTAAGGAATGCATACTGCTCAAACTCAACACCTGAGTACCACGCCATAAACAACTCTGTAAGATAGGCTATACCAACAAGATTACCCGTTAGCATAATAACGATATTCATATACTCAACATGCTTTATAGTAATGTAAGCTTCTAATCCTACTACCTTACGCATAACTAATAATAAGGTTTGTACCATAGCAAAGCCCGAGAATACCGCTCCAGCAACGAAGTATGGAGGAAAAATAGTAGTGTGCCATCCTGGTATTACAGAGGTAGCAAAGTCAAAAGATACAATGGAGTGTACTGAGAAAACCAAAGGTGTTGCTAAGCCAGCAAGAACGAGTGATACTTCTTCAAAACGCTGCCAATCTTTCGCTCTACCACTCCAACCAAATGATAATATACTATATATCTTTTTACGTAAAGGCCAATACTTCTCATTAACCTTGTCTCTAATCATAGCAAAGTCTGGAATAAGACCTACATACCAGAATACAAAGGATACAGAGAAATAGGTAGAAATCGCAAATACATCCCATAACAGTGGTGAATTGAAATTAACCCATAATGATCCGAAATTATTCGGTATTGGAAAAACCCAATATGCAAGCCATGGTCTGCCCATGTGAAGTAAAGGAAAAGTGCCAGCCTGAACAACAGCAAAAATGGTCATGGCTTCTGCTGAACGGTTAATAGATAATCTCCATTTTTGTCTGAACAATAGCAGTACTGCTGAGATTAGAGTACCAGCATGACCAATACCTACCCACCATACGAAGTTAGTAATATCCCAGGCCCATCCGACTGTTTTGTTCAATCCCCAAACACCAATTCCTGTTCCGATGGTATATCCTACGGATAAAATCCACCAAACAAATAATACTAATGAGATTCCAAATACTATCCACCACATTTTATTGGCTTTGGCTAGTACTGGTTTTGCTACGTCAACAGTAATATCGTGATAGCTTTTATCACCTAAAATCAGAGGCTCTCTTATTGGACTTTCTTTTTGCATAACTTATTTTAAGATTTTCTATTCCTAATTTTAGTTTGATAAAATACTGAGTTTTTTGTATTCAAATGATCAAGTAATTGATAGGATCTATCATCCTCAACCATTTGAGTTACAGAATGTGACTGATTGTTTGCATCTCCAAAGGTAATGGCACCTGTAGGACAAGCGGAAGAACAAGCAGTTTGTGCCTCATTATCTACGATATTTCTACCATCACGTTTGGCATCGAGTTTGGTTTTTTGAATCATCTGAATACACATACTACATTTTTCCATTACTCCTCTTGCTCTTACAGTAACATCAGGATTCAATACCATTTTACCTAAGTCGTCATTCATGTTATAATCAAAGGCATCGTTTTCAGCATAATTAAACCAATTGAAACGACGTACTTTATAAGGACAGTTGTTAGCGCAATAACGTGTTCCTACACATCGATTGTATGTCATATGGTTAAGGCCTTCTGCACTATGAGTAGTAGCTGCAACTGGGCAAACAGTTTCGCATGGTGCATGATTACAGTGCTGGCACATTACTGGTTGAAAAGCTACATCTGGATTTTCTGATGGAATCTCCATAGCTTTAAATTTTGATACTGCTCCAATACCTTCTTCTTTAGCAATTTCTTTTGTCATATCACTGGAATAGTATCTATCAATTCTTAACCAGTGCATATCTCTACTCTTCCTTACTTCTTCTTTACCTACAACAGGGACATTATTTTCCGAATGGCACGCAACTACACATGAGTTACAGCCAGTACAAGAAGTTAAATTAATACCTAAATTCCAAAAGTGACCCGTCTCGTGATCATGCGCTTGCCAAAGATCTATTTGGTCAGGAGCTAATTTTCCAAGATGAGTATCGTACAGAAGTGGTTTATTACCAGACTTTGGATTTTCTAAATACTCATTTAAAGTTGTTTCTTTGATCAAATCTCTTCCCATCATTGTGTGATGCAACTGAACAGAAGCAAAACCGTGTTCGCCTTCAACTTTCTCAATTTTAACATCGGAAGAAGTGTAGCTGTTGTTAAGTACTAATGGATAAGCATTTACTCCTACTCCATTACCAACTTTACCTGATGCTGTACGTCCATAACCTAATGCTAAACCAAGAGTGCCTATCGCCTGTCCTGGCTGAATAAGTACAGGAATATTTTCTAATACGACATCACCAACTGTAAGTCTAACCATGTCACCATTTAGAGAACCATCAGAAATATTCCAATTAGAAAGACCATTTTCACGAGCAGTAGTCGCCGAAATAGTTAGATAATTATCCCAACATGACCTTGTAATAGGGTCTGGTAACTCTTGTAACCAAGGGTTATTAGCTTGTGAGCCATCACCGATGGAATTAGACTGATAAAGTGCTAATTCTAATCCTTGAGCTTGTGATAAAACTGACTTGACGTTAGCTGCGAAAGAGGATAGTGATAGTGCATCAGCAGAAAGTTCTGCAATTCCATCATGTAAAGAAGAAGACCAAGAAACTTTACTTCTCCAATAATTTTTTAAATAGGTATAGTATTCTGTATCGTCACCACTCCAGACAAGCAAAGATTCTTGTATCTGACGGCTGTCAAATAAAGGCTGTATGGTAGGTTGAATAAATGCTACTTGATTTGGTGTTGCTTTGGCATCTCCCCAGCTTTCTAAATAATGGCGATCAGGACACACATATTCTACATTAGTAGATGTTTCATCCATACTTAATGCAGTAGAAATAGTTAAAGAAACTTTTTTCAAACCAGCATTAAAGGCTTCTGCATCAGCTAAAGTATATGAAGGATTGACACCGCTCATAATTAGTGCGCCAACCTTTCCATCATTCATATCTTTTATCAGTTGAGCAACAGCATTATCATCACCAGCTTTCAACAAGGATGGCTGACCCATATCTATGGTCTTACCATAGTTACCAAGTATATCGTTTATAGCGTTAACCATAATCTGAATAGCTTTATCGTTGCTATCACAAATCACTAAGGACTTTCCTTTAGCTGAAGTTAACTCCGCAACTATATCTTTAATTTTATCGTTTGCTGTAGAGTTTCCATTTAAAGTATCGAATAAGTTTTCTAGTAAGTTTAGCTTCTCAGAAGGCTTTACTGGAATTCTTATATCAGCATTAGAGCCAGATAATGACATGTTGGTTTCAATCTGGAAATGACGAGACATTTTACCTGATTTC
>MDSV01098035.1_pt1 | contig 11080 bp, 7 predicted proteins | sample 810851 | NCBI WGS metagenome assembly MDSV01 (sample SAMN05326640, study PRJNA326480) | marine metagenome | isolation source: seawater | place: Atlantic Ocean: North East | collected 2012 | reverse complement strand
CCGATTTCATTACTAATGTTTGATGCGTCTTTTAGATTTTTGATTTTTTCCTCTGAGCCAGGCACAGTTGGAACTCCAAGTTTCTGCATGATTTTTTTTGCTTGAATCTTATTGCCCATTTTTTCAATATGTTCAGGTTTTGGACCAACAAAAGTCAAACCATGATCAGACACCATTTTAGCAAAGCTAGCATTTTCAGATAAAAATCCATACCCAGGGTGAACCGCTTCTGCATTTGTAATTTCACATGCTGCAATTAGTGCGTGAGTGTTTAAGTAGCTTTTATTTACTTGATTTGGTCCAATACATACACTTTCATTTGCTATTCTAACATGCATAGAGTCTCTGTCTGCTTCTGAGTGTACTGCTACTGTTGAAATGCCTAATTCTTGACAAGCTCGATTTATTCTAACAGCAATCTCACCTCGATTGGCTATCAAAACTTTATTAAACATTTGTTATACTTACTCTACTAGCATAAGAGGTTGTCCAAATTCAACAGCCTCTTCATTTTCAACAAAAATTTTAGTAATTTTACCTTGTAGATTTGATTCAATTGGGTTCATAGTTTTCATAGCTTCGATAATTAATAGAGTTTGACCAGCAGCAATTGAATCACCCTTTTCAACAAACAGTTTTGCTCCAGGTTCAGGTTGTAAATACACAGTTCCAACCATAGGTGATTTTATAACCCTAGGGTCATTTCTATAGTCTGTTTCCTCAATCTGAGTAGGAACCGTCTCATTATTGTTTGATGTTGCGATTGTTGCAACATTAGCTTTAGAAACTGAAATTGAAACATCCGCCTTTTGATAAGAAAGACTACTAAGGCTCATTTCATCAAGGATTTCAACTAACTCTTTTATTGATTTTTTATCTATAAACTTGCTATCTTTATTTTTCATAATATTACCTTATATTAATTTCAACAAACCTTGAATTGCTAAAGGGTAACCATTAATTCCAAATCCACATATAAAACCATCAACACCTTTACTTAAATATGAGTGCTGTCTGAATTCCTCCCTGGAAAACAAGTTAGATATATGAACTTCAATTTTAGGTATTTTTATTGAGAGAAGGCTGTCAAGTATTGAGACTGAACTGTGGGAAAGGCCTCCTGCATTTATTATCAAGCCAGCAGCAACTTTACCTGCCTTTTGCACTTGATCAACAATTTCACCCTCACTATTAGACTGCATAAATACTAAATCAATATTAAGATCATTTTCAATGACTATTTGTTTTAGATCACTCTCTAAATCATCTAATGTTTTATTCCCGTATATATTAGGCTCTCTTTCTCCTAAAAGGTTCAAGTTAGGGCCATTAATAATAAAAATTTGCTTCTTGTGCATATAAATAACTTTCTAAGATCTATTCTTATTATCTTTTTCGTCTATTCCAAGAATTAATTCAATTAGATCATTTGTTCGGTACCATTCTACAGTGCCTTTATCAATATTTTTTATAGCTTTTTTGGCAAATTCTAGCGCTAGTGGCCTATCGCCATTTAAATAATATCTTTCTGCACTTGCATATTGAGCTAAAGCAAGATTATTGTTTAATGCATAGGCTTTGGCAAGCAAATACCAAGAATAAGTATTAGATTTGTTTAAAAATAATGACTTATTTAAAACTTTGATACTTTCAATTATACTCTCACTAGAAGACTCTGCTATCAGATATGTTCCCAGCATCATTAAGTGCAGGTCATTTTCTTTTGAAAGAAGATTCATTGCAGTTTTTTGTTTTTTTATAGCATTGGCATGATCACCCTGAAAATAATAAATTTCACCCAAGAATTCGTGATAATATGGATTTGTTGGATAGTTTTTTATCAATGATTTAATTTGATTGATTGACTTTTCCTGATTACCGCTAAAAAAGTTTGTAGCAGCAAAAGCATACTGTGCAAATTCACCTTCTTTATTTTTATAAAGTGAATATATTTCGTCTTGATTATGTGTATACGCAGCTAATTTAGCTTTGACGTTTTGAAATTTTCTTTCAAGTTTCAAATCTAAATTTTTTTGACAATCTGGATATTTCTTATAACTATTTCTTAACCAATTATACCTATCTGATGTCAATGGATGAGTTGTTTTATATTGATAATTTTTAGCACTTTGAGATGTTTCTCTATCAAGTATTTTAAGAAAACTCTCCAAGCCCCATGCTGGCTGTTGAGCTTTACATAACATAGATATAGCTGATTGGTCTGCTGCAGCCTCTTGGGTTCTGCTGTAATATAAATATGCATCCTGAACACTAGCAGAGCCTACCATCATTGTAGCAATTCCAGCATCTGTTTGGCCCCCAAGAATACCAAGAATACCTAACAAATAAATAGGCAATGACTTCTCAGTTAATTCAGTAATTTGACTTTTTGTTCTGGATACGTGGCTTCCATTAATATGAGCTAACTCATGAGCAAGAACACCTAAATATTCAGCGTATGTCTCAGACTGAATAATTAATTCGGTATTGATAAAAATCTTTTGTCCTGCAGTAACGAAGGCATTTATTTCTTTACTTTTAATAAAATAAAAGTCGATTCTATTATCTTCAAGATTTGATAATCTTGTTAATGGTAAAATAATCTCTTTTGTGAATTCTTCTAACTCGACATCGCGTATGAGCTCAATTGAGTTAACATTAATTGATAAAGTACATAAAAGTAAAATGGTAATGAATTTATTTTTATAAAACATTGTCAAATATAATAAAAAATTATTAGCTATAGACTCCACCATCCAGTTTTTTTTGGTCCAGCTTTGGGCTTTTTAATTTCATTAACTTCGTTTTCAGATTTATTTTTTGCTATTTTTCCGGTATTCAGGGCTAATTCTTTTCCTTCAATATGTTTTTTTTGTGTTTTGTTTTTTGTTTCATTTATATTTTTTTTTTCAGACACTTTATTTTTTGAAACCTTTTTTTTGACTGTCTTCTTTTTTTTAGAAAGTGACTTTTTTTTATTTTTAGAACTTTTTTGATCACTAAATATAATGGTGTCATTTGATAATTTAAGGTTTTCATTAAAAACCAATTTTACTTTAGATTTTTCTTTAATTGAGATAATTTCATTTTCATGATCATTCTCTAAATGAGCCAGCAAAATAGGATTTATTTCGATAATAAGTTCTTTAAATTTTGAGGAAATAATCTTTTGATTAATTAAACTTATAGCCTTTAGTGCGCAAGATTCTAAGGAAAGGGAGCAGGTCCATTCAATGAAACTTTGCCTTAATCTTTGTCTAGATATCTCCATTAGTCCAAACTGACTAATTCTATTTACTTGTATTCTAGCTCTATCAAGCTTAACGGCTTCCTTTATTTTTTTTTCAACTAATCTATTGTTTCTCATTTCATACATATCAATAAAGTCGATTACAATAAGACCCGAAAGATCGCGAATCTTTATTTGCTTAGAAATTTCTTCAGCAGCTTCAAGGTTAGTTTTTAAAGCTGTTTTTTCAATATTCCTCTCTTTAGTTGCACTACCAGAATTAACATCAATTGCTACCAGTGCTTCTGTTGGGTTAATCACTAAATAGCCGCCAGAATTTAGATGAACAGTAGTTTCAAACATTTTGATAAGCTCATTATCAACTCCATGCTTAATGAATATAGGAGTATTACTTTTATATTCTTTTACATACTTTGAACAGCTAGGTAATAGCTGTGAGATATATTTTTTTGTTTCTTTGAATGCATCTGATCCTTCAACAAAAATATTTTTCATTTCTTTGCTATAGATATCTCTGATAGCTCTTCTAATTAGATTACCTTCTTCATGAATTAATGCAGGCGCAATTGTAGTATCTTTGGTAGTATCGTTCACAATATTGTTCCAAAGTTTTTTTAATATCTCAACGTCTTTTTTAATTTCAATTTTTGTCTTATTTAATCCTGCAGTTCTAACAATTAAACCCATGTCGATTGGAAGTTTTAATTCATCAATCATTGTTTTAAGTTTCTGTCTTTCCTCAGAGGATGCAATTTTTCTTGATATTCCTTTTGTTTTTGTAGAATTTGGCATTAACACAGTATATTTACCAGCTAATGAAATATAAGAAGTAAGTGCAGCACCTTTATTGCCTCTTTCCTCTTTAACTGCTTGTACAAGAATTAATTGAGAGTTTTTTATTACTTCCTGAATCTTATATGATCTAAATAGTTTTCTTCTTAAATTATTTCTGTACGACTTATTATGATTAATTTTGGTCTTTGACTCTTCATCAAGAGACGGCAAGTCATCTGGTTCAATAACAATATCTTCTTGCTCTGGATTCTCTTCATTAATTTCTCTAACAAAATCGCCTACTTCAATAGTTTCGAGTTTTTTGTCAAAAGTTTTTTCTTTAATTTCTTCATCTGACGTTTCAATATTTTTTTCTTCAGATGCATCTGGATTATTGTGTTGATTCTGATTTTCAGTTTCTTCCCTTAGCAAAGCCTCCCTATCTGCCACAGGAATTTGAAAATAATTAGGATGAATTTCACCAAAAGCAAGAAAACCATTCTTATCAGAACCAATGTCAACAAAAGCAGCCTGTAAAGATGGCTCAATTCTAGACACCTTGCCTAAGTAAATATTTCCTTTTAAGTTTTTTTGAGAAATTGATTCAAATTCGAAATCTTCAAGTCCGGTGTCACTGACAAGTGCCACCTTAGTTTGATCGATCTGAGATCCATCAATAAGCAATCTGTTCGCCATTTAAGTAAACCTTTCAAATGCATGTATGCATATAAATTTTTAAGTGAATATTTTTTAATTAAGTGATTATTTTTCATGAATATTTATTGTATCAATTATGATAATAATTACTTTATACACTATATTTTCAATAATCTTAAGTTTAATATTTTCTAATAATCCGCTAGATATCTCAAATAATTCTATGTTCACAAGAATGACACAAAGTAAATATACTTAATCATTATGAATTTTAAAGTGAGTCATATTAAAAAAATTTTCTATGTACTAATTCTTACGTGTACAATATTTGTCACTAGTATAGTTGTTTTATCTATAAATTTACCTGATTACACTCAGTTGAAAAATTATAAGCCCTCAATTTTAACTAGAGTGCATAATTCATCTGGTGAGTTAGTAAAAGAATACTCAAATCAATATAGAGTATTTATCCCAATAGATGCAGTTCCAGAAATAATAAAATTTGCTTTTATTTCTGCAGAGGATAAAAATTTTTACAACCATATGGGGATTGACCCACTTGGAATAACTAGGGCATTTATAAATAATATCAAAAATTTATTTTTGGACAAAAGACCGCAAGGAGCATCAACAATTACACAACAGGTCGCAAAAAACTTTTTGTTGTCAGATGAACTTTCTCTAACTAGAAAAATTAAAGAAGCAATACTTGCTGTAAAAATTGAAACTACTTTTTCTAAAAATAGAATCTTAGAATTATATTTAAACCAAATTTATCTTGGTTCAGGAACTTATGGAATTGCAGCGGCATCTAGTAAGTATTTCAATAAACCAATACAAGAAATCTCGATTGAAGAGGCTGCTTATTTAGCGGCCCTGCCTAAAGCACCAAGTAATTATCATCCTGTCAAAAATTATGAAAAGGCAATTGCTAGGCGAAACTGGGTTTTAAATAGAATGTATGCAAATAAGTTTATTGACGAAATTGAATATAATACCTCATTGAAAAAAAAATTAGTAACTAGCAAAAATAATGTAAATAAAAAATATTCCTCAGATTATTATAGTGAAGAAGTAAGGAGAAAAATAATTGATATATTTGGTGAATATGAACTCTATAATGGCGGTCTTTCTATTAGAACCTCACTTGACTCTAATTTACAAAATACTGTAACAAGAGCATTGCAAAAAGGTTTAATAGCATATGATAAAAGACATGGATACAGGGGTCCTATAGAAAATATCGATCTAAAAGATTGGTATAGTTATGTTTCAAGTAAATACACTAAACCTACTTTGTTTGACTATGCTAGGATTATAAAAATAAACTCTAATGAAATTAAAGTTGAAAATCGAAACCAAGAATACTTTAATATAAATATCAAAGGGCACGAATGGTTACGCAAATATATTAGCAGTAATTATGTTGGATCAAAAATTACTAACTTTAATGAAGTCTTTGAGGTTAATGATATAATTTATTATTCAAAGAATACTCAAAATCAATATCAGATTGAGCAGATACCAAAAATAAATGGGGCTGTGATAGTAATGGACCCGTATTCAGGAAGAGTTTTGGCAATGACAGGCGGTTTTGATTTTAGATTAAGCTCATTTAATCGAGCAATACAAGCGAAACGGCAGCCAGGTTCGGCTTTCAAACCTTTTGTTTATCTTGCAGCCCTTGAAAATGGATTTCAACCAAACACAATGATATTAGATGCGCCTTTTGTTATAGATCAAGGCGAAAGGCTTGGTAAATGGAAACCTGAAAATTATGGTAAAAAATTCTATGGGCCTTCTCCATTAAGAAAAGGAATTGAAAATTCAAGAAATTTGATGACGATTCGAATTGCCCAATATCTAGGTATGGATAAGATATCAGAAATAGCTAATCGATCAGGAATTTTAGAAGATATGCCAAACATTCTATCTATGGCATTGGGCGCTGGAGAAACTACTTTGGTAAATATAACAAAAGCTTACACTGCATTTGTTAATGGTGGAAAAAAAATAAATCCAGTATTTATAGACAGAATACAAGATAGGAGAGGAAAGACTATTTATAAGGCTGATTTCGCTACTTGTGTTAATTGTGCAAAGGCTTATTCAGACACAAATATCAAACCAACTATAATTGATAAAGAAGAAGTAATTTTTTCGCCTCCACATGCTTACCAAATTACCTCCATGCTTATGGGCGCTGTTGATAGAGGGACTGGAAAAAAAACTAGGTTTAACGGAATTGAAATTGCTGGAAAAACCGGAACAACAAACAATAATACAGATGCGTGGTTTATAGGTTATACATCTGACTTAATTATTGGTATTTACTCGGGTTTTGATAAGCCTTTAAGTCTAGGAAAGAGAGAGACAGGGTCGTCAGTAGCTGTTCCAATATTTAAAGAAATTATTAGTAAATATCTATCTGAAAGCCATAGTCTACCATTTAGGGTGCCTCCAGGAATTGAGCTAATTAAAACAGATATAAATACAGGTAAAATTGTAATAAATGATAACACCAATACTATCTATGAAGCTTTTGGAAAAAATGATAAAATAAACTCTTCAAGTGAAACTTTAGTTGGGTCTAAGGGGTTTGAGCCAATTCAAGTTAACGAAATTAGTGAGGATGTTAACTTAGTATATTAATATGGAAACAGAATTTAAAAACTTACTTGCAGAAAATATAGTAAAACTTGAGAGCATCAGGGGGTATCTTTGACACAGATACTATAAGCTCAAAATTAAATAAGCTTAAATATAAGTCGGAACAGTCAGATTTTTGGTCAGATCCAAATTCAGCAAAAATAGTCATGCAAAATATTAATGAGCTTGAAAATCAACTAGATCTTGTCGATAATATTAAAATTCAGTTAGATGATATTTCTGAATTTTTTAAAATTGCAATTGAAGAAAATGATAATAGCGCTTTAGAAGAGTATTTCGAAGAACTATTGAATATAAGCAAAAAAATAGAGTCAGAGATATTCAAACTACAATTTAATGGAGAAACTGATATAAATAACTGTTATCTAGAAATTCATGCTGGAGCGGGTGGAACAGAAAGCCAAGATTGGGCTAGCATGCTTAGAAGAATGTATCTGCGCTGGGCGGAGAAAAATAATTTTAAAATTAAAATTATTCACGAAACTACGGGTGAAGAAGCTGGAATAAAATCATCAACATTATTAATAGAAGGAAAATATGCTTTTGGTTATTTAAAAAAAGAATCTGGAGTTCATAGGCTTGTAAGGATTTCTCCATTTGATTCAAATTCAAGAAGGCATACGAGTTTTTCTAGTGTATGGATTACACCTCATGTAGATGATAACATAAATATTGAAATTCAAGAAAAAGACCTAAGAGTTGATACCTTTAGAGCGTCTGGGGCAGGGGGGCAGCATGTGAATACTACTGATAGTGCAATAAGAATAACTCATCTACCAACAAATACAGTTGTTCAATGTCAAAGTGAGAGATCTCAGCATAAAAATCGAGATACTGCGATTAATATGCTAAAATCAAAACTCTATGAAATTGCAATACAAAAAAAAGAAGGAGAAAAAAAAGCCTTAGAAGGCAATAAAACCGAAATAGGCTGGGGAAACCAAATTCGCTCTTATGTTTTGCATCCTTACAGAATGGTAAAAGATTTACGAAGCAATTATGAAGATGCTGATCCTGATAAAGTTTTAGATGGTGAGATAGATAAATTATTATTTTCAAATATTAAAATTTAATGAACAAAACAAAAAAAATATTAATTCTTACCTCCGTATTGATTATTTTAGCAACTACATCAACATTATTTAAGTTATCTACATCTGGGTTCAAGTCAAACTACATAAAGGAAAAATTATCATTATATATTTTAGATCTATCAGACATTAATACAGAAATAACCAATGTATATTTAAAGCTTGACAGCAAAAGTGGACTTATTTTTGAAATTCCTCTCATTAAATCAATCGAAAAAACTGACTTTAATCTTCAAGATACAACTATAGATATAAATATATATAGTATTTTGTGGAATGGTTTTGTAAGTAGTGAAATTAACATAAGTAGCACCGTTAATATTCAAAATAATAATCCAATAAGTGTTGAATTGTTATCTGATAATAAAAGTTACATCATAAAAAAAATATTTAGTGAAGATTTTTACACTACAAATGATATAAGTATAGCCAAAGATGAACCAACTAATTTCAGTGTAAATTTTTTATTTTCAAAAAACTTTATTGATATCAATCTAGCCCGTCATATAAAAACTACAATTGCTAACTACGATTTGAATCCATCTGAGTTATTTTTTGAAGATAATAGTTTTTATAAAGCTTCAATAGATTTTGATCTGAAAAGACGCAACATAAATATTACCCGACTTGAAAATAAACATTTTATTCAATTAAAATCGTCTATTGATTATTCAAAAAATGACCGAATTGTTAATTTAAATACAATAATTTCATCAAGAAATTTATCTCAGATAGTTAAAAATATTTCTTCAGGCCGCAAGACTGAAAATAGAAAAATACTAAAAACAATATCTGAATTATCTAAAGAGGATAATAATATTAAAGTTAATTTTATAATAAATGAAAATTTAAAACCGCGAGATATTACAGTTAATGCTTCAGGAAAGTTAGAATTAAATTACAAATTTGATCAAAATAAAGATCCAAGCTTTTTGAGTGGCGAGTCTCAATACGATATAGTTTTATATAAAGAAAATATTATTGATGATGATTATAAGATCTCATCCAGAATTGATTTAACTGACACTTATTTATATATCAGGCAAATTAACTTAACAAAAAAACCTAAAGAGACTCTTAATTTAATATTGGATACTCAGTTTAATCTAAAAAAAAATATAGAGGTTAATGTAAAAAGTAGCAACTCTAATATACTGGCAATTGAGGGCAGAGTTGAGCTTTCTGAAAAAAATGATTTTTCAATCAAAGATTTTTTTATTTCAAATAATGACAATGTAAATCTAAAAATTAATGGAAGTATCACTAACAGAAATTTCTCTGGTAAAATTTCAGGAAAAAAAATAGATCTTTCAAAAAACAAGATAGAAATAAACGATAATATAAAAGACTACTATTTTGCCTCAGAAAAATATAAAATTTTTACTGCTGAAGCGGTGTTATCAGATGGACTATTGGTAAATAATTTAAAAATTTCTATTGATAAAGAACAAAATCAAATAGATGTAAAAGTAAGTGGGGACACAGATGGGACTAGTTTCACTTATACTAGAAAAAAAAATCGAGAACTAGATATTTCTGTTTCAAAAGCTGATAATATTATTAATAGTGTTGGACCTAATCATGGATCTAGAAATATAATTAAAAATGGCAAGGCAACAATAAGTACTTATAGGTTGATAGGTTCATTAGATACCAATGTTGAAGTACAACTGGAAGATTTTGTCCTAATAAATACCCCAGGTACATTAAAATTATTATCTTTACCCTCCTTTAGTGGATTAAGTAGTTTGATAAATAACGAGACTGGTATTGAGTTTGCTTATGGAAAAATTAGTTATTTAGTAAATGAGCTGAAGTATTCAGACATAAATGCTTATGCGGTTAATGATGGCATAGGTCTCGTTCTTAACGGATTGATTGATAGAAAAAAAAGATCTTTAGATTTAAAAGGACAAATTTCACCATTACATTTGATAAGTGGCTTTATTCAGAAAATACCAATTTTTGGTAAATTGTTAGTTGGCAACGAAGGCGAGGGCATTGTTGCTGTAGAATATGCAATGACTGGTAGTCAAGATGATCCAGATGTTACATCAAACCCTCTTACTATATTCGTACCAAGGTTATTTGAGAGAACAATTGATTTTTTTAATAGCAACTTAGCAAATTAATTTTTTAATTTTATTAAGAAATGTTTTTTCTTTCCCAAACTCACAAGTATTTCGTTATTCTCTGTGAAATCTTCAAGAGATATAACTTTAAGTTCTTCAGTTAATAAATTTCTATTAATTTTTATTCCATTATTTTTAATCAGTTTTCTAATTTCACTTTTAGAACTAGCAAAATTCATTTTTAAAATTAAATCATTTAAATATAAATCTTTATCATCAATGCCTATCTCAATTTGAGGCAAATTATCTGAGTTGCTATCGTTTTGAAAAATATCAATTGCTGTTTTTTCAGCTATAATAGATTTATCCTTGCCATGAAGCATTTCAGTTGCTGCATTTGCTAAATCAATCTTTACATTATTTATATTAGTGTTCTTATTAGACTCAAGAGCTATAATTTCCTTTATATCTATATTCGTGAAAAGTTTTAAAAACCTAAAAACATCGCGATCATCAACATTTCTCCAAAACTGCCAGTAATCATAAGCTGATAACATGTCTTCATT
>MDSV01094600.1_pt1 | contig 11081 bp, 10 predicted proteins | sample 810851 | NCBI WGS metagenome assembly MDSV01 (sample SAMN05326640, study PRJNA326480) | marine metagenome | isolation source: seawater | place: Atlantic Ocean: North East | collected 2012 | reverse complement strand
GGAAACCATCAATCTAAGCATGGAGGCTGAAGCCGGAATCGAACCGGCGTAAACGGCTTTGCAGGCCGCTGCATAGCCACTCTGCCATCCAGCCTTTGTAACTTTGAAAAGTATTGTATACGATCTAAGTTAAAGTTTTATTATAATTTTTTTTGAAAAAATTCGATTGTCTTATCTAAACCATCCCCAAGAGTTACCCTTGGCGTCCAATTAAGAAGCTTTTTTGCTTTAGATATATCTGGCTTTCTTTGACGAGGATCATCCTCGGGCAATTCCTTGAATTGTTTCGAAATATTATAACCTTCAAGTTTGGTAATGATTTTTTCTGCTAACTCAAGCATGGAAAATTCCTCAGGATTTCCAATATTTATGGGACCTTGAATACTTTCATTTGAGTTCATTAATTTATACATTCCATCAATCAAATCATCCACATAGCAAAAGCTTCTAGTCTGGGTTCCATCTCCATAGATTGTAATTGGTTTGTCATTCAGAGCTTGATTAATAAAATTGCTTACAACTCTTCCATCATCAACTTCCATTCTTGGGCCATAAGTATTAAAAATTCTCATTACTTTTATTTTAATATTTTTTTGTCTGTGATAATCAAAGAATAATGTCTCAGCACATCTCTTTCCTTCATCATAACAACTTCTCGGACCTATTGGATTAACGTTTCCCCAATATGTTTCCATCTGAGGATGAACCTCAGGATCTCCATAAACCTCTGAAGTTGAAGCTTGAAGAATTATTGCATTATTCTTTTTGGCTAATTCGAGCAGATTTATTACACCAAATACATTTGTTTTAATGGTTTGAATTCTATCTAATTGATAATTTACTGGAGATGCAGGGCTTGCAAGGTTATATATTTGATCTAATGGATTTTTTATATCTATTTCTTCAATAATATCGTGCTCTATAAATTGAAAATTAGGGGTATTTTTTAGATGTGAAATATTTTCTTTTGTTCCTGTGGAAAGATTATCAATGCAAATAACATTATCACCATTACTCACAATCCTATCGCATAAATGTGATCCCAGAAATCCTGCACCACCGGCGATTAGAATATTTTTTTTCATGTCACACTTGACGCGAGATTTTTTATTGAGCTAATTGTTCCCATATAAATCTCGTGTAAAAATTTTAGATCGATATTTTGAAATGTATTTGTCAAGCCTATTTGTAACTATTAAATCAACTTCATCATTTAGTTGATCTATTGTATCAACAAATTTAATCAAGGGATTCAAATCATTTTTTAACATCAGAGGCTCAAATACAACAATGTCAACTTTTGAGTTAAGTAAAATATTTATTAAATGTATAAGAGAGGACTCTCTCCAGTTATCTGATCCAGCTTTCATGATTAATCTATATATGCCAACTTTTTTTGGTTTAAGTGAAACTATTTTGTTAGCCATAAAATTTATTCGTGTTTCATTAGAGTCAACTATTGCTTTTATAAGGTTTTGAGGAATATTTTCAAAATTAGATAAAAGTTGCCTTGTGTCTTTTGGCAAACAATATCCACCATATCCGAAAGATGGATTGTTATATAAGTTGCCTATTCTTGGATCGGATGAAATGCCCTCAATTACTTTTTTTGTATCTAAATCATTTTCTTGAGAAAAGCTATCTAACTCATTAAAAAAGGCAACTCTCATAGCTAAATATGTATTTGAAAATAATTTGATTGATTCTGCCTCAGAGTTACTTGTATATATAATTTCTATGTCTTTTTTTATAGCCGCTTCTTTTAATAAAGATGCAAATTGATGAGATCTTTCTGAGGTTTGTCCAAGTATTATTCTTGAAGGGTAAAGATTATCTTCTAGAGAACTTCCTTCTCTAAGAAATTCAGGTGAAAATATTATGTTATTAGTTTCATATTTGTTAGAAACTTCATCCGTATAACCGATGGGTACAGTAGACTTAATTATGATTGTCGCAGTGGAGTTTATCAGTCTAGTTTCCTCAATTACCGAATCAACAATTTCTGTATTAAATCTATTCGTTATTGGATTAAAGTTTGTTGGGGTCGCAATAATTATTATGTCTTTTTCTTTAAGCGCTATTTCTTTATCAACAGTTGCAGATAAGTCTAATTTTTTTTTCTTTAGATAGCTATCAATTAACTCTTCATGAATTGGAGATTTTTTTGAATTAATAAGATCTACTTTTGACTGATCTATATCAAGCAAAACCACTGAATTATTTTGGCTTAGCAAAACTGCATTTGATAACCCGACATAGCCAATACCAACAATAGCGATTTTCATATTAATCAGAGTGTAAAGTAAGTTCTAGTTTATATTATTTTTAATAATTGTTTATTTTTTAATATCCCAATTACCTTTTTATTAAGAGATATGTTTGCTTATAAATTTATGAAATTGATACAATATCCTTAATAAAATTAAATAAATTTTCATGAAAGTATCAAAAGCTATATTTGAGAGAAGCTCTATAAGATCCTTTACAAACAAGAAAGTTCCAAATCAGCTAGTTAAAGAATTATTAACTAAATCTGCTAGAAGTCCGTCAGGCGGGAACCTTCAACCATGGAAGGTATATGTAGTAAATAATGAAAGTATGCAGAAGTTTCTAGATTTTCAGAAAAATTGGAATAAACCAGAAAAACCAAGTTATGAAATATATCCTCCAAAATTGAAAGAACCATATAGAACCTCTCGGTTTGAACTTGGAGAGCAAATGTATGAATTATTAGGAATCCCGAGAGAAGATAAAGATGCCAGATTGGCTCAGGTAATGAAAAACTTTCAATTTTTTGGAGCACCATGTGCATTTTTCTGTTTTGTTGATCGTCAAATGGGGCCGCCTCAGTGGTCCGATTTGGGAATGTTTTTACAAACATTTATGCTGCTTGCCAAGGAAGAGGGATTGGATACTTGCGCTCAGGAGGCTTGGTCTATGAAAAATGATAGTGTCTCAGAATTTGTGAATGCTAGCTCTGATGATATTTTATTTTGTGGAATGTGTATCGGTTATCAAAATTATGAAGATCCAATTAACTCTCTTCGTTCAGAAAGAAGGCCACTTAAAGATTGGGCTAAATTTTTATAATTTTAAATGTATTCAGAGAAGCATATGCGTATGGCTATAGATATGGCCAAAATTGCATCTGAAAATGATGAAGTTCCTGTTGGAGCAATTGTTGTTAAAAATAATGAAGTTCTCGGGACGGGTTTTAATAAAGTGATAAGTAAGGATTCTGTAACTGCTCATGCTGAGATTCTTGCTATTAATAATGCAAGTCAAACACTTGGAAATTACAGACTTACAAATTGTGAACTATACGTAACTCTTGAACCATGCCATATGTGCGCAAAAGCAATCGTTGATGCAAGAATAGATTTTTTATATTTTGGGGCAATGGAGCAAAAAACTGGAGCAATTCAATCTATTGATCATTTTCTTGAAAGCAAACATCTTAATCATAAGGTGAGATTCAGTGGTGGACATATGGAGCAAGAATCATCTTTACTTTTAAGAACATTTTTTCAGTCCAAAAGGAATAAAAATAAATTTAATCTTCTATTTTAATTCAAGCCATATTGGGCAATGATCAGATGGCTTTTCCATCCCTCTTGCTACATAGTCAATCCCAGTAATCTTTATGGAATTTTCTATATTTTTTGAGACTAGAATGTGATCAATTCTTAATCCTCTTTTGGGGTTATCATCGAACATTCTTGAACGGTAATCAAACCAAGAGTAAATTGATCCTTCATCCGGGTTTTGTTTTCTCCAAGAATCTACAAACCCTAAATTTTTTATCTTGTTCCACATTTCAATTTCTTCAGGGAGAAAAGCAGTTTTTCCATCTCGAAGCCATCTTTTTACATTTTGCTCGCCTATGCCAATATCTAGAACTGTTGGAGCAACGTTAAAGTCACCCATTACGATTAGATTAGCTTCATGTTTTTGCAGCCTTATAATATGTTTTTCTAAGTCATCATAAAATTTAATTTTTTTAGGAAATTTAGTTTCATGAGATCTATTCTCTCCTTGAGGGAAGTATCCATTTAAGATGGTAATTTTTTTTCTTTTCCACTTAAATGTTGCTTGGATAAACCTTTTTTGATCATCTTCCATATCCTCTAAAAAACCTTTTTGAACATTTTCAGGTTTCTTTTTACTTAGAATTGCTACTCCATAGTGACCTTTTTGACCCCAAAATTCTGCGTGATACCCAATTTTTTTAATCTCCTCAATTGGAAATTCTGGATCATTTACTTTAGTTTCTTGAATTCCAATTACGTCAGGATCAATGGTATCCCTGAGATGTATAAGTTGGTGTGGGCGTGCTCTTATGCTATTTATATTAAAAGATACTAATTTCATATTTTATGAGGCTTTGGACAGATAAAAATTTTGATTTATTATCATATAGTCTGAAAGTATTTGTGTTCCTTCATTTAAAAGATAGTCACTATCAATGTCTATCTCAAAATCATTTTTATTTTCTTCGGCATCTTGAGCATCATTGAAATCCTGCATAGCTTTGTAGGCACTAAAGACCTCTAAATCAAGGGAAGCGCGTCTCTTATTTTCAATATCTAAAGCCCATGATTGTCTGTCTTTTTTTTCAATCATTCTATTTTTTAAGTTTAAAGAGAGCACTTTTTTATTTTTTTGAACTTCATATCTTTTCCTTATATCGAGAATGTATTGCAAATTAGGACTTTGATTTACCCTGATCAAATGTTCATCATTTAATTGAGAAATTATAGAGGACTCCATAGAAAATTTTTGAAAACGTATTGGTTTGATTTCATCCCATGGAAGAGCTGTATCATATGAGCTTTCACCAATTTCTTCAATATCCCAGGTGCTTGGTAAGGTTATGTCAGGATTTATTCCTTTGCTTTGCATCCCAGCTCCTGTGATTCTATAAAACTTTGATTCCGTTATTTTTATTTGCCCAGAGCTTAAATCATCTAATTTTTGGACAGTCCCTTTGCCAAATGTTTTTTGCCCTATTATTATTCCCCTTTGATAATCTTGAATAGCGCCTGCAAAAATTTCAGATGCAGAAGCTGAATATCTATCAACCATAACTACCATTGGTTTCTCCCAAATTTGTTTAGCTCTTACATCTCCCCACGGTGTTAATCTTCCATTACTATCTTTAACTTGTAATGTTGCGCCTGAGGATACAAATAATCCAGTTAATTTATTTGCTTCATAAAGAGAACCACCTGAATTTCCTCTAAGATCAATTAAAAGAGCATCAACTCCTTGAGCATTAAATTTTTTAAGGATATTTTCAACATCTTTTGAGCTACTTCTAAAATTGGGATCTCTATTTCTCCATGCATTGAAGTCTATGTAAAAAGCTGGCAATTCTATTATGCCAATCTTAATTGCTTGCATATTTTTTTTTATTTCAATTACTCTGGATTTAGCTGCTTGCTCTTCAAGTTTCACCTCTTCACGTGAAATAGTTACAAATTTCCTCTCACTGAAATCTTCTGTTTTTCCAGGAATGAGTTCCAACTGAACTTTAGTTCCCGCTTTACCTCGAATCAATTGAACTACTTCGTCTATTCTCCACCCTACAACATCTACTGGAGTTGAATTTGACTCATCAATTTGAGATATTTTTATTATTTTGTCATCAGGATAAATTTTGCCAGTTTTTTCAGCTGGACCTCCAGGCACAACACTTACTATGGTTGGATAATCATCTTCTGAAGTAAGCAAAGCTCCAATCCCTTCTAACTTTAAGCTCATATTCATTTCAAAATCCTCAGCTGACTTGGGAGACAAGTATGATGAATGCGGATCAAAAAAAGATGTTAAATTATTCATAGAAATTGAAAAGACGTCTTCTTCATTTCTTTGAGAGACTCGTCGAAGCCTACTTTTGTATCTTTTTTGAATAGTTTCTGTTGCTTCGTCTAACTCTTTTTCAGCGAGCAAGGATGTCAACACATCATTTTTTGCTAATCTTCTCCAAATCTTCCTTAGATCATATTTACTTCTTTGCCATTCTTTCTCATCATTATCAATTAAAATGTAATCTGCTTTTGTAAAATTAAAATTTTTTTTAGCTACTTCTTTGAGTTGATAGTTCGTTGCTTCAATTAACCGGTTGAAGTATAGATTTATAAATGCAAATTTAGACTTTAAGTCTATTAAGCAAAGAGAGGATTTAGAGTATTTTTTTTGATAAGTAGATGGATTATCAAATTGTGCAAATTTTCTTTTGAAAGAACTGATTTCATTTTCTGTAAAATATATTTTTTGTGAATCAAGCTGATCTATTAATGCATCAAATATTTTTGAATTAATAGAACTCAAGTCTCTATCATTAAAAAAATGCTCACGAGTCATCTTTTGATAAATCTCCTTGCATAGCTCTTGTTTTTCAGCTGTTGCAGGTATATCTATCTTTGCCTCAACATAAATGCTAAGCAACATTATTAATAATAAGCCCAAAGCTTTTTTCTGTTTACGCAAGATAATTAATTTACAATATTTATTTATGATGAATGCTAACTATATAGAATTTTACTTTGACTGTTCAAGTCCTTGGACATACTTAGCATTTGCTGAAATTGTATCATTATCTCAAAGACAGGAGCTAGAAGTAGATTGGAAGCCAGTATTGGTTGGAGGAGTATTTAATACTGTCAACCAAGATGTCTATGAGTTCAGAAAAAAGCCTAACCATTTAAAGCTTAACTACTCAACTAAGGACCTGAATTTATGGTCAAAGATTAGGGGACTTACCATAAGCTTTCCAGAAGTATTTCCGGTTAATTCCGTTAAGGCAATGCGAGGTTGTCTATATGCCAAAAAAGAAAATCAATTGGTTGAGTTTGCAAACAATATATTTCAAGCCTATTGGAGTAGAGGTGTTGATATTAGCCAAGAAGACTTTTTGCTTGATATTGCCAATGATTCAGGTTTAGATCCACAAGATTTTAAAAAATTTATTAATTCTCAAAAGGCCAAAGATATTCTCAAGGATAATACCGAAGAGCTTATTAAAAGAGGGGGTTTTGGATCACCTACTTTTTTTTATAATGATCACATATTCTTTGGGAATGACAGGCTATCATTATTTGAAGAATCATTTCAGAGGGGGCTGTTGGATTAGTGAGACAAAAAATGAAAATATTTATAACCTCAAACGAGAATCAATTGATTGGAGCAAAAGTTGCTAAAAATTGTATTGTGAGACGTTCTAAGTATTCTGAAGAAGACGTTCAAATAATTCTAGATTCTAGCGTTCCCCAGCTCAGTCATTTTTTCTCTAAACCCTACCTTAGACAAGGAAGAATGGTTACATTCGATAAAAATGATATGCAATCATTTACATTGTTAAGATTTTATATTCCTGAACTAATGGGCTATCAAGGAAGAGCGCTAGTTATGGATCCAGATATTTTTTTGATTAGGAATGGGCTAGAGCAACTAGAAAAATTTCATTTCGATTTTTCTCCAATATATGCAAGAAAAGGCCTGCAAAAGAATTCGTGGGGTTCAAGCGTTTTATTGCTATCATGCAATAGTCTTAAACATTGGTCACTGAAATCATTTATTGAAGAGCTCCATCTAGGTCAGATTGATTACAATGATCTAATAAACCTTAGGCTTGAAAAATCGGTTGCTCCTCTTGAAACCAAATGGAATGAATTTGATGACATTAAGCAGGATACTATATTACTTCATACTACAGAAAAGCTTACGCAGCCATGGAGAGCAGGCTTGAAACTTAATTCATCCATCCCCCCCTTATTAAAATTTATTCCAAGAGCTCCAATTTACAAAATATTTGGAAAAGATTTAACTCAAGGGAGAGAGCATCCCAATCCTGATATCAGCAAGTTCTTTTTCAGTGAACTCTCTAACTGTATAGAAGAAAATATTATTTCGATTGATGAGATAGATTCTGGTATTGAAAAAAAGTTTCTTAGACAAGATCTAAAAGATAAATTAAAAAGCTGCTAATTAATTTTTTAGACGAATTACTAGTTTCATAGATAAATCTAAAAGATTATATAAAGGCGTTCTAATAAAATGTATCTTAAAAAAATATATTTTAGCTTCTACCATCATTATCAATTTTATAAAAAAAGATTTTTCTTTGAGCGCTTTCTCAGAATTATCCATAATTCTTAACGACTCTTTATCAATTTCCATCTTAACTTTTGAATGATTTAGAAAGAATTTCAATCGAAGTAAATCAAGATAGAAGTATTGAACAAAATATGGAGTAATAAAATTGCTAAAAAAGTATTTAATTTGAGATTCATTAATTATCTTTGTATCAATTATTTTTTTTATTAAATAAATTGTCACAGAGGTTTTCATGGATATTGTTTTTATATCACCCTCAATACCTTTTAAATCAATATCTTTAATATTTTCAAAAAGGCTCATTAATCTTTCAGAATTTTTTAAGCCTTTATGACCCAGCCCTTTAGAATTACTAAATATGCATTCCCATAGTACAAGTTCTATATTCGCAACTGGGTTTATTTGAAGATTAGTATCATTTATATTTTTAACTACAGACATCAAGCAATCCTTCTCTGGTTTCAAATGTACAGACTTAAATGCTTCCAATGCCTCTATTGAATCAGCAACCTTATAAAAAGTTATTTCCTTATAATTTTCAGGTTTTATGGTTTTGCTTAAGAATGAAGAGATAAAATTTCTATCTTTTAGCTTATACACAATAAGTTTTTTGTTAATATTTACTAAATCAATAAAGGCTTGAGTATGATCTGATACAACAATATTTGATGCATTCAAAGAAAGACTATAAATATTAGAGTGACTCGGTGCAAAATTTACTAAAGGTTCAATTTTTAAATTAATAAAGTTAATAAACTTTTGCCTATCCTCCAAAGGATGCAATTTTATAAGAATCTTTTTATTAGGATTATTTTCTTGAACCCACTCTAATATTTCTCTCCTCTTTTGATATGTTTCTGCGCTTGAGGAGGTAATCATCTGAGGTGCTGAGAATATTACGAGTACATGGTCATTAAAATTATCATTATCATTTTGAGTGACTTCTTTATGAATAAATTCATGAAATTTTTTTTGAAAAATCCATCCTGATGAAATAATCGTATTCTCTTTAAAGAGTTTATTTTGAATCATCAAATCTTTTTCATCATCTGACGCTGCAATTATTAAATCAGGAGACATCATAATACTGTTTATAGTTCCATGACTCATACTGAGCTGGTGTGTTTCTTGGATAACAATAATCTGTTTATGAAATTTTCTTAATGCATTTACTATTTCAAATGATGTTTTAGATGGAATTATTGAGAAAAATATAAATCGATCATAGTTGTTAATGGCATCAATCAATTCCTGAGGAGATTTAACAATACAGAAATTTTTCTTTGATTTTATATTTGTTGGAATAAAGTTAATACATTTAATATCAGCCTGATTAGGGAGAATCTTTTTCAAGAATAAACCCTTTTCAAGCTGATGTTGGCTATGACAAATAATAAGAAGGGTTGCGTTCATCCTGATTTATATTTTTTAAGTTTAACAGCAAATTTAATTTTTATAATTGTTATTTAAATCATTGGATTCACTATTCTTCTAGCTGATATCTCATTACCTCTTCTCTGACGAGCTCTGGTGAGCCTAAAATTTGTCTATTCACTCCAATTCTTTTAAACCAATAGTGCAGTCCAAGAAGATCAGTAAACCCCATACCGCCATGAACCTCAGTAGCTTTTTTGGCTATGCCTTTACTCATTTCAGAGACGTGCGCTTTAGCATGACAGGCCATTAATCTTGCCTCATCAGGAGCATGATCATGACAATGCGCAGCGTGCCAAATCAGCGCATAGCATGGTTCTAAGTCGGCAGCCATCTCTGCACACATATGCTTTACAGCCTGAAATGATCCGATGGCTCTGCCAAACTGTTTTCGCTCCTTAGCATAATCAACTGCCTTGTCTATCATGGTTTGTGATGCACCAAGAGAATCTGCAGCAAGCATAATTCTTCCAGCATCAATTGCCTGGATGATTGGCTCTACTGAGTCTGAAGAATTCTCTAGTATATCTGCCTCTAAGTTCTTACAAATCACTTCTGCATATTTTCTGGTTTTATCAACTGTTGTTAGTTTAACTATTTCTATATTTGGAGATTTCGCATCTACAACAAATACTTGACCTTTTTCATTTGCTAGCAATAGATGCGTTGCATCATCTGCATCGAGCACAAACATAGCTCTTCCGTTTATTGTATGATCTAAAAAAGAAATTCCAGCACCATTTCTTTTGCCTATGAATTCACTAAAACCAACTCCAAAACGGTATTCATTAGTAGCGATTTTAGAGAGATAGTTTTCTTGCTGAGATTTACAGCCTGCATGTTTAATAGCTGTCGGCGCCATAACATAGGGTGCAATAAATGGAGTAGGGCCTACACCGCCCCCTAAAGCTTCTGAAACCACGGCTGCAAATAGCAAATCAAGACCTAGACCACCAAATTCTTCTGGAATTAAGAGCCCATTTATTCCAAGGTTTAGAAGACCTTGATGAATCTCTGCAGAAAGATTTTTTTCATCCCCACTAGTAATGTGCTTTATGTTATCTATGGTGGCATGTTCCTCTAAATATCTTCTAACATTGTCCTGAAAAAAGGTTTGTTCGTCTGATAAGCCAAAATACATTTTATGCTCCTTCTACTTTTGGTTCTTTGGGCATACCTAGACCCCTCTCGGCAATGATATTCTTTTGAATTTGACTGGTACCTCCGCCGATAATGAGGCCCAGAAAATACATGTATATGAATTGCCATGTACCATCATTTTTAAGATGAGGACTATCTTCATATAAGGTTCCAATCTCACCCATCACATCAATTGCAAGGCCCTCTAATTCATGTCTAAGCTCTGTTCCAGTAAGCTTCTGAATCATTTTGCCTATCTTGACATCAGTTCCTGGGTTTAGCTTGGCTGATAACAGTCTTAAGGCATGAGATTGTTCGGCTAAAACTTTGCCTTGAATTTGCATCAACCGATCTCGATAAATTGGATGCTCAATAAGCGGTTTGCCATC
>MDSV01069270.1_pt1 | contig 11081 bp, 14 predicted proteins | sample 810851 | NCBI WGS metagenome assembly MDSV01 (sample SAMN05326640, study PRJNA326480) | marine metagenome | isolation source: seawater | place: Atlantic Ocean: North East | collected 2012 | reverse complement strand
TTCCATTCCTGGAGTTGATTGTTCTGCTTGCATAGACTGTTGTACTTGTTGCTGTAACTTAGCAGTTTCTGCTTGTTCAAATATTGCAGCATTATCTTTAATAAAGTCATACTGCTCAAAACCCATATATTCTTCTACCATACCTGCTAGTCGCTTAGCAGAAATGTGAGGTCCAATAACTTGACCCATAGGACTATTAAATAATCCCATCATATTTTGTATAAGTTGTGCTCTAGCTGCATAGTGTCTTGCTCCAATAGGTCGTAGTTTACCTTTAGCTGTTATATCATCTTTAGTTATTGATATAAAATCAGCAACACCTAAATCATCATCCATAGTTTTTGCTACTTCTGCAACATCCATGTTTCGTTTAGATACTTCTAGCATTGTATTAAGAATAGGTTCTAAAAATTCTATTTCAAATCTATTAACTTTATGTTGAAAAATTCTACCTGCAGCATTTTGTAACTGTTGTACTTCAAAAGCTGTTTTTTCTCCAGGAGAACGAATACCCATAGCTTCTCTTGGAGCTCCTGCCATTTCTTCCATCATATTTAATAAAACAGCTATTTCATTATTAACTTGAAAAGCAGCAGGATTAGGAGGCATAGCAGAAACATCTCCATCTTCTGGAATATGTATAGTTGCTTCTGGATGCCAATCAAATGGTTCAACATCTCCTTTAATTTTTAATGGTGGATGTATTGTTAAATCTAAAGCATCAGCTTTAAGATTTTCTAAATGGTCTACACGATATTGCATTCCTACTAAGTTATCTAGAGGACCCATTGCATATAAATTATCAGGTCTGCTTCTCCATCCTACATGATGTTTATTATCTCTACCTAAGTACGAAGGATTACTTTCATTTCTAATAACATGACTTCTATCTATAATTGTTATTATTCTTTTTTCTAATAATTTATCATTTACTTCATCATATAAATCTCCTTCAAATTCAAGAATTTCTACTAAACCTGATTGATAGTATTCTTGTAAAGAACCAAAACCATCTACATTATATCCTTCTGCTTTATTAACATCTTCTACTCTAAATGAACTTATAGTTTTACGAAACTCTGTGGCTTTTTTAAACATTGTTTTATCATAGTTTAAATCAGGTCTTGAATCCATTTCTTTTTTAAGTTCTCCAAGAGTTTTAACATATCTTGTAAACTTAGGAGACTCAGCAAAAGTAGCTGATGCTGGATTAAATATTATATCAAAAGGAGATATTCTACGAAGTTTAGGTCCACGATAAGTTTGTACTTCTTCTTCAGTAAATGAATCTGTATGTTTTTCATCTACATAAGTAACTTCAGCAAAAGCATTACCATAATCAATATAATCATAAACAAGGTCAGATACAGTTTCTCTAAAACCTGACTCTCTTATTTTTGTTTGTAAATAAGCTTCAATAGCTTTTCGTTTTTTAACTGTAGCATCTTTATAATTAAAACCTTCCCATTTCATCCAATTATCATTTGGAAATAAAGCATCCATATAGTTAGCATGTAAATTATCTCTAATTTGTGTTAACTTAGGAAGAGTTGTTTTATTTTTCCAAGGTAATTTTGAGTTTGTTGTTTTAGTAGTGTCAGTTGCAAATAGATAGTTTCTAAGTTCTCTCCACTCAGTTTCTTTAGGTTGTCTTTGTGTCCACCATTGATTATAAAGACCAGCAAGCTGACGAGCCATACCATTTCTTTCTTCAAATAGTTCTCTAATTTGTGCTACTGTACCTGCCATTTTATTTTCCTTATAATGTTAAAAACTCATACCACCAAATCTAGAATGAGTCATAATGTTTTTTCCTAAAGAGAAAACACCTGTTCTTCTTTGTTTAGGAATAATTGCAATAGAAATTGCATTAGATAAAGCATCTTTTATATCATCATGAGGAGGATGAACCATTACAAGTTCTTCTTCTAATGATTGACAATTACCTCCTTTATAATGCCATATTTGTAAATTATCATATTTAGGTTCTAATACAGAACTAACTCTTTCAAATTTATCACCTAAACTTCTAGTAGGTCTAAACTCATCTATTGATAAGGGTATACCATTAGGTTTAAGATAACTTTCTTTTAACTCTCTAACAATTGTTTGTTGTGCTACTGTTGTTTCTGCTCTTAGTTTTCTAAATCCCCATTTTTCAAAAGCATTTATAATATGAGTATAATAGTCTACAATTCTTTCTGTTTTAAATCTATCAATATCTAATATATAAAAGTTACCTTGATGGTCTACTCCTATAGTTACTAAAGCTGTATAATCTGCTCTTTTTCTTAAAGAGAATGCAAAGTCAATTGCAGCATATACATTTAATTTTCTATCTTTAAAATACCAATCACCTTCATTATTTTTTAACTGTGCTTTTTCATAGTATTGAAAATTTTCTGCTTTAATTCTAGCAGTTTCTGTATTATTAGGATTATTATAGTACTGTGCATAAAACTGAGTTGTATCAATATATTTTGCCTTAATCCTAGCCAACTCTTTACTATCAAATCCAAATTGTTTTCCATCAGCTCTTGTTTTTTTAGCCCATAAAAACTCTCCATCTGTTTCTACAGTTCTTTGAAAAAGTTCATAAACTTCTTCTTCTATTTCTAAATCTCCACTTTCATCAAAATGTTGTTCTTTTAAATTAATCATAGTATCATAAATATCACGAGGATGATACCTAGTTCCTACAACCCATTCTTTAGCTCCTGGATTCTCAATAGAAGCTAATTGTGAATATGCACTAGCAACTTTTTCTCTACCTTCATTAGTATAAGCATTACCAGGAACAACTATGTCATCAAGAACTACAACATCTGCATGGAAGCCTGTAGTATTACTAGTAAGTCCAACAGCTTTACAAGTAGCATCTCTTATACCTTCTAATTTTCTTTGAGGATGGTCAACAGCTATTTCAGCTACTGCCCATTTTTCTCTTTTACCTTCTTCTGGATGAATCATATTACTCCAGTATCTACGATAGATTGGTGAATCTATTATCTGTTTAATTGCATATAGTTGTTTTTCTGCTAAATCAGCTGTAGCCGATACATATAAAATAGTAGTTTCAGGATGCTTAGTTATTTGCCAAGCTGTTCTATAAGCAATTAGTTTACTTTTCATATGTCCACGAGGAAGTAATACTAATTGATTTTCTTTAGCTTCTTGTCTACTCCACCATGATATAAGTTCTTCATGAATAGCACCATATAATATATGAGGAGCAACTAATTTAATAAAAGTAAGTAAATCTGATTCGGCTGCTTGCCTTATCTGTTCAACATTTGTTTTGTGCATTATGATTTTTTATGTCTTTGACAAAAATTTCTAGCTGCTTCTACAGAACCAAATCCCCATACTTTTAAAGCTAATGCTTTTCTAGTTGGTCTTCCTTTACTATCTTTCATTGGACCTTTCATGCCTGCAAATCTACAAGCAAATGATATTCTTCTTGGATTAACTCCAGATTTAACTGGAGCTTTAAGATTAGAGCCTTGTGCTTTTGCACTAGCCCTACCTTTTGCATTTAATCCACCTTTAGGATTTTTACCTTCTTTACGAGTCCATGCTGGAGTTTTTGCCATATATTCTAATTCCTTTTTTGTCTATTTCATAGATTCTATATCTAGGTGCATCTCCTTTTTTAGGAAATGCAATATGAATCCATGAGTTAAATTCTAATATTAAAGTATCAAATTCTACCGAAGAAGAAGATAATACTTCCATGACTTCTTGAACAGTAGCATATCTATTACAAGAAAAATCTGCTGCTAATCCAAGTACATGAGCTGAAGTATCTTTTGATTTTAAAAGTCTATTTAATTCTAAACATCTATACCCACTTGATATAATAAGAGGAGTTCCATTAAGTGTAGAACGAACTTGTTCTAATCCATTTGCTAAAATTTGTAAATTATTTTTAGCTGCTTTAGTAGGTGTATTATCTATATCTAATCTTGTTGCTGTATCTGAGTGTGTTAATTCATGTAAAGAAAAATGAGGAGTTAGTTGCATCTATCCAACCTTTCTTCTTTTACCTGAAGAAGTAACATTCCATTTTTTAAGCTTAGAACTTGTTTTCTTTTTAATCATAGTTTTCTTTTCAGCAGTTGTCATTTTCTTAGCTACCTTTTTAGGTCTACAAGCAGGATAACCTCTTTTATCTTTTTTACCACTACGACCACAAGGTTTTCCTGTTTTTATATCAATCCATTCTTCATTAAACCATTTTCCTAATCCACTTTTAAGCACGCTTAGAAACTCCAAATCTTTTTTTAGCAGTTTTTTTATTTGCTACACGATTATCTTTACCAGTCCAACCACCACCTAGTCTTTTATATTCTTTAGCTGCCCATGCATTAGCATAAGCACTTGGATATACTTTATACTTTTTCTTTGCTGCTGATTTTACTCTGGACCATAATACAGCATTTTTTGGTTTAGGGTTTGCCATTATTTTCCTACTCCTTTAACTCGTTCTAAAGTTCTAAGACCACCTAACCCAAGCATACCCATAAGAACAGGCATCATTGTACTTGTATCTGCTTGAGGTACTATAACTCCAAATGGAGCTAGTAAAGGCGATACCAGAAAATTAACTGCAAAGCCTGCTACACAAACCCAAGCAACTGCTGGTCTCCATCCTGCCTGAAACCAGTTTCCTTTTGCTTCTTCTTTGTTTACTTGTATTTGAGCAAGAGCAATTTCTTGAATATGCTTTTCAGACATAGTTGATATTTCATGTGCTAATTTATTCTTTACATCTGCATCAGGAATAAATTTATCTAGTATTTTTGATACTGCTGGTATAAGTGCTGTAATCATTAATTAGTCCATCCATATAATAAAGCTAGTACAATTGGTGTTATTGGTAAAATTGTTAAAAAAACTAACAATGAAATAATTTTCTGTTTAAGGTTCATTAGCTCATCCAGCTTCTAATTGCTATAGAGACTATTCCTCCTATAAAACTGGCAATAGCCATTCCAGCCCATAGACCTCCTTTACTCTTGTTTGCTAGAGCCAGAAGTTCTTTCATATCTTTTTTTAACTCATCTTGGCTTTTTTGTAATTGTGCTATTTGCTGTTTCATTTTGCCAAACTCAACTGGATTAATATCACCCATTAGAATTTATTTTTTAACCATAAAAATGCTATTTGTAAGTATACCCAAACAACATTTTTAAACCAAGAAGGAATATCTTTTATTCCTTTAGGTAATAAAAATTTAAGTTTTTTAAATTGATTCCATTTTTTAAACCACCATGCTCTAATAAAAATTTCCCAAATATATAAACCTGCTATTGAACATAAAAAATGATATAGTAATTCTGATTCTTCGTGATGCATATTATTTAGTTTCCTTTTCTTTTTTAGTAAGACTTTCATTTAGTTTTTCAATATAAGCTTGTTTACCAGTAGCTAGTTGGTCCAAATTAAACATTAGTTGATTAGTTTTTCTTTCTAAATCTCCTATGTGTTGAAACATTATTGCTTGTTCTTTAGTTAAATCTTCAACATTATATTGTTTATCATATAAGTCAAATGGTGTTTTTTTATCTTTTGCCATCTATATATCTCCTTTTAATTATTAAACTTCCGAAGGAAGTTTTTCTGCCCATACAGCTTTAGGTACTGTGGGTAATAAATTTTTATCTAATCCATAAAGAGTAGATAAACCTAACATTTCATTTCTTACTGTATTTCTAAAAGCTTTAATTTCATCTTTATTAGTTAGAACTAATTGTACATCTGATAAAACTGCATAATCTGTTTGTTCTAATAAATTTAAACAAGCTGCTTTATATTCTTCTGGCACTATATAACTCATGATAAATCTCCAAGTGAAATTTCAGTTGCACTAATAGCTTTACCTACTTTATCTAGAGTTGAATCAGTAGTTAATGTACCATCATATGCATCATCTATATGATAATCTGTTCCTACAGTTAATGATGTATAACCACCAACAATACCAGCTACTGCAATAGGTGTTGTTCCTGAAGAAGCTGTAGCTGTAGCAACTCCACCAAGAATAAAGTATGGTGTAGAATAAGCATTAACTGTAAAAGGTTGTCTATTAGAAGTAGCAGCAGTATTTATAAGATGTAGTGTAAATACATTTCCAGTACCTGTCCATCTAGGGAATGTAGTTGTATCAGAATTAACAACAGAACCTTTTACATTTGTTCCAAGGAATGTATAATCTGTATCAAGACCTACACTAGTAAAATTATTAACACCAGTACCACCTCTTGCCCAAACCATATTTTTACTATCTTTATTAGCAGCTTCATTAAGTACATCAAAATCTGCTGGTACAAATTGAGTATCAATTAAAGTAGTAGAAGAAGAGTTAAAAGAATAAGTAGCAAACTTAAATTTACTATTTGTATCTTTATAATAAATAATAAAATGAGAGCCATCTAAAAAATGTAATTTAAAATTACCTAAAACATCAGCTGCTGGAGTTAGTGTTGTAGCTGTTCCTGATACTAAATGAGTTGATGAATCACAAGTCATACTTTTAAGACCATTTCCACTTTTCCAATATATTACACCACTATCTTCTATGCTAGTTACAGTAGTTATATCATTACCTGGATTAAAATGTCCTCTTAAAGTTGCTGATAAATCAGCTGTTACAAGTTGCATTCCAGATGAAGGATTAAAATAGTAATAAGGAAATGTAACATTATTTTCCCAGAAATACCAATGAGACATTCCTGCTCTAACTTGTCCACCATCAGCACCACCACCAGGTGATGTAGCTCTTCGTAAAGAAGAACCAAATAATGTAGGTGCACCTGTAGTTTTATTAACTTGAACAGCAGAAATTTGATTAGTAGGACTTCTTGAAGTTTGTGCTACTACAAATTTTCCATCAACACCAGGGTCTGCTGGAGCTTGATAGCAAGTTGCTGCATTTTCAGTTAATGCACTAATCATTTCACAATCGATTACTAAAGGAGTAGCATTTTCTACCCATACTCCAGAACCATTAAGATAAGAACCATAACATGATGCTCTATTTGTAGTAGTTGAATGAACACTATATACAACTCTTAGTTTTGTAACTCCAGTTCCAAGAGCTACCATAGTTTGGTCAACTGATTGGTTTATTGCTGTACCAAAAGAATTAATAGTTGGATAAGCACCTACTGAACCATCTGCAGCTAATGATACTGCTCTAGTTGCTGTTACTGCACCTGTTACAGTTTTAGTTTTAACTAATTGTTCAGGAGTACTTGAAATTGTTTTATAAGTCTGGTCTCCTGCTAAAAAGGTTGAGCTTGAAGCTGTACCACTTCCTAGTCTAGCTGTAGCAATTGTACCAGTTAGTTGAGATGCTGCTATACTTTTATTTGTTAGAGTATCAGTAGAACTAGCTGTAATAGCACCAATATCTGATAGTACTTCTGCAGCAGAACGACCTTCTATATCAGTTCCTGCTACTTTTAAAAAGTCATCATCAGCTACACCTGTAGTAAATTTAGGTACATTTGTATTTGAAATACCAGTAGCTAAGACAGCAGCAGTACCTAATCCTAAAGTTGTTCTTTGTGCTGATGCATCTGCATCATCTAATAATGCTTTACCAGCAGCTGTTAAATCATAAACAGCAGCTGAGCCTGAACCAGTAAACTGAATACCTTTATCAGCTGCACTTGTTAATCCAGCAATAGCTGTTAAGTTTGCATTTACTGCTTGAGGAGTAAATGTTAAAGCTGTTGTAACATCTCCACTTGATAATGTTACTGCTCCACTTCTTGTATTAAATGATGTTACAGAGCCTGTTAATGAGAAAGCTGCTTCATCCCAAGATGACCCAGTGTAAATATATAATTTACTATCTGATGTATTATAATATAAAGTACCAGTAGTAATTGTACCTGTAGGTGCAGAGCTTTGTGCTCCTCTATATAAATCAGCAAAACTGTTTACACCAGCTACATTAGTAGCTACAGTAGCAATATTAGTAACAACTCCACTTGCTCCTAGTGTTGCCATATTAGTAACATTAGCAGATGTACCTAACAACGCCATATCAGCTACAGCATCTGTTGTACCTAGTCTACCTATTTCAGTAGCTTTTCCTGCTACAGCTCCAATATCAGCTGAATCTGCTGCTACTGCATTAATGTTTGTTGCATTACCTGCAACTGCTGTTACATTAGATGCAATTCCTGCAACAGTAGTAACATTTGCAGCTATCCCTGCAACTGTATTTATATTAGTAGCGTTGCCTGCAACAGAAGTTACATTAGAAGAGATTCCAGCAACTGTTGTTACATTAGCTGATATACCAGCTACAGTATTAACATTAGCAATATTAGCTGCTACAGTATTGACATTTGTTTGATTAGAAGATGTTAGTGTTAGTTGTAACCAAGTAGTAGAACCTAAATCATATACAAACATAATATTACTTGTTGTATTAAAATATAGAGCACCATCAGTTAAAGCATCACCATCATTGTCTACAGTAGGTGCAGAAGATTTAGCTCCTAGATATTTATCATCAAAGGTATCAACATAACCTGCTGCTGCAGTAGCTGAACTTGCTGCAGCTGTTGCAGAACTAGCTGCTGCTGTAGCACTTGCTGCAGCTGCTGTTGCACTGGCTGCTGCTTCGGCTACTTTAGTTGTTAGACTAACTCCTGCGACAGTAATAGCTGTACAAGTAATAGTTGATGCATTATTAATAGCATTACTATTCATGTCTAAAAGATTAGACATTGTATTTGTTTCACCACTGGTATTATTTCTATATAATACTTTATTCTGAAACTCTGCTTCTAACAAATTCATAGCATTTGTAAGTTGAGTTGCAGATTGATATCCTGCAGCAATGTCTGGTAATGTAATTTTAGCCACTTTGTTGTTTCCTCTTATTTTGTTTATTTTGGTTTGTTTTTCTAGATACTACTCTCAAGTTGCTTGGAGAATTATTTAGAGCATTATTATCTATATGGTCAACTACTCTAGGGTCTCCTACTTTAAGTCGCATAGCATATCGTGCTACCCCTCGGAGTTTTCTTTTTTCTTTAGCTTCCTTAGTTTCACGAAGTCTTTCTTTAGTATAATCTCTTTTACCTGTTTTAGGGTCAATATAAGCCATTATTGTTTTTTATATCCTTTAGTTAAAGGTTCTAAAAATGGCATTAATTTAATATACTTTCCTTTATTTTTTTTCATTTCAGGAGTTATAGGCATTTTTCTTATTTTTTTCTTTAATTTTTTATCAGATAAACCATAGGAAGGTTTTACTTCCATTGTAATTATTTTTCCCATTAGTGCTTACTCCCATTAACAACAGATAAACCAATACGATTCATATCTTCGGCTAACTCTTGGTTAGCTCCAGTTTCTATTTTAGTTTGTCTTATAATTTCTTCTTTGGAAGGTCTTCCTGCTTTTTTAGCATATCCTTTATCTGCAAGATATTTAGCAGCATTTAATCCTTTAGCATCATTATCTAAAGATGCAGTCATCATAGCTTTAATTGCTTTAGCTTTAATCTTAATATCTAATTCATCTCTCCATTGTTGCATTTCCCCCCTCAAAGCAGAAACATTACAAAGCTTAGTCCATTGTTCCCAAGAACCAAATATGTCCATTGCGAAATCAAATTCAGCTCCAGGAACATGGTTATAGCTTAAATATATCTTTTTCAGAGAAGGATAGACACCTTCTTTTGTTTCTAGGTCGTACCCTTTAATAGAGTAGAGAGGTTTCATCTGTGGATGCTTGAACTCCACAAACAAGGAAGTAGTTCGGAATCTACCTTGAGAGTCTTTCATTGGTATTTTTTTAGTCAAGAGGATTCCTTTTTAAAATTAAATTAATAGTCTATGTCAATAGTATAGCATACTTTGACTTATTTGTCAAGCTTTTTTTAGAGATAGTTGTTTGCACCAAAAGAGTGCATAGATAATTAGAATACAATTATCCTAACTATCATACAATAATTCAAGTGATTTATAATTTAGTAACAGTTATTAAGTTTTATATTTTAAATAACTTTTTATTAATGTAAATATTATATCATACTTTTTATTAAAAGTCAAGAACATTTTAGTAATAATTTAATAATAAATACTTATATTAAACTAAATACATATAACTAAACCTAATTTACCCTACCTTCCTATGCGAAGTCGAAGACGAAGCGAGCTGTGTACCTGGTTTATTCAGCGAGCCATTTTTTATTGTTAATTTTTAAGCTAATAATAACAACAACTCTATTTCTCATAATTTTTGTTAGAATTTTTTAAGGTGCAGTTCATCTATAAGAGTCAAACCCTGCTCCCCTTCGGGTCGCCTACTCGCTTCGCTCGCATTTTATCTGTCAGCCAAATGCGAATGATTATCATTTAGATTTATAATGCTAGGTTTTAATAAATGCGAATGAGTCTCATTACGATTTAGTTCACCTGATATATTTTATACCTAAATGCGAATGATTCTTATTCATAATCGTGCACTGTAATGGTGCATTATAATTTATACCTTGCTACCAATAATAAGTAATTGATTATTATGAGATGTTATTTAATTGGGGGTGTTTAACAGATATAGGTCTAGCATCTATATAATGGCTGTTTATGAGTCTTTTATATATTTTATATAGGGTACTGACATATTATTATTTTAATCGCTTATATGAGTTTAAATAATTGTAACATTATTGTTACATTTAACCCTAAAACTTTTACAAAATATTTACAAAAAAATTAAAATAGTTGTTGACATTCAAAACAAAATGCTTCAAAGTGTCTCTCAAGTTATACAGAAACCCGAAAGGTTTTGAACTTGTAAAAGTTGGATAGCTAGATATCTGTCCTAGGGCAGTCCCAAAGTTTCTAGCCAAGGTTCTCAAAAATTGTATAACCCTTATGTAAAAGCCTTAGAAGATGAGGGGTTTGTATAAATGCCTAGGCATTGAACCAATAATTCTAAGATACTGGCATGAGTTAGCTAATAATTGATTAGCGTAGCTATATTCTAAATTTCCTATTGAATGGCTCTATTATAAAAAGTAACCTAAGATTATTTAGGTTATCTATATA
>MDSV01052330.1_pt1 | contig 11081 bp, 11 predicted proteins | sample 810851 | NCBI WGS metagenome assembly MDSV01 (sample SAMN05326640, study PRJNA326480) | marine metagenome | isolation source: seawater | place: Atlantic Ocean: North East | collected 2012 | reverse complement strand
GATTTATTTTTTTTTGCTAATTTAATTTGTTTATCAAATTTATTAATATCAGAGTTTGATCTTAAAATTGTATATTTAATGTTTAGTAGTTTTAATATTTGTTCGGTAATTTTGCCTTTTACATTGTGCTGAGGTTCATCTTTAACTCTCGGAGAGCCTCTCCATCCAATAATTAAAATCAACGGTACTGAATAAACTTTTTCATGAGCTATTGATATTAAGGGGTTTAGTGCATTTGATAGTCCAGAATTTTGCATATAAATAACTGGTAATTTTTTTGTTGAAAGATAATGACCGATTCCGAGCGAAACTGCAGAACCTTCATTTGTTGAGATTATATGATTTTTTTTACTTTTACTTTGAAGTGATTTAGATAATTCTTTTAAAACACTATCTGGAACACCGGTAAAAAAATTACTATTATTTTTTTTTAATAAATTAATTAAAGCACTAACTTTAATCATTTTTGATTAGATTAATTATCTCTTTAATTGGAATAATTTTTTTATCCGCTTCAAATGCTCTCTTATTTTTTAGAATAGTCTTTGCTGTATTTTGCATTGCTGGATAAGCCGCTCTAAGTAATTGATTTGCATAAATAACTAATTTAAAGCCATTTTTAATTAAATCTTTTTCATAAACTTTTGAATAAGTAGATGGCACAGATACTAAAGGAATGAAATTTTTACTTTTTTTAAATTTTTTAGCGAAAGAAAATATTTCTGCTGGAGTTTTTTCTTTGCTGTGAATTAAAATTGCATTGGCACCTGCTTTTGAGTATATCTCTGCTCTTCTTAAAGCATCATCTAAACCTTTACCTACAATGAAACTTTCAATTCTAGCAATAACCATAAAATCTTGTGATTGTCTTGAGTTGCAGATTTTTTTAATTTTTTTTGCAAACAATTGTGGTTTATCTTGTTTGGTACCTTTTTGATTTTTAAATAATGAGTTTTTCTTAAGACCAACTTTGTCTTCCATAATTATTGCAGAAGCCCCTGTTCTCTCCAAAGATCTAATCAAAAACGGTAAGTGCTCTATTTGACCTCCATTATCTGCATCAAAAACTAATGGTTTGGTAGTTACATCCATTATATCATTTAGTGTTGAAATACGAGCTGAAAAAGATAGTGAAGAATTGTCAGGTAAACCTTTTGTGGCAGAGTCAGTTAAACTTGATGACCACATACCATCAAATTCAATAGTTTTTTTATTTTTGATAATATTAACTTTATCAATTATTAATCCTGTTAAGGAATTATGAGACTCTAAAATCCTAACTATATCTTTGGAGTCCATAAGTCTTTTGAGTCTTGACACTCTATTTTCCGGAGAAGATACTATATTTGCCATCTCTCTCTTAATAGAAGTAGACGATATATTTTTTGTATATTTTGGTTCTATAAGTTTGCCAGACCATTTCTTTAATGCTTTAATTACTCTTCTTCTTGTTTCTTTTTGAACTCCTGTTTTCCAATCATCTCCATGAACAACATAATTAGGTTTAATTAAATTAAGATTTTCAACATAGTCTAACGTTTTCTGAGGTATTACTTTTTTTACATATTTGATGTTTTCTAAAACCACTTTTCTTTTTTCGTAATCTAAATATGGAATATTTTTATAACTTGCTATAGCTTGATCTGTTAAAAGCCCAACATATACATCTCCATATGAGTTAGCTGTTTTTAAGATATTTATATGTCCTTTATGTAAAATATCAGCTGAAAGTCCGACGTATACTTTTTTTTTATGATTCATAATTTTTGGAACTTGTATATAATAGTTAATATTATTTTTCTAATCATTATTTGTCAGTTAATGCTTTAAGAGTATTTTTACTTTTTTGTTTATCTTTAAAATAGTCATTATATTTTGAGCCATTTTTTTCCAAACTATATGTGTAGTACAAAATTCTTCTATCTCTATCTGTATTATTTTTTTTTGAACGATGAGGGCAAGTATTAGAAAAAAAAACTATATCTCCAACATCTAAATTAATAAGTTTAAAAGAAGTTTTAAGTTCAATTTCTTCAGTTAAAGCTGGTGAGCCATCATTTTTAGTATTTTTTAATAATTCATTAAAATTACCTTTATGAGCTTTTGCTAACTCAATACTTCCATTTTCTTTATTACATTTATCTAATGCTATTAAAGCATTTAAAAAATAATTCCCATATTCGTACCAACCACTTCTCAAAACATCTTTTTCATCTTTAAATTTAAAGACACCATCATAATGAGCAAAGAAACCATCACCACCTGGTGGTTTTGCATTAAATTTATCTTTAAAAATTATGAAATTATTCAAAAATATTTTTTTAATTAATTCTATTATTTTGTTATTAGCATCAATTAAATATTGACCTTTATCATATAATTTTTCAATTCTTCTTAGTTTATTATTTTTATCATAATAGTTAATACTATTACTCGATTTATAAATTTCATTAATTAGATTAGAAACAAAACTTTCTGTAAAAATTTTTTTACATACAAAAAAACCATTTTTTTCAAATTCCTTCCTAGCACTTGAATAATCATTGATCATATTATTTAAACAATTTATTTAAAATTTTTTTAAGAATATCTTTTATTAAATTTTTTCCAGAATATTCTTTTCTCATATACAAATATTTATTGCTAGTTTTAAGTGGTTTTTTCCAATTTCCATATTTATATTCTAAATATTTTTCCAAAGGATAAGGTGCATAATGATGCCTATTAAATAACTTAATTTTTCTCATATTTATCAAAAAATGATCGGGGTTTTTATATGTGGTGCGCCAATAAAATTTTTTTTTTTTATTATGATTCCAACCTTGTATTGTATATTTGTTGATTTCAGGAGATAATTCTCCAACAAAATCTATTTTTAGTCTTGATAACTCTGTATAATATTTTTCTATAATAAATCCATGATTTTTAAGTTTATCAATTAAAATATCTATTTTATCAGAGACCTCATTAGCAAAAACACTTAGTTCAACATCCCAGTCCCAAGGTATAAAACCATTATGCCTTACCGCTCCTAACAAAATACCAGTATCAAGAAAATACTTAATTTTTAATTCATCAAGTATTTTACAAATCTTTAAAAATTCATTTTTTCTAACTAATAATTCTTTTTTAGTTCTAACTTTTACTTTGTTATTGCGACTAATAATTTTTTTTTTAATCATTATTTGTGTTTAAATTTTTTATCATTAAAAATTAAATTACAATCAATTTTTTATTTTAACTTAATTTTAATTCTTTATAACTCTGTCAATTACATTTTGAACATTGCTGCATGCTGTTATTTGGGGATTATATTCCCAAAAATTTGAGATAAATTTTTTTCGTGCCTCAAAAGCTTCGTTGCTTATTTGTGAATTATCATTTTTAAGAAACTGGCCAACATTTTCTAATAAATGCTCCTTATTTTTACATAATTCAACAGATTTAGAACAAATCTCGTCATTTGAATCAAACATTTTTTTATTTTTATCTTCAATAAACCAATCTGGAATAATAATTGGAACTTTAGAGAACATGCTTTCTATAATCGCCAAACTATTATAGCCAATAACAACTTTGCTTTGTAACACTAAATCATAGATATTGGCATTATATAACACATTAATATTATCAAGTTTTTCTTTTTTACAAAAATTTATTAATTTGCTACTTTCAATCTCACTTCTACATTTTATAGTTATGTCTCCAAGATTTTGTTTTTTAACATAAGAGCTTATACATTCTACCATGTCATAGAATTTTTCTTCTGGTGAGTGTCTTTCTTTTATATTGAAACTAATAATTAAAAGGCCTTCATTTAATTTTTCAAAAGGCTCGATTGAGCGCCATCTATCAATTCTAGGTGCTCCGGTCACAAAAATTTTTTTTTCATCAAAACCTTTTAATTGCGACAAACAGCTTTTCATTCTTGGCCCAAATACCATTATTGCATCAGTTATCGGTGTAAAATCTTTATAATAATCTTTGAAATATTCATTATGCTGTAAATTGTAACTATATTCTTTTTGTAAAACTATCACTGGTATTCCCAAATCTTTACAAGCAACTTGCAACGCATAATTTTGCCAATAATCGAGGTTTGCCAATAGAAGAGCACAAATTTTTTTCTCATTTTTAAATCTTTGGAGTAAAATTTTACTTTTTTTAATACACTCATTCCATTCATTGGGAATTTTATCTAGATGCTTTAAATAATCCATCTGTCCTCTATATTTTTTAGGTATGAGTTTATCTTGATAAACGGTTAGTTGACTTTTTTTTAACCATACCCATCCATATTTACGTATTCTATAACTAAGTTCATCTACATCTTTTTCAAATAGACTTCTTTCTACACAAAGAATATTTTTTTTTGCTCTAAAATTTCCTCTAACTTCTATGGATTTTAACATTAAAGAAATATAATTATTTAATCCTATCAATTGAAATATTAAATATCGAAACTTACTACTAATTATTAGATTTAATGTTTTTTTAAAAAATTTTTGATAAATTCTCATATAAAAAGTTTTAAAATTATTACTTTGCTCTCATCTAAAATATTATCTTATTGAAAAACATATTGTCTATTTTAAATATTATTTAATAGCAACATTCAATTCAATAATTGATATTTTAGCTTAATCAAATATTTAAACGTGAGTATTAGTTTTGAACTTATACTAACTATCAAAGATTTTAAATAGATTAATCTCCTTTATTAATCTAATATTATAAATATTATGAGAAAAGATTTGCTCATAACTTATAAACAAATAGTAAAATTAATACTATCTTATGAAAAAAACTGAGAAAGTAATATTTAAAAAATTAAATCTTAAAAAAGATATTACTAGTAAGTATCAAAATTGGATGAATGATCCTGAGGTAAATAAATATACTGAGCAAGATCGTAATAAACATTCTTTAAATGATATTAGAAAATTTGTTAGAGAGAAGAACAAATCTAAAAAAAATTTTTTATATGGAATTTTTATAAAAAAAGATAACTCAAACATACATATAGGTAATATAAAACTTGGCCCAATTGATTTCACACACAAAAGTGCTCGTATAAGTTACTTTATTGGTGAAAAAAAATTATGGGGTAAAGGATACGCAACTCTAGCAATTAAAGAGATAGCCAAGAAAGCAAAAAAAAAGGGTATAAAAAAACTTAAAGCAGGATTGTACGAGGTGAATATTGGTTCAAAAAAAGCTTTAGTAAAAAATGGCTTTAAACTTGAAGGAAAACTTCAATCAGAAATATCCTTCAAAGGTAAGAGGATCAGTCTTTATTTGTTTGGAAAAATTTTATAAATAAATTTTGATTAATATTTAAAATCTATAATATTTTTTTTCTTCTAAAATTTTTTGCAACTTTCTCATTTGGTCTAATTCCAAATTTAGGTTTGCCATTAATTTTGTTAAAATGATCAATTTGATTTATTAATTCAATCATTTGTTCTGGAACTATAGAAACGGAGGAATCTACACATTTATGATTAAGGCTTATCTTAAAATGTTTTTCAATAATTTTTGCACCTAGTATATAAGAATATAGGCTAGTTTTTATTCCAGTTGTATGATCTGATAATCCAATTGTAGATTTAAATTTTTGTTTTAAAATTCGAATATTACTCAGAAATGAGTTTTCTTCATTATTTGGATAAGAAGATATACAATGAAGAATTCCCAATTCTATATTTTTTTTCATAAATAATTTATAGGCATCATTTATTGAATTTAGACTACTCATTCCGGTTGAAATAATACAAGGTTTTTTCGTTTTTATTACTCTTTGGATAAGTTGAAAATTTTGAACATCAAAAGATGATATCTTGTAAAGTTTAACCCTAATGCTTTCTAAAAAATCAATTGCCTCATTATCAAATGGTGTAGAAAAAAAAATTATCTTTTTTTCATCACAATAATCCTTAATAATTTTAAATTCTGAATAAGTTAATTCACACTTTTTTAATATATCAAATATTGGGCTGTCTTTTTTTGTTCTTTTTTCTGTAATGTATGTTTGAAATTTAATCGCAGACACTTTTGATTTTTTTGCAGCATCAACTAATCTAAGAGCTTCTTTGACTTTTCCATTATGATTAATTCCAGCTTCGGCTATGATAAAAGGATTAAATTTTTTGAACATATTTATTTATAATGTAAAACCGCCATCTACAACAAGATTTTGTCCAGTAATATAATTATTTTCATCATGCGTGAGAAAATAAATTGCACTCAAAATATCTTTTTCTAAACCCATTCTCCTTAACGGAGTTTCTGAAGAGTATTTCTTAATAAATTCTTTTCTTTGAACTTTTTTGTTTAATACTCCACCAGGTGATAAAGAGTTACAAATAATTTTATTTGGTCCTAGAACTTTTGCAAAATACTTTGTCAAATGAATTATGCTTGCTTTAGTTGAGCCATAGATTTCTGAATTAATACGATCATTACTTTTATAAATTGCAAAATTTGGAACTCTAACACCATAAATTGATGCTATATTAAGAATATTAATTTTTTTATTTTTTGGTTTTGATAAATTTACAACTGATAAGGTCATATTTAATGTACCTTTTAAGTTGGTGCTAATGACTTGATCAATTTCATCTGAATTTCTATTTTTAAATGAAGTAAAAATAGATGAACCAGCATTATTAATTAGTATGTCTATTTTTTTTTCTTTTTTTAAAATTTTTTTTACAAATTCGTCAGTATCAGATTTGTTTGATATATCACATTTAACAAATGTAAATTTTTTATTCGTTAACTTATTTAAAGTAATATCTATTCCAATTACTCTACTACCCAATTTAAGAAACATTTTACATATTGCGTTACCTAATTGACCATTACATCCCGTAACTATTATAGTTTTATTTTTAAATTTTTTTTCCTTAAAATACTGATTTGCTACAGTCATAGATTTTATTTAATATATTTATTTGTGACTTATGATAAATTATTTTTTTTTGTCTATTATATATCAATTTTTTTTCTTTTAAACTTAAAGATAATATTTCTTGAATTTTATTATGAAAATTTTTTTCAAAATTTTTATCTATTTTGATCAAAATACATACTTTTTCTTTACTTAGACAATTTAAATTTATCAATTGATGTTTATATTGAGGTATAGCAATTATAATTTTATTAAAGTAAATTGCATCAAACACTGTTAATCCTCCAGAACATATGACCACATCTGCTTTGTTTAAATTTTGATAAAAGCTTTTTTTATTATTGCTTAAATTTAAATTTTTAATTTTAGCAATTGACTTTACTTTTTTGTTAATTTTTTTGAAATCAAATCCTCCAAAAAAAGTAAATAAATTCAATTTTTTTTTTTTTATATTTTTATGATTTTTATAAAAAATTGAAGGAAGAATATTATTTTTATAGTTTTTAATTTTTTTTTTTTGAGTAAATTTATTTTGAAGAGGATTTAAATATAAATCTAGCTTTAAATTATTTTTTTTTTTTATATCAATGCCTATTATCTTTTTATAATTAAATTTAAGTCTTGATAAAAAAAAATGATTAATTTTTGATAATCTGTCAAAAATTATTACTTTTGATTGAATGGTATTTAAAATATTTAGCTCACGTTTTGAAAAATCTTTTATATCCTCATCAATAGAAATAAAGTTAATTTTTTTTTGATTTAATATTTTTTTTGCTAATGAATATTTTTTTTTTGATTTAATTAAAAATTGTAATTCTTTTTTTTTTAAACCTTTTTTGAGAAGGTAATTATATATAGTTATACATCTAAATAAATGTCCTGTACCAAGTTCCGGTATATTTCCGGCATCTACTCTAAAAACATAGGAATACATAAACTATTGTTTAAAAAAACTATCTATTTTATCACAGATGTAGTTTACATTTTTAATTTTTAAATGCGGATACAATGGGAGGCTTATTATATTGTTACCAACATAAAATGCATTCGGTGCATTTTTTTTTGTCCACTTATATTCTTTTCTATAAAAAGTCATGTCATTAACTGCTCTATAATGAATTCCAAAACCAATTTTGTTTTTATCAAAAAAATCAATAAGTTGAGATCTTTGTTTTTTTGTTTTTCGTTTATCAAAATAAAATACAAAAAGATGGTGCGAATGTTTAAGATTATTTTCATCCATGTCTTGTAATATGATTGGGTGTTTTGATAATCTTTTGCGATAAATATTAAATATTTTTTTTCTTTTTAACCAAAAATTTTTGACTTGTTTAAGTTGTGATATACCAATTGAAGAATTTAAATCTGGTAAATTAAATTTATATCCTGCACTTTTTACATCGTAAAAATAAATTTTTTTACTTACTTTACTTGGAAAAAATCTTTTCCATGCATCTTGGGACATGCCATGTAACCTATTACTTTCTACAAATTTTGCTAAATTTTTATTTTTAGTAGTTATCATGCCTCCTTCACATGTGGTGATGTTTTTGTTTACATAAAATGAATAACAACCAGCATAACCAAAATTACCACAGTTTTTATTTTTATATTCTGCTTCTACAGCATGTGCACAATCTTCTATTAATTTAAGATTGTATTTTTTTGCGATTTTAAGAATTCTATCCATATCACACGGTAGACCAGCAAAATGAACTAGCAATATTGCCTTTGTATTTTTGTTAATTTTTTTTTCTATTTGTTCTGGGTCAATATTTAAATTTTTTAAATCAATATCTGCTAAAACAGGTTTTCCGCCTGCGTGAACAATACTATTAATTGCAGAACAAAAAGTAAGTGGTGAAGTAATTACTTCATCATTTTGTTTTAACTTTAAACTTTTTAAAGTTAAAAAAATTGCAGCAGTACAAGAATTTACAGCTAACGAGAATGTTGTGTTTTTAAACTTACTAAATTTTTTTTCAAATTCTTTAGTTACTGGTCCAGTACCTAGCCATTTGGAGTCTAAGTTATTTTTTAAATTTAAGTATATATCTTGATTTATATAGGGTTCTCCAAATACTATTTTTTTTTTTATCAACATTTACTTTATAAACTTAACTAATTTGGAGGCCTGTTCTACAGAACCAATTTTTAAATTTTGTCTCTCCTCAATTATTTTTATAAAGCTTGATGCATTTATGAAATCATCATAAGAGCCCATATCAAACCAAGTTATTCCCCTTCCTAGATGTATTTCATTTAATTTTATATTTTTTTTAATATACATGTTTAATAAATCAGTTATTTCATACTCTCCTCTTTTAGACTTTTTTAACATTTTGATAAATTCAAAAGCTTTTTTATTTAAATAATACATTCCAACTACAGCTCGACTAGAAAATTTTTTTGTTGGTTTTTCATGTATTTTTTTTATTATTTTTTTTTTATATTCTATTATTCCAAAACTTTTGTAATCGGATACATTGTAAGAAAATAAAGTTGGTTTTTTTTTCTTAATCATATCTGAAGTAAGCTTTATAAGGTCATTGCCATAAAAAAAATTATCTCCTAGCATTAATAAAAAATTTTTTTTTTTTATATACTTTTCACATGTCATTATAGCTCCCGATATACCATCGGCTGTTTCTTGTATTGAATAAGTTATTTTGATACCTAGTTTTTTGCCATTTCCAAATAGTATATTGTAATTTTTTAGATCACCTTTATTACAAACAATTATTATATCTTTTATCTTATTTAGAATTAAAATCGATAATGGGTAGTATATCATAGGCTTATTATAAACATTCAAAAAATGTTTATTAATTAATTTAGTTGTAGGATACAATCTACTACCTGAACCACCACCTAAGATAACTCCAATCGTCATTTTTTAAGACCGAGCCTTTCTCCTTTATATTTATTATTAGTATGCTTTATCCAAGAAGAATTTTTTATATACCAAAAAATAGTTTCTTTTATATTTTTATTAAAACTACCTATTTTGTAATCATTTATAATTTTTCTTGCTTTATTATAATTCAAAGAATAACTTTTATCATGGCCAGGTCTATCTTTTACTTCCTTAATAATTTTTTTAAATTCAGGTAAAGAATAAACATCTTTTAATATATTGAAAATTTTTAGAACTAAATCCTTATTTGAAACTCTATGACCTGAGCCTAAATTATAAATATTGCCAATTTTTCCTACCTTCATAAATTTTATCATTAATCTAGCAAGATCTTTCACAAAAATCCATTCTCTCATCTGAAGGCCATTTCCATAAATTGGAATTTTCTTTCTAGATAAAATATTTAAAATAATAGTTGGAATAAATTTTTCTGGAAACTGAAAAGGGCCATAATTATTGCACGGGCGTAATATAATAATTGGCAATTTATAAGTTCTAAAATATGATTTTAATATTAAATCACATGAACTTTTAGATGAAGAGTAAGGCGAAGATGGAGATAATTTTTCTGTTTCTTTAGTTTTTTTGTTTACATCTCCATACACCTCATCTGTCGAAATATGAATTAGTTTTTTAAATTGTTTGTATTTTTTTATGTGAATTCTTAGACAATCAGCCAAAACTAGAGTGCTTAAAATATTATTTTCAACTGTATTGATGGGTTTATCTATAGATCTATCAACATGTGACATAGCAGCTAAATTATAAATATAGGAAGGTTTAAATCTAGTGAGTATTTTTTCTACTAATCTTTTGTTTAATAAATCAATCTTAAAAAATAAATAATTTTTGTTAAGAGTGTATTCCTTAAATTTTTCAGGAACAGATGCATAAGATAATTTATCAATATTTATTACTCTTATATTTTTTTTTAATAAAGAATTAATTAAATTAGTCCCTATAAATCCAGATCCACCAAAGACAAATACAGTTTTCATATTAATTATACTTTTTATTTATATATATATTTTAAATTGAATATATACTTTAATTAAAAATGGATTCAAACTTTATGATTTAGTTATAAGAATTTTATAATGTAAATTTAATTCATTTTTTAAATACATTAAAACAAATTTTTAAGCTTAAAAATTATCTTTCGTCTATTTTTTTGTTTTACGATATTTTTATACATTCTTTTTTTTACAATTTTATTATTGTCTATTGCTTTAATAATATTATTAGTAG
>MDSV01108906.1_pt1 | contig 11082 bp, 9 predicted proteins | sample 810851 | NCBI WGS metagenome assembly MDSV01 (sample SAMN05326640, study PRJNA326480) | marine metagenome | isolation source: seawater | place: Atlantic Ocean: North East | collected 2012 | reverse complement strand
GAGAAGACCTCGAGGTCATACTGCTTTGCGTGGGGAAAGCCGATATCCCCACTGCACATTTTAAGAACTCTGTAAGGGAGCTCCAGTGCTTCTAGTAGTTTTTCAACATGCACTCTTAAGTGATCCAACTCCTCCATACTGCTTTCGGAATTGGTCCATTTAACAAGTTCAACTTTATCGAATTGGTGCAGACGATTAAGCCCGCGTACATCAGCGCCCCAACTGCCCGCTTCTCGTCTAAAGCATGGGGTGTAAGCACATCTGCATACCGGTAAATCTTCAGCCTCTAATATTTCATCTCTGTAGAAATTAGTCACGGGCACCTCGGCTGTTGGGATTAAATAAAAGCCTTCATTCGGATCCAGGTACATTTGCCCTTCCTTATCAGGCAACTGACCAGTAGCTGTAGCACTCTGAGCATTGACCATTACAGGAGGTGCAACCTCCTCGTAACCGCTGGCATGAGCTTCCTCTAAAAAATAATTGATCAGAGCCCGAACCATCCGAGACATTTCTCCGATATAAAAAGGAAAGCCTGCCCCGGTGACTTTCACCCCTCGAGCGAAATCAACTCGTGATTCAAACCATGGGATATCATAGTGCGCTTTAGCAAAGGGAAAATCGCCATCAATAGCGCCCCAGGTTTTAATAACCTCATTGTCTGATTCGGCACTTCCACTAGGCACACTTGGATCCGGCAAATTAGGGATTTCCAAAAAAGCTTCACTAAAAGCCTGGTCCGCATCTTTGGCTTGCGCTTCTAATGCTTTAGCTTGGGCAGAAATATCCTTCATAGACGCAAGCTTTTCCAAAAATTCTGGGGTACCCTTCTCCATTGTAGCCATGGCTTGATTGGCGACCTTCTGCTCAGCGCGGGCAGACTCAAATTCTGTGATCTTTGCTCTACGTACAGCATCGAGCTCAATGACTTTATTTAGATCAACTTTGAATTTTTTCCTATCAATTGCCTGCTGAACTAACTCAGGCTGCTCTCTTAATAATTTAATGTCGATCATGGCTGAAAATTTTAATGGTAAGGATAATGAGATAAATATGTAGCGTATAATTAAGACTGCGAAGGAATTTTTATTCTAAAAGCATTGAATAAATGGAATCATTCACACAAATTAAGGCAGATGGCAATTTTGAAAAACAAAAAGATTTCGAGCGCCGAAAAATTAATTCACCTGGAAGAAGCCCTAGCTTCAAGTAGTCGTTTCGGCGAAGAATTCAAATGCCTCTTTGCCTACTACTGGCATTGGTACTGTGCGCATTGGAAATTACTCTTCGTGGTGCTTTCTTTGGTATTAACCCTCCTATTCACTTTTGTTATACCGAGCGAAGCGGATTATGCATTATCCATAAATAAAATACTGGAAGCCGATACTATTCCTGAACCGAATCAAATGATAGGGTTTCTATCTTGGACTGCTGAATATGCCTATCACCTACTCGCATTTATATCTCTTTGGGCCCTTTCAAAGCTCGGTAAGTCTAAGTTGCTTCGATTAGCCAGTATCTCAGTCTTAGTTACTTTAATTTTCTCAACCTTAGTTGTAAGGGTCTCAAAGGTCGCATTTGGTCGTCTAAGGCCTGAGCCGGCTATAAAAATGGCGTGTGAAGATCAGTTCGTGCCTCTTAATATGAAGCATAAATTCCACAGCTTCCCTTCCGGCCATACTTCATCGGCATTCTCAACAACAGGGACATTCTTTGCTTTAAATCCGTGGCTAGGGGCTCCTTTTGTCGCATACGCTTGTACAGTTGGTTACTCGCGGGTACACTTAAAGCAGCATTACATTTCTGACGCAATAGCCGGCGCGACCGTCGGAACATTAGCATCACTGCCTTTCATTGCCTATAGGCGGCGAAATAAAAATACTAATATTTAATTTTACTAATTTGAAGATTTTACAAATTTTACCCGAATTACATTCTGGAGGCGTCGAACGAGGAACATTAGAGTTAGCTCGCTATCTAACAGAAAATGGACACGAATCCGTTGTCGTTTCAAATGGAGGACCGATGGTATCACAGTTAGAAGATGAAGGCAGTCACCACATTAAGCTACCCGTCCATAAAAAACATTTAATCTCGCTTAAGCAGGTTTTTACCTTACGAGAACTTTTCCTCAAGGAAGCTTATGATGTCATCCACTTAAGGTCCCGTATGCCCGCATGGCTTGCCTTTATTGCTTGTAAATTGATACCTAAGGCAAGCCGCCCAAAGATTGTCACTACATTTCATGGGTTTTATTCTATTAATCGTTACTCGGCCATCATGGCGAAGGGAGATCATGTTATATGTGTCTCCGAGTCGGTAAAGAAATATGTATTGAAGCACTTCCCTGATCAGATCAAAGGACCTCTTACCGTGATCCACCGAGGTATCGACCCGGATTTCTTTCAATATGGATTTAAGCCTGACAGTGACTGGGTCAACAATTGGCATGAAACGCACAAAAACCTTGATAAGAAATTCCTCGTGACTTTACCAGGAAGAATCACTTCATGGAAAGGGCACATTGATTTTGTTGAAATCATTAAACTCTTGAAAGGGGATGGAATTCCAGTCCACGGTTTGATTATTGGAGATACTCACTCTAGCAAATCTCGTTACTACAGTAAAATACTAGAGCTCGTAAGGAACTTAGAGTTGGAAGAAGATTTCACATTTCTCGGGCACCGTAGAGATGTCAGAGAAGTCATGGCTATATCGGACCTTGTAGTTTCATGCTCTAAAGTTCCTGAAGCTTTTGGCCGAGTCAGCTTAGAAGCCTTAGGAATTGGAAAACCTATATTTGCCTACGCCCATGGAGGCGTTGAAGAGCAATTAAATGTCTTATTCCCAGAGGGTAAGATTGCGCCTAACAATAAGACAAGTATGCGAATAAAAATAAGGGAATTCTATCTTGCTTCCGTTAAGGCTAAGCCTTTGAGAAACACTAAATTCACGCTAGAAAAAACTAACTCAAGTGTGCTGAAAATTTACAAAAAGACTCTTAACGAAAAATATGAATCTAAAGCAAACTAAGATCAGGATTTATGAAAGGTCAGAAACGTTTAACCAAGTAATCGCCATTTTAAATTCACAAGCTTAAGCCAACAAAGCCATTTTATCGAACAATGATTCAACCTTTTTTTTCGCGGTTATAGCGTAATCTATAATTGTACCAGGAATTTCTTTTGGAATATTATCTAAAGCATCCCTTCTATTAGAATAATGTAATTCAGGTATTCCCATATCTAACATTAATCCTTTCATCTTCCATGTATTTGATTCCCATGTAGAAAAAGGGATACCCATTACAGAACAACAAACTGCAGCATGTAAACGTCCAACAGCAATTTTTTCATGAGAATACAAAAAATTCAAATAACTGTATAAGGAATGCGCCTTAGGGGAATAACCTAAACGATATTTCAAACAGAAGGGCCCGAACCTAAATTCACTTTTTTTCGCACAATCCGTGAATCCAGTTTTTTTATTCTTAATAGAATTTTGAGGTTTAAACGATCTTAAATAAGTAGATGCGAAAACCACATCAGGTGTAACACTTACATTTATTCCGTTTAATGCAAGTGCCTCAGCACTCAAAGACTCACGCGAAGAAACTAATTTAAATCTCTTTAAATTTTCATTAAGTGGATTATTCTGATAAACACAGTTTACTAACACACACGGATACTCAGAAGATAAATTAATGATCTCTTTATATCTGCCATTATGGATTGCGCCCTCCCCATTTATAACAACTAGATCAGCTTCACCTAATATCATTTTATAGCTTGAAATAGAATCTAGATTGATTGGTAAGGATGCTATTAAATCAAGGCCTACACGAAGGAATTGTTCCCTAAAAGTTTGAGAAGTTAAATGACATCCAAAATGCTGGCTTTCTAAGGAAAAATCACCAACTAAAACAACTTTTTTTAAACCCTCGCGATCACCCTTCATATTCCAATAGTATATTTCCAGCAGTTTTACCAACAACAGAATAATCATATTCAAGTGAAAGAAATTCAATGAAATTAATATCCTCCCATTGCTCATTATGGGTATACTCAATGACAATTTTATTAGGATAGAGAGATGAAGGAGCATTCATAAAAAAAGGCTTCAATATGTTCATCTCGTAACCCTCAACATCAATTTTCAAACAATCAATTTTACTGATCATTCTACTATTAATAATATCTAATAGTGGGCGCGTATTAACCGTTATATTTCCCTCACTTTTTTTAGATAGGCGCGCTTGGCCATAGCCTAATGATTGATCAAGATATGCTTTTTCATTTGATTCACCTACTGCACAATTTTCAATATCATAAAGTTTTTTATTCTGAATTACTTCTTCGCCTAATAGTGAAATATTTTCCAATATACGCTCGCACATCAATGGATTAGGCTCAATTGATATAATCTTTCCAACTGTCTTATTTTTATGCTCTGCAAGAAGCATTTGCGTGTAAAAACCATTATTAGCTCCAATATCAATAAATACAAAATCATCAGGCAAATTATCTTTTAAAAAATTTATCTCAACCCTGTCATCTTTGCCAACAAACTTACTTAGATTTGAAAGTGCATCAAAATAAAATTTAAACGGAATGTTAGATATCTTAACTACTTTACTAGGAACAGTAGTTGAGCTATGACTATCCTTATTTAAAAAGTTATCTACTAAAAACTTAATTGAATACTTCCTTAAAAACCCCCTTCCAAGAAACGTATTTCGAATTAAGAATATAGTAATATTTTCTAAGATTGCTCTCATCTATAGCCCATTATAAATTATCAGATCTGTAGGATGAATTTGTAAAACTGAGTATCTTAGAAGCAACATTTTTCTGCCATACAATATTTGGTAGTACCCAATCTTCATAATCACATAATCTAAATGAACCTAAAGAATTAAGTCTAACTAATTTTTTATTATTTGAATATTCTTCAAACAATTCATGGTTATGGCTTACCCCCTTAAAACTATCAGGTCTAAAACAAAAAACTTTTTTCTCAGCCGCAATAGACTCAGAAACCATAGATGCGCTATCTTCGGAAACAAATATGGATTCCGCTACGCCTAAAGATGCTTCATAAAAATCCCTATTTGGTATCTCGGGATTTGAAGTATTATAAATACAGATTTTTAAAACTTCTTTGTAATCTTCAAAGAATTTAAGAATCATATTTTCCATAAATTTGGAAGTCCTTCTTGATGTAACAATAATTAAACCTGCATTATTTTCATTTGAGATTCTTATAAAATCTAACAAAACCTTATTGAAATCATTAACGCTCCATGTAATTCCTGAGCCATTGCCACCTATGATAATAGTTAAAATATTCCCTTCATAATTAGGGAAATATTGTTCTGCTAAAACAGCAATCCTATCTTTCTTAATTACATTTGGAACAATTGGCATATCCAAAAACCCATCGTGATCTTTGTATTTTTTCACTGCTAAAAAAGTAAATTGACTAGGACTACAATGCCTTAATGTTCCAATATATAAATTGTGACTATTGAATAAAATTGCCAATTTTGAATTAACCCATTCTGTTGCGCCGCCAGAAGATATAATTAAATCAAAATCTTTATTTTGAGGAATATTAACACATATGCTTATTGGCAGAATATCTCGTAAAACTTTTGATGAAAGTAGCAATTTCCTTAGGAACCCCAATTTCCAACGAACCTCCACTTTAAAAACTTCAATTTCCAACGCTTGAGATAGTGCATCTAATATCCCTTCGGACTTTATTAGGTGCCCTTTTTTATTATCCGACAATAAGCATATCTTGAGATTTTGATTTTTTCCCATACTACAAAAAATAATTTACTTTCTAAATATGAATAGTCCTAGTGAAATTCTTGATAACCTCTGTATCATGAGATATAAACAATATAGTCTTATCCCTATCCTCTGTAATGTTTTTTATAATATCCTGAGATTTACTTTCATCAAGTGCTGATGTGGCTTCATCAAAGATCATTATAGGCGCGTCCTTGAGTAAAGCTCTAGCTATAGCAATGCGTTGTTTTTGACCTCCCGACAATAAATTTCCCTTCTCCCCTATAATTGTATCAAATCCGTTGGGTAAATTTTTAATAAAATCATAAGCATTAGCTCTTTTAGTCGCATTAAACACTTCATCATCTGAAGCTTCAGAGCGACCAATACGGATATTTTCAAATGCAGAACAATTAAACAAAAGTGGCATCTGTGGAACATAAGATATCTGATCCCTAAGATCACGGAGGCAGTATTTTCTTAGATCTATTCCATCGATTTCAATAACGCCAGCATAAGGATCGTATAGGCGCATAAGCAGATTGACTAAGGATGACTTCCCTGAGCCGCTATCGCCAACTATAGCTAACGGGTCGGCACGACCAACTGATATATTTACAGATTTAAGCACAGGGATGTCGGGTTCGTATTCAAATGAGACATCTTTAAACTCAATGAAACCTTTAATTGGCTTGGTGATTTTAATAGGGTCTTCTGGACTTTTTACTGACTCCTCTAAATTCAGGATGCGATCAACACGATCTAAAGGGGGCTCAATCTGTTTAATCAGTCCATGCATTTGGCCCAATCTTTTAATAGGCCCATAAGCCATATAAAGAGCAATAAAAAGAGCTAGAAACTCTCCTTGAGACATGCCGTTTTGCACACCCAAATACAAAGCAAGACCAAAGCCAATACTTGAGACAAACTCAATACTAGGTGTTATAAGTAGACTAGTACGTACGCTCTTAACTGTAAATTTGAAAATCCTATCCAATGTTTCGAAGAAATGTTTTTTTTGTCGCCCTTCTAAATTAAACGATCTAATTTCTATTGGTGATTGTACCGTTTCGATCACCCATGAAGTTAAGGCTTCACCTAACTGGACAATCTGCATAGAGCGTTTAGACAAATAATTCCCTATCATCCTTATAGGAAAAACCAAGATAGGGATACTTAGAAATCCTATAAAAGCCACAAAGAAACTATCACTTGTCGTAGATTTATAGATTATAAAACCAAGAGCGGCAAATAGTGTTAAAGGTTGTTTAACAATATCATTACTCATATCCACTATAACCCGCTTAATCTGTTCAGGGTAAGCTAATATGCTAGCTGTAATTTCCCCTGTTTTGTTTTCTTTGAAAAATGAATACGGCAAAACTTGTATTTTACTAAAAATTTGCTTTTGCATTTTTTGAATTAAATAAAAGCCGGTATAATTCATAAAAAAGCCGTTTGCCCAACCAGCCATGGCACGAATCGCCATCATAAATGGGATCATCATTGAGCAAAGTATTAAAAACCCTCCATCTATATCATCTTTAAAATATTGATCTACTAATCTAATTAGCCAGTCAGGTGCTTGATCAGGATTGCCAAATAATATAGGGAAAGCCGTTTCGATCATAAGCGGAATACCGAAACCACTAGTTAAAGAAAATAAGACCCCGAAGACTATTCCTAAAGCGAATTGAATACGTACTGGTTTAACAAATTTAAAATAAGGAATAAATTTTCTTAAGACATCCATAGCTATGATATTAAAGTATAAGACATTTAAAAGAATGTCCTATTTATAACGATTTTGAAAGAAAAAGTAGTCACAGGGACTTTCAAGTATTATTTGTTCCAACAATTGATTAGCGCGCTTGAGAAATAAGGTTTCTTCTTCGGCTTTTATATCAGAGGTCGGCAGTTCATAGAATTTCAGATTCCATTGGGCATAGCCACATTGAGTGATTGAGAAAGATAAAACCGGGGCTTTGACATTCTTGTAAAAAAAAGATGAAAGATTCGGTGTCAGTGCAGGCTTTCCAAATAGTGGAACCTCCACACCCTCCCTAAGCCTTATATCAAAAGGCACAAATAGCGCCGTTTCCTTCTTGAGAAATCGAATCATACCTAAAAACCCATCATCACGGCTAAATAACTTCATTCCATTACGCCGCCTTTGATTTAAGTACCATCGATTTGTGTAATAATTATTAAAAGGCCGATATAGGCACCCCATTTGACTAGCTTCAATTATAGGACTTAATAAATTGGTGAATTGAAAGATCAGCTCCCAAGGTCCCATATGCGCAAACAAAATAATTACATTTTTATCCTTAGCATAAATCTTTTTAAAAAGTTCCAGATTTTCTATTTTAATTGATTTATGGAGCCGCTTCTTACCTTTATTTAAAAAAAAGATTGAAGAAAGTAAATTTTCCATATTTCGAATAAATAAAGATTTTGTCAGTACTTCAGTCTCTTGCTCCAAAATAGAACTCTGTATTTCTTTTTCTTTGGACCAATTTTTAAGATTTTCTATATTTCTATAAACAAGCTCGCGTTTGCTAATAAGGGAATAGTAGGCAATACGACCAATTATAGTTCCAAGAAAAAAGACTACTTTAAGCGGGAGCAGCTGGACGAATACAAATAAAACTCGGACACCCTGAAACTGAATCCATTTGCTGAATCCTTTAAATCGAACCGTTCTATCCGTACTCTCCATATTTAAGCTTTATTCTATCAGAGTCTCTTTAAAACCAATGAAGCGCAACGATCTGACTCATTAAAACTCTCAAGACTTTTTAAATAGTCCTCGCCTAACTTAGTATCGGTCAAGACAAACTTACGTTTCTTCAAATCTTCCATACCGGCAACGACTCGGCTTTTTTTCAAGTGGCTCTTTAGCCTAAATAAACCTACTTCAGCCCCAGAAGTTAAAGCCTCATAAACCATTGAAACGCTATCTTCCGAAACCCATACTCGACTGACGATTTTTAATCGGTTGGAAACCCATAAGACATCTGTCGCTTCATAAGGGGTAAGAATGAAGTTCTCCTGCGATAATTCAGAGAGCATTTTTACAACATCAACGGGTGTTCGCCGAGACGTTGTTATTTCCCATTGTATTGATGGGTTTCCGGCAATTAAGCGTTCGATTTGCTGTACAATAGATTGATTATCCCAGTCATAATGCGCTGATAGGCCTCCTATGAGAATAAGGCCACGATTGTTAATGCGCTCTCCAACTGAGGTCATTTCATTTAAAACGCCGTGTGTTTCGATAATATTAGCGCTAGAGGCTGCTTTATCATGAATGGGTATAAAGATTAGGTCATAGAGAAATGAAGGCAAAGTGGGCTTCATAAGGAGCACTATTTTCCCTCCATTAAAACAACGAGCAGCTAGAAGCCAAGTATGTGTCTTATGCCCCGCTCCAATAATTAAATCAGGCTTAGGCAAACCACACCAAGGTATTCTATTTGAAAATCGATTGAAAATAAGGCTGATGATTGAATATATGAATCGCCCCTTTAAATTTACGGAGTGTATTTCAGAAGGCTTTAATCGGGCCAAAGCTGATGCCAATCCATTGACCTGAGATTCATGGCCGGCTTTACCATCCTTAAATAGCCAGATGACCAGCTTCTGCTTCTCGTTTATTGTATATTTTTTTATGTCTCTTTTAGGCATAGTAACAGCTGCAAATTAGCTAATTAATGCGAGCGTAGTTGAAAGGAAAGATTGACCAGAATAATTATAGTAAATTTAATCTCACAACTATGGCTAATGTCGAGAATGAAACACCGAACATCACCCATCCTTCTAAATGGGTTGATCTTTATGGCGACTACCTTTACCGCTTTGCCTTATCTCGATTAAAAAATCCCGAAATAGCCGCTGACTGTGTCCAAGATACCTTTTTGGCAGGCATTAAAGCTTTGGAAAGATTTGATGGGAGTCGCGATATTAAATATTGGCTCAGGGGTATCATGCGGAACAAGATTGTAGACCAAATACGTAAATCTATCAAAACTCAGACTGTAGATATAAGCAAAGAAGATGAAGCCTTAATGGAAAGTATGTGGTATAAATATAGCGGAATCGCTACGACCAACCCAGATCCATGGGAATTTAACCCGCGTAAGCAATTCGACAACAAGGAATTCTGGGTTGCCTTTAAGGAGTGCGTTGAAACTTTAAAAGATCCAATTAAACAAGCATTTGTACTAAAAATGCTCGAAGACCACTCCACAGAAGAAGTTTGTAAGGTTATGGGAATATCACCGAACTATCTATGGGTTTTATTACATAGAGCCCGAGAACAGCTTAAATTACTGCTCAAAGAGAAATGGCTTAATATAGATTCCTAATCAAAAATATCCTATCCAAGATGCTAACCTGCAAACAAGTCTCAAACACCCTTAATAAAAAAGATTACAACGATCTTTCATTTATCCAGCGAGTTTTGTTGAAGTTCCATGTCAAGTGGTGCTTATTTTGCGGCAAATACAACAAGCAGGTAATGGAAAGTCATGATATGTGTCGTCATTACCGTGAAAACGAGGATTTCATTTTAGAAACAGCTGATTCTGGAGTTTCACTTGAAGAAGATAAGAAAAAGCTTCTTAAAGATAAAATATCAAAATCAATCTGCTGCGAGTAAAGCCCACGACCTAACACTAGCGCTCAAGTGAGCTCAGTCTTCTCCGCTGATTTGGATCCTATATTCTAGTGAATCAAGCAAAGCTTCCCAAGTAGCTTCAATGATATTATCACTAGCCCCTACGGTACCCCAAACATTATCACCGTCTGTTGATTCAATAAGAACCCGAATAATCGCATCTGTCCCTTGTTTATTTTCAAGTATGCGAACTTTAAAATCCGTTAATCGTACCGCTTCAACTTGAGGAAAGACAGGTACAATTGCTTGAGTTAAAGCTTCGTTAAGTGCGTCGACAGGGCCGCGGGCTTTAGCAACGGTGTGGTGAATCGCTTCACCCACTTTGATCCGGACAGAAGCCTCTGAAAGGACGCCCCCTGAGTCAACTTGGTCACTGACAATGACGCTATATTCAATCGTCTCAATCGCGTTATGCTGACCCTTTATATACTTATTGAGCAACAGTTTAAGAGAAGCATCTGCCGCCTCGTATTCGTAACCTTTAAATTCTAGCTCCTTAAGTTCTCCCAAAAAGTCTTTTAATTGAGGGGATCTTGAATCTAATTCAAGACCGATTTCCTTAGCCTTCATCATTATACTACTACGACCGGCCATATCTGAGACTAG
>MDSV01236855.1_pt1 | contig 11083 bp, 9 predicted proteins | sample 810851 | NCBI WGS metagenome assembly MDSV01 (sample SAMN05326640, study PRJNA326480) | marine metagenome | isolation source: seawater | place: Atlantic Ocean: North East | collected 2012 | reverse complement strand
TGGAGATCGAAAGAAAATATCAAACTACACAAACCCACTTACTTCATACAATATTGGTGGGGCAGGTTCTCACTGGCGGGGTTATTGGGCAGCCACGGAAACATACCACGGCGTCACCGAAGGTGGGTCGTCAGGGTCGCCAATATTCAGTGAAAACCACCACATTGTCGGAACGTTAAGCTCTGGGCTCTCAGCGTGTGTGAATGGTGGGGCAGGGAACGGAACAGGTCCATATGCACCTGATTTTTATGGTAAAATGAGCTACCATTGGGATGGTCCCAATCCCATTTCCGCGTCTCAAAAACTCAAAAACTTTCTCGATCCTTCTGGGTCAGGCCAAACAATCGTCAATGGCAGTTATGTCGGTGAAGGTGATCAGCCATGTGGTAATTTCGGTGCTTGTAGTGCAACTGAAGCGGCGGGCCTTGTTCTTGATTCTCAAGGGTGGTCGATCAGTCCCAATCCAGCTTCTTCTGGAAGTGTAGAAATCACCATGCCAACAGGCGCACCACTTGTGGAGCTTCGTGTATATGATGCGAGCGGTCGCTTGTTAGAGAGTCGCATGCCAGATCTCATCTCTGAGTCCCTGTCACTCGATGTGTCTCACCTTTCAAAAGGGCTTCATTTCTTTACCGTAAGAACGTCTGATGGGACGTCTTCGACATTGAAACTCGTGATTGATTAATTCTCTAGAGCTACAACTCATTTTAAATAGCAGGTATGCCAAAACTTCCGAATGAATACAAGTTTTTAGATTTATCTGATTATGGTCGAACTGGTGGTCATTGGATCGCTAACCAACTTAAGAATACAAGATTCACACCTATTCACGTGACGACCTTGTTTGTTTTTGCAGGACTTTTTGCAATTGTTTGCATGCTCAACGGCTATTATAAAGCAGCTGCTTTTTTTATTATACTCAAGTCTGTGATTGATGCTGCGGATGGAGAACTTTCAAGGCTCAATAAAAAACCTTCTTATACAGGTCGCTATTATGACTCTATTGCGGACATCATACTTAATTTCTGCTTTCTACTTGCCTTTTGGTATGTGACTGAAATTTCAATAGTCTATATGTTCATTGCATTTTTTGGGATTCAACTTCAAGGCACTGTGTATAATTATTACTACGTGATTCTCAGAAATGCTGTTCAAGGCGATTCGACGAGTAGAATTTTTGAAGTTGCTGCACCCAAAGCCCTTCAAGGAGAGAGTCAACGCACCGTAAATATATTTTATAACATCTACAATGTCTTATATATTGTTTTTGACAAGATCATCTATTATATGGATAAAAACGCGAGTGATAGCCCTCCATTTCCCAAATGGTTTATGACTTTAGTGTCATTGTATGGTCTTGGATTTCAGTTGCTATTGATGTCACTTATGCTGATCTTAAACCTTCAAGATTATGTGATTCCATTTTTCATTGTTTACTCGATCCTCATATTGGTATTTGTGGGGATTAGAAAACTTTTCATCAAACCGGTCTGAATTCGACACAACAATGCAGACAACAGATGTTAGTAGCCGTCGGGGTGTAGTCCCCTTCGGGGTGCCTATGGCTATTTCAGAAAGGTCAGTTTATTTATCCCGACTCGGGTTTTAAAGGCGCCGAACATGACTGTGGCAGTCTTGCCCTGAATGGAGATGACTTCTCCGCGTTCCTTTCCATTGCGGAGTTTGACTGTGGATCCCTTTTTGATTTCGTCAGACCTGTGGTTTGGTCTCCTTTTGCTCGATTGAATGGAGGCGTTTTTTGCACGCACAGCACTTCTTGCTTTGCGTTGTGCGGCTTCTTCTTTGCGAGAATTCTCTACCGCAAGAAACTTGTTGATTTCTTCAAGTAGGGCGGTGTTGTTTTTTCCGGGCTTAAAGCGATCAATAAATTGGCTGAGTTTTTTTCCTCTTGTTATCGCGATGTTAAACGCTTCTGTGGCTTCGTTTAAAGCCACGGATTTCTCTGAAAACTGGGATTTAATTTTACGCGCTTCCATCGCCGTTTTCTCGGCATCCACTTCAGCCCGAAGTTGTCTGTTCGTGAGTTTGGCCAAATTCGCTTTCCCCTTCTGAAGATCGCCAATAAGTGCGTCGAGTTCTACTTTTCGGATGTCGAGTTTTGACTTCGCTCTGGCAATCAACGCAGGAGAGATGCCGTTTGTTTCAGCGACTTCGAACGTAAAAGATGAGCCTGGATTACCTATTTCTAGTTTGAACAAAGGGGCGAGTGTCTCTCGGTTGAATAACATCGACGCATTGATGGCTTGCTTCAGTTCAGCTGCGCGAGATTTGATGTTTGCATAATGCGTAGTAATCACTCCGAAAACGCCTCTTTCATAGAGTTCCTCAAAGAAAACTTCAGCGAGTGCGCCACCCAATTCCGGATCTGAACCTGTGCCGAACTCATCGAGAAGCAGAAGTGATTTGGCATCAGAAACCTTCAGAAAATGTCTCATGCGACCCAACCGATAGCTGTATGTACTGAGCTGATTTTCTATGCTTTGGTTGTCACCTATGTCGGTGAGTATGGAATCGAAAAACCCCACTTCCGATTTGGGATCCACCGGGATCAGAAGTCCAGATTGCAGCATGACTTGAAGCAGCCCTACTGTTTTCAGGGTAATGCTCTTTCCTCCCGCATTTGGACCTGAAATCACAACGATTCTGCCATGTTTAGAAAGTTGTATCGTTTGTGGATGTGTTTCTTTCCCCATTGACTGGTGTGTCTGAACGAGAAGCGGGTGGTATGATTCAATGAGGTGTATCCCAGGATGCTTGGTGATTTTTGGCATACATGCATTGAAATCTAGCGAAAGGCGCGTGCGTGCTTGAATCCAGTCGAATTCAATAAGTGCGGTGTGGTAGTTTCGGATCAAGGGAAGGTTCCGTCGTGCGATTCGCGTAAGTTCCTTCAGAATCCGACGCTTTTCCTTACGCTCGTCATCGCGTAAAATTTCGAGTTCGTGGTTCAATGGAATGATGACCCCCGGCTCTATAAACGTGATGGTTCCCGCAGTTGAAGATCCCAGAACGTTGCCATTTACACGTCTTTTGTATGTGCTTTCTACCGCCAACGCTCTACGGTTATTTACAAACCCCTCACGAATATCTGCAAGCATATCCTTGCTCTGGAGATCTTTCATGACACTGTTGAAGTTTCGGCTAATCTTGCGTCTTAAACCTGTCATTTTCTCTCGGATGTCGCTTAGAGTGGGGGACGCGTTGTCTGAAATTTGGCCCTTGGCATCAAAAACTTTTGCGATGGGGTCAATGAGGTCTTTTGTGTAGACCAAATCCTTCTGGATGTCATTCAGTCTTGGATACTCCGCGCGATTATTTTGAAGGAATTTTACGATTTGATTGACCGTATGGGAGGCCCGTGAAATTTTTGTAAAGCTCGCTTCGTCAAGGACAGAGTCGCGGATTTCAATCAGTCGAATCTCATTTTGCATTTCTTCAAATTCTAATGCAGGGAAGGGTTCGCCTTCGACTTTAATACGTCTCAATTCCTCAGTTTCGCTGAGGGTTTTTACAATTGAACGGCGGTTTTTAATCGGCGTGAGCGCCAGGGCCCTAGATTCAGCGGTAGGCTGAAGCGTTTTTGCTGCCAGCAAGATTCGAATTCTGTCGAATTCAAGATCTGAGGCGACTTGCTCATCGAAATGGAGCATCACATCTTTATTCATACTTGGATGCGATTTGTTTGCAGTGTTCAAATGCAGATTCTGTTTCTGACCTGTCAAACCACACCACGCGGTCGTCTTTTTTAAACCAGGTCATCTGGCGTTTTGCAAACTGCCGCGTAGAGACCACAATTCTTACTTCAGCGTCTTCTATAGAACACGCGCCATTGAGGTGGGATATAAGTTCTTTGTACCCGACCGTTCTCAGGGAATTGCAGTGGGAGAGGTGCATGAGTTTTTTTACTTCCTCCACCCATCCGTTTTCAATCATTGTTTTTGTTCTCTTTGCGATTCTCGTGTTTAATTCTTCTCGCGAAACGCTCAGTCCTATTTGCAACAGATCAAATGGCCTTTCTTTCTTATTTTCAGAATGAAAAGAGGAAAAGGGCTTGCCAGTGACCAGACAAACTTCCAGCGCCCTCACAACGCGTTGCGGGTTTTTTAAGTCCATCTTAGCGGCATAGGTAGGGTCTAGGATTCGAAGTTCAAATGCAAGCGATTCCACACCGTCTTTTTCTAATCTCGCATTTAAGATGTCCCTGACTTCCTTGTCATGGGGGAGGTTTCCGAAGCCATCAGTGACTCCCTTGACATACAATCCCGACCCTCCAACAAGGACGGCGACGTTGTTTTTTGCGAAATATGGTTCCAGGAATCCAATCACATCCTTCTCAAAATCTCCTGCGCTATATAATTCCGGAGGATCTAGGAAGTCAATGAAATGGTGTTTTACTTGTGCGCGTTCTTGCGATGTCGGGGCGGCTGTTCCGACATTCATTCCCCTGTAAATTTGTCTGGAATCTGCACTGATGATTTCCGCTCCGACTTCTTGGGCAACGCGTATTGCGAATGCTGTTTTGCCAACTGCTGTAGGGCCTACGATACAAATGAGGAGTGGTCGCACGGTTGTGATTACATCAATTCGTCTAGGCCATCCAAACTTGCATGGTCCTCACGCCATCCATCATCCTCATCATCTCCACCCGCTTGCGCGTCCAAATAGGCATCAATTTCAGGGTCGCCTGTTTTTTCAGGTTTCCCTTCATCTGCGTCCTGCGGATCGCCTTCATCGGGCATCTCAAATCCCATTCCCTCTGCCAGGTCGCCATCTTTGCTGTCAAATGAAGGAGGCGTTCCGTGCTCAAAACAAAGTTGGGGATATTCTATGTTGGGTACAGCTGCTTCAAACGATACGGGCTCGATGAAAAAGCACCACATCCTCAGAAAGTCGTAGATGTATACAGCACGAGAATCAGTGTCTTGTAAAATGGCTTCAACCTTGATGACAGCCATGTCTCCCTCCCCGCCAATGTCCATCAAGGAATACTCTTTTCCCTTGTCCCAATTTTCATCACTTTCGAAAAAGGATGCCATTTCACCAGGATTCCATCCGAACGCATCCAGGATGGCGTTGTGGAAATGCAGCAAGGTCGAGTCTGTGGAGATTTCGATATCCCGGTATACGTCTTGCTCGGTATCTAGAATGACACGAAGCTTTGCAATTTTTGATTCTTTCATTTCTGAAGCCATGGTGTTCAAAGGTAGTTCTTAACAGTATTCACGTCAATGGCATGGTGGTTTGCATGATGCGTCACGTGTCCATTTTTCAAGATGAGCATCTGCGGGCTTTGGTGCTCGATGTTGAGTTTCTCACCAATCGCAGCACTGACTGGCCTGTTTTCTAACAGGTCGAGATAATATGCGGTGACGTCATTCAGGGAGTCATCCCAGCCTTGTTCAAACATCTTCAGCGCTATTCTGCTCACAGAGCATCTTGTGCTGTGTTTGAAGAGCACAACAGTCCCTAAATCGGATGCCGATATTGCTTTATCTAAATCCGCTAAAGAAGTCAGGTGTTTCCAATTCATACCTTAGTAAATTTGTCATCTATTATTCACAAAGGTACTAGCATATATGTTGACTCGTCTGATTAAAATATTATTGGCAGCCTCAAGTTTGGCTTACACTGTTTATTTATTCTCTGTAGCACAAACTGGCGCAGCTGTCGGAATGATTTTCGTTACGGCCATACTGGTTATGATGACTTTAAAAAGCATGAGGCTTGTACTTGCTTTTGTCCAAATCAGGCAGCAAAAGATGCCCGAGGCAAAAAAATGGTTGGGGAGAATTAAACAAAATCAGCTTTGGCCGAGACAGAGAGGTTATTACAACTTTCTTTTGGGGAGTCTGACGATGGAGGAGAATATGAATGTCGCGGAAAAGTATTTGAAGGAAGCTGTCAGTTTGGGCTTGCGTCATGCCCACGACGAGGCTGCCGCAAAACTCAACTTGGCGGTGGTTGCCAGTACAAAGCGTCGCACACGCGAAGCCATCATGTTGCTCAACGATTGCAAACGACTGGACACGAAAGGCATGCTTACCAAGGATATTAAAATGGTAGAGCAAGCGGTTAAGGGCGGGGGAGCGAAGACGTCAACAGGAGGCAGAGGCGGCGCATCTTCCTCTGCGCGTCAAGCGAGAAGATCGAAAAAATAAGTGACTTGATCGGCGTTTTGCGCTGATTAAGGTCTTGGTGTTCTCGTGTTCTGAGCTTGGTTTTTCCGTAATATCTGAAGTTCAGCGAGCAATGCCAAACTTGCTTTTTCTGCACGTTTCACAGTGTCACGGAGTGCAGCTTGTTTTGTGTTTTCTTCTGGAATAAGTACATCCTCTCTCGCTTGAGAAACCAAAGCTTTCAATGAAACATTTGCTTTCTTGATGAGCTGATGAGCCTGTTCATCATCAATGGGAAAAGCAAGCACATGGGCAAAACTCTGCTCGACCACATCGTTAAGCATGGAGTGTATTGCGCGTCGTACGTTTTCAATGTGAAGGGGCATAGAAAAGTAAACTACACCAATCTGATGTTAAAACCAAGCTTTAGGCGTCAATTTGTGCCAATTAATGCATTATAAGTGTTTTTAAGTCACTTTCAAGGCGATTATTGGCCATAAAAGACTTTTCTAGATCAGCGGCAAATGGAAATGCAGTATCTAGACTTGCTGTTCTCGCAACAGGTGCGTCTAGCTTACGCCAACATTCTTCATGGATGCGTGCGCTTATCTCTCCACCCACACCACCCGTCATCGTTGCTTCATGTAACACGAGGGCTTTCCCCGTCTTGTTGACACTTTCCATCACCATGTCTTCATCCCAAGGGAGCAATGTCCTGAGATCGATTAGTTCTACCGACCATTCTGGATGTGCATCAAGAACCTGTTCTGCCCATTTCACACCCAATCCATAAGTGATGACGGTCGCATCGTTTCCTTCTCTTACTTTTCTTCCCTTGCCAAATGCGATGGTGTAATCTTCCTCTGGTACCAAGCCAGTCAAGCTCCTGTAAAGGAATTTGTGTTCAAAGAAAAGGACTGGGTTTGGATCTTCGACGGCCATTCTCAAAAGCCCCTTCGCGTCTGCTGGGGAAGAAGGGTATACGATTTTTAAACCTGGCACATGGAAGAACCACGCTTCTACACTTTGAGAGTGGAAGGGTCCAGCCCCCACACCTCCTCCTGTCGGCATCCTGATGACGACGTCGGCACATTGTCCCCAACGCCAGTGAATCTTTGCCAAATTATTCACGATTTGGTTGAATCCACACGTTACAAAGTCAGAGAATTGCATCTCCATCATGGATTTACGCCCGCTGATACTTAGCCCCAACGCAGCGCCCACAATGGCGCTTTCACAGAGCGGTGTGCTTCTCACACGTGCTTCACCAAACCTTTCTATAAATCCATCTGTGACCTTAAAAACACCTCCGTATGCGCCGATGTCTTGGCCCATGCATACCATGTCTTTGTTTTTCTCCATGCTCATGCCCAAGCCTTCTTGTATGGCATCGATCAATCTCAGTTCTCGACCTTCCGTTGTCGGGGGGGTGGGTTCAGGAGTTCCTGGTGCAAACCTGTCTTCAAGTTCGACGTCCACATTTGCAACAATGTCAGGGAGGTCTGAAGATATTTTTAAGCCCTCTAAAATGGCGGCCTTGTGCCTCTCTTGCATCTCCGATTCTTCTTCATTGCTGAGTCCACCTGATGCTTTTAAATGTGCCGTAAATCGCTCCACGGGATCGACCTCTTGCCATTTCTCTATGAGCCCTTCAGGATAGTATTTTGTGCCTGAAGCTTCTTCGTGACCTCTTATTCGAAACGTTTTGAATTCCAGTATAATAGGTCTAGGATTATCACGTAATGATTTAACGCATTTGCGCACGGTGTTGTAGACCGCAAGGATGTCGTTTCCATCGACTTGTATGGCATCTTCAGCGGGGATGCCATACCCGATGGCCTTGTCTGTAAAGTGTGCACAACGGTACTGTTCAGCGGACGGTGTGGAGAGTCCCCATGAGTTGTTTTCAATGCCGATAATGACAGGCAATTGCCACACTGCAGCGACGTTGACTGCCTCGTGAAAATCGCCTTCACTCGCGCCGCCATCTCCTGTAAATACAAAGGTGGATTTTCCAGAGTTGTCCAATTTATGTGCAAGCGCGATTCCGTCGGCAATGCCTAATTGTGGACCCAAATGGGAAATCATGCCACAGATCTTATGCTCCTTGGATCCGAAGTGAAAGCTTCTGTCTCTTCCTTTTGTGAAGCCGTGTTCCTTGCCCTTAAATTGAGAGAACAGTCGGTCCAAGGTGATACCACGGGTTGTGAAGATGCCAAGGTTTCGATGCATCGGTAAAATCCAGGTGTCATCGGGCATTGCAGCAGCGACACCCACAGAAATGGCCTCTTGACCTATCCCACTAAACCACTTCGAGATTTTGCCTTGCCTCAGTTGCGAGAGCATTTTCTCTTCAATCATTCTGGGCAGAAGCAATTGTTGATAAAGATGTAAGACTTCAGATCTACTCAACCCTTCCGAATCGAATCGCAACGGGTTATGTGGAAATGTATTGTTCGTTTTTTCCATGGCAGTACGAATGTACGGAGGTCAAAGCAGATATCTTCGCAATATGGAGCAAAACGACAAAGGAATTTGGAAAGGACAGGTGAGGGTCAGTCCTGAAGAAGCGTCAGACAATCGATTGCTCCGCATTGCCATTGAAGAAAGTTGGGGGCTTGATGATGACTCGATCGCCTGGGTTAAGATCTTACGTCGCAGCATTGACGCCAGAAAAAAACCCGTCATTATTCAACTTTCAGTTGAAGCCGGCCCTGAATCCGTACCGGAACCAGATGGCGAAATGCAAGTGTGGGAGTGGCCCGATGTCAGGGGCAAGGAAGAGGTGCTAGTAATCGGGAGTGGACCCGCAGGATTATATGCTGCGCTGGAACTCATTCGAGAGGGCTTTAGGCCCATCATCATCGAAAGGGGGGAAGCGGTGCGCGATCGCCGTCGTGACCTGGCAAAATTGGTGAAAGAGCATGTGATCAATCCCAATTCGAACTATTGTTTCGGTGAAGGTGGCGCAGGGACATATTCAGATGGAAAGCTATACACCCGTGCAAAAAAACGTGGACATGTGATGGAGGCCATCGAATGGCTTGTCGTGCATGGTGCGCCATCATCCATTGTGATCGATTCTCACCCCCATATCGGCACGAACAGACTTCCTGCCATCATCACGAGTATGCGCGAAACGATTGAGCATTCAGGGGGAGAGGTCTTATTCAAAACCTTACTCACAGATCTTGAAGTCAAAGACGGAAAACTGGTGTCTGCTTCTTTTACGTCAGGGAATACGGCAGATGTCAGAAAATGTGCGACAATGATTCTTGCCACAGGACACAGCGCGCGAGATGTTTTTAAAATGCTCAATCGGAATGGCATCCTTCTGGAAGCAAAGCCCTTCGCACTCGGCGTGAGGGTAGAACATCCTCAATCGTTTGTGGATACGGTTCAGTATCACGGAGAAGACAGATTGAATTTTAACAGTGAGGAAAGATTGCCTGCAGCCTCCTACAAACTTGTGTGCCAAATAGATGGGAGAGGCGTACACAGCTTCTGTATGTGTCCAGGAGGGATCATCGCACCGTGTGCTACTTCTCCAGGAGAAATAGTCACAAATGGCTGGTCTCCGTCCAAGCGAAACAATCCATATGCAAATTCAGGAATGGTAGTGACGATTGACCCTGAGGTGTGGGAAAAAGCAGGGTTCTCAGGCGCTTTGGCTGCAATGGAATATCAAGCGCAGGTAGAAAAAACATGCTGGGAAGCCGCTGCACGAAAGATGGAATCAAGTCAATCAGAAAGTCACAAGATGCAAACGGCTCCTGCGCAAAGGCTGACAGACTTTATTGCCGGGCGTTCTTCAAAAGACCTTCCCGTCTGTTCCTACCTTCCAGGCGTGGTGCCTGTCGACCTTCATAAAATACTTCCCCCCATGTTAGTCCATGCGCTCAGAGCGGGGTTTAAGAAGTTTGATCAAAACATGAGAGGCTTTATCCATCCCGATGCCATTGTTGTGGCGCCGGAATCTCGCACAAGCAGTCCCGTTCGGATTCCTCGAAACAACGATACGCTTGAGCATCCTGAAGTTCAGGGTCTTTTCCCGTGCGGAGAGGGCGGGGGATATGCAGGGGGGATTCTTTCAGCCGCCATGGATGGCAGAAGAGTCGCACAAGCCGTCGTCAGCAAATTACGTCCCCGTGCAACGCGCGAGTAGCCAGCTCTGATTTTAGTGACTTGACTGTGCGATTTCTCTTGCTTCGGCAATAGAAATTTGCGCGCCTTGCAATTCAACAGTCATAAACGCATCAGAAATACCCAAATCTTTTACGCTGTCTAATCTCAATCTGGCCTCAGCTTCGTTGTCGTATGACGTTGTAAAGTATCTGTATGTTCCATCCATTTCGATGACCTGCTTGACATCCCCAAGGGTGATAAACATTTCGAAGATATTCACCGGAATCATGTCTGAAAATCTGCCGAGCTGAATGCGATATACAGGTGCCTCACTGACCTCTTTGCTCGGAGCTGTTTCGGCTGCTTCTGGTGCGTTCGTTGTGGGTGAAATAAAGCTTCTGTGCGCCTCAAGTCCTATCGCCTCCGCCATAGGGATACGTTTCCCATTTCTGTATGCAGTAATGAACGCATCGTCTGCCCAAACCGCTTCTGAGTATTCTAGCTCAGCTCTTGCTTCTGTCGTATTGTTGTGTGTAGGACCTACAAATCTCAACAAACCATTGTTGTCTGAAATCGTTTCCAATGCGACATTATCTGGCTTTTGATTCTCACTAAATACGCCATACTGAACCCTGTATGTCAAAACAGCATTTGCCATCGATTCGTTCAGACGTTTTAACGCTTTGTCTTCAGATTTTTCAGCTGTATTTCCAGCCGCTTCAAGCATCTTCTTGTAGTGCTCAGGCGTGAATTCAGCGACGATCACCGCGTAATCCAGGATGTACGAATTGGGATCTGCATCCGTCGTTGCGTAACGTGCA
>MDSV01023189.1_pt1 | contig 11083 bp, 5 predicted proteins | sample 810851 | NCBI WGS metagenome assembly MDSV01 (sample SAMN05326640, study PRJNA326480) | marine metagenome | isolation source: seawater | place: Atlantic Ocean: North East | collected 2012 | reverse complement strand
CAACCGCATCACCAGGTTCAACCGACAAATCAATTATTAACTTAACAGAAAGACTAAACACAAATAATATTTTTTCTATGCAAAAAACTGATTCATTAATCAAACCATATACGTCAGAATTAGAATCAAAATATATTACATTAGAATTACCTTCAAAAATTGAAGAAATGGCAACCCCCCTAAAAAAATGGTTAGATGAAATGGTAGAAAAATTACAAAGAATAGGAGTTTATCTCCATAAAGGAGTAATCACAACTGCTGGATTAAATGATGCGATGAGAAGAGCACAGCATTTGATTGAACGTAAAAGCCAATATGGATGGAATTCAATGAAAATTGCTGCAGATTCCATTAGAGTACTACAATTAATTAATCTAATTACAACTCAAGGAATTATAAGCACAAGAAATTATATGAGGCGAACTCAAATCCAATTTGAAAAAGGTGAAAAAAAATTATCACGAATTATTCAAAGGAAAGAATTTATTGAATTAAAAAAAGAAATATTCAGTATGAAAGAAATTCATAATAAAATGGAGAAAGTATGCCAATTGGTTAAAGAACAAATTGAAATTAATCCAGAAAGTAGAATTATTGTTTTTGCATCTTTAAGAGATTCTGTCAGATCAATTTCAATTACATTGAATAGCATTGATGAAGTTAACTCAATTCCATTTATTGGACAATCCTCAAGAGAAGGAGATGATGGCATGAGCCAGAAAAAACAAATATCCACCCTAAACGATTTTAGAAATGGGAAATTAAATGTTTTAGTTGCGACATCAGTAGGAGAAGAGGGACTTGATATACCATCTGCAGATAGAGTGATTTTCTTTGAACCTGTCGCAAGTGAAATTAGAACAATTCAAAGAAGAGGCAGAACGGGTAGACATAGAGACGGTTATGTCTTTGTTTTGATCTCAAAAGATACTAGAGATGAAGGAATAAGATTTGCTGCCGCAGCTAAAGAAGTAAGAATGTATAGAATATTAAATAGAGTGAAAAATCAACGGAAACTATCATTTAATTTTGACTCTGACGCAAATATCGTAAAACGTTTTTCTATTACACAGGACAATAAAAAGATGACTGCACCCCAATTTATTGAAATTGAAGAAAAAAGATTAAAACAAAAAGTCTCTGATGCTGAAATAACTAAAAAAGAAGTTGACAAGGATGAAACGCCAAATAAATTGAGAATCCCCGCAAGTAATCAATCTATTAGACAAAAATTAAGACCTAGGGGGCAATCAGGATTAGAAGAATTTGAGAATGAAGAGGAGTGAAATAATCACTAACCTCCAATTACCATAACTCTAGTTTTAAGTTGGGCAAATCTATCCTTATGATGTCCCAAAGCAAAAGCAACCATCTCTGCTAAATGAATTACTGGCATAGAAGTATCTTTACCAGTTTTTCTTCTTGCTTTTACTTGGTATGTATCCAAATTAGAATGGGAAAGTGTACATGCACTAACCATTAATTGTGCTCCATTTTCCTTGGCATCACTAAGAACTGCAGCAGTCATTTTTAATGCACTTGATTGATTAGTTAATAATGCTGGAGCACCTACACTTTGACATTTTAAATCATATTCTATTGGATTACCACCTAAAGCTAGAATAAGTTGTTCTAAATAATTTGGATTAAAGACATTATCTTTAGAACATGCACTTTTTTTCTGCATGTTAGGGCCATAATAACCTGCAACATTCATACGCAAGGGATTTTTTACCAAGGAACTTATTTTTTCCAAACCAATATCCTCTACTAATACATGAAGCAAATGTCTTGAATTGGATTCACCATTAAATTCAACGTTAGACACCTGAGATAAAATACTATTAATTTTTGAATTAATTACTGTATCTTTTGTCATCACTTCAATTGTATCACAATGAATTCCATGAGAAGATGCACAGGTAGTCATAATATCAAGTCCAAAACTCTCAGCTAATGCCATATTTCTTGCGACCAAGGCATGTTGTAAGAGTGGAGATGCCTGAGAGATTATATTACCTCCATCAGAAGTTGCTTTTGGTATTTCAATTAATTCGATACCTAAACTTGAACATAAGGGCTGAATACAATCTTCAACTTCAATTGAAGCCGCCCTTGCAACATTCCCAGGATAGTAAGCCAATTTAACCATTTATATCACTCAAAACCTTTTATCTAATTTGTTAAATAAATTAACTACTTCATGATGTGAATCAACCTTTGAATTAATCATTGGAGGGATTTTTCCAATTCCTGCAGGTGGAGCAACTAAAGGAAAAATACTTCGGAATGGTTTAGCACCAGTCCGAGTAAATCCTAGCATCATCCTCATTGAAACTCCAGAAAATAAATTTGAAACTAACCCGAGAGGACCTAAAACTTGACGATATAATGTAGTTTCATTAACTTTACCAGACCACTTTACAGAAAGTCCATACCATTTTACTAATCTACCATGTTTACCAGAAAAGCCCTTTTTCCTGATTAATTCACTACGACATTCATTAAATGAATTAGAGACGCCATGTCCAAGATCCCCATGACGACTAAATACTCCAGAATCAGATTCATTCCAAATACCTCCATCCCCTTGAAGTAAATCAAATAGAGATTGTCTGGCTTTTTCTGAATATCTTTCATCTCTAATCCTTTTCCAATTATGCATGATTATTGCAGGCCCAAGATATTCTGAATCATATGGTAAAGTATCTGAATAAGTCTGTAATAACTGAGGACTATCTATATCTCCTAGTTGATGTATTTCTAAAGCATGAACCATGTCCATCATTCCAATCACCGTGCCTGAAACTGTTTTTAATCCACTTCTTGTAGCAGGAACCATCCATGGTTTACACATTTTCCTCTTCGTTTCAAACTTTTTAGTGCTTACAACTAAGTCTCTAACTACTTCGTAACCTGGTAATGGTTCAATCTTTAAATTAGAACCACACAAAGCAACCAAGTCTTCCAATCTTGTAAGGTCTGCTCTGACAACAGCACCATTAACTGAAACACCTGAAAGAGGGCCATTGAATCTAAAAGTAAGTGTTGGGTCAATATTTGACTTAATCATGTTTAAAGCGTCTGAAATTGAAAAATGTCCAGGCATTTTACATTCCAATGTATCCCATCCATTTTCTAAAGACTCGGGATTATATCTAAATATCTCAAAAGATAAATCAATTGGTGCTCTAGAAATTACAGGAGTATCCAAATCGACACTGGTTTTTTCATCCCCTCCGCTCGCAAACTCAAGGAATACAGTAACTAATTCTGGATGAAATTGACCATTCCCATCTACTGATGCTAAACTAGCGAGAGAGGGATTAACCCAGGACTCATAACTAGGATCAAAATCAACATCACAATCAACTCTGTCTTGTATTCTAACTCCACCCATGTCTCCAATTACATTATCCCAATCTTTACCTGATTGACAAAAGAACTCATAACTAGTATCTCCAAGAGCACAAACTGAAAAATGTGTTTTGCTTAATTTTGGTCTTTTATCAGAATTAGCAACTTGCCATAGTGCTTCTGCTGAATCTGGCATGTCTCCTTCCCCCCAAGTACTACAAATAACTAACAAACGTGAGGTTTCGGATAATGAACCTAAATCAAAACCTTCCATATCAAAAACTTCTGCATTTAATCCAAATTGTGAAGCCTTAGCTTTAGTTCTAAATGCTAAATCTTCCGAATTACCCGATTGACTACCAAATAAAATTACTAGTTTTCGATCTCCGTCTGTCATTATATCATCTAATCCACTAGAAGAAGATACAACCTCAGACTGCACATCTAGAACTTCCTCTGCGGGGTTCTCCTGTACAACCTTCGAATCACCTCCGACTGCAGAAATTGCAGGTAAAGCACCTTTAGCCCACTCTGCATATGGCTCATCAAAATCAACATCACAATCTTGACGAGGAAAAATTCGTTTTGCTCCAAGTTCCTCTAATCTTTGATCCCAATCTTTACCTGACTGACAAAAGAACTCATAACTTGTATCTCCAAGAGCACAAACTGAAAAATGGGTGTTTTCCATTCTTGGTGCATTTTCGACACTAATTGAATCCCATAAAGATTCTGCAGAATCTGGCATTTCTCCTTCTCCCCAAGTACTACAGATAATCAAAATTCTCTCGGAGGATGCCATCATCTCAACATTTGCTGCATCCATATCTAAAACAGTAGGTGACAGGTTATGTGATGATGCTGATTTAGCTAACTGAGAAGCCAAATCTTCCGAGTTTCCTGATTGAGTTCCAAACAAAATCAATAACGGCCGAGACACAAAATCACCGTCCAAATGTTTCTGGACATTTGGTTCCAATTTGACGAGTGTCTTGAATCTAACGCCAATATGATTTAATTTGATACAAATGAGATTGTTTTCTCAGTAACCCATCATACCGTCCATATCTCCACCAGATGCTGATTTTGCTGAAATTACATCATCAATTCTCAAAATCATTGTGGCAGTTTCAGTTGCAGATTGAATTGCTTGTTCTACAACTCTTTGAGGCTCTACAACATTTGCAGCCAACATATCTTTAACTCCTCCATCATATACATTAACTCCATAATTACTTTTTCCTTCAGCATGAGCTTTTCGTAAATCGATAATTGTATTAACTGGATCTAAACCTGCATTTTCTGCTAAAGTTCTGGGTATCACTTCTAATGCACCAGCAAAAGCCTCTATAGCCATTTGTTCACGTCCACCAACGCCTTCTGCATAATTACGTAAATCTCTAGATAATGCTGCAAGTACTGAACCACCTCCAGTCAAAACGGTTCCATCTTCCCATGCAACACTAACAACACCAACAGCATCATCAAATGCTCTTCTAATTTCATCAACTACGTGCTCAGTACCGCCTCTTAAGAGTACACTAACCGATTTTGCAGATTCGCAACCAGTAATAAATACCATGTCAGAGTCTCCAATTTTCTTTTCTTCAACCTTTGATGCATGACCCAATTCATCAGAATTTAAATCATCAATATTAGTAATTATTGAAGCACCAGTAGCTTTAGATAGTGCCTCCATATCACTTTTTTTAGCCCTTCTAATTGCAAAAATACCTGATTTCGCCATATAGTGTTGCGCCAAATCATCAATTCCTTTTTGACAAATCACTACATTAGCACCACTTGATTGAATTTTATCAACTAATCCCTTTAGATATCCCTCTTCTTCATCTAAAAATGAAGCTAATTGATTTGGATTCGTAATTTGTATCTTAGCATCAACTTCTGTTTTCTTAACTTCAATTGCAGAATTTATTAGTGCTATTGATGCATTATTTATACTTCTAGGCATACCAGAATGCACCCTTTCTTTATCCAAGAGAATTCCATCTATCAAAGTTGAATCTCTAATGGAACCTCCTTGTTTCTTTTGAACTTTAATATCATCTAAGTCAACATAACGTTCACCATCATCTTCCCCACCAACACAAATTACTGCACGTACACAAATATCTGCAAGGAATTCTCTAACTGCTCCAGCACTTTTTCCAGTCAATGCAGTTTTTGCAACCTCATTTAACATTTTAGATTGTTCCGAATTAACATCAATTCCATGCTGAGATAATATTGTCATTGCTTTTTCGGCTGCTAATCTAAAACCTTCACAAATTACTGTAGGGTGTACATTTTGTTCAATTAAATCTTCACTCCTCTTAAGTAATTCCCCCGCTAAAACAACAGCTGTTGTAGTGCCATCATAACAATGCTGTTCTTGAGTTTTTGCCACTTCAATAATCATTTTTGCTGCTGGATGTTCAATATCCATTTCCTTTAAAATTGTTGCACCATCATTTGTTATTACAACATCTCCCATTGAATCTACAAGCATTTTATCCATCCCTTTGGGGCCAAGAGTACTTCTTACAGAATTTGCAACCGCTTTTGCTGCTGCAATATTATTACTTTGTGCTGTTTTACCTCTTGTTTGTGAAGTTCCTTCTTTCAAAATGAAAATTGGTGCTTGCCCTTGTCCTTGTCCTCCTGAATTCATATAATCACCTTCGTTTATGGTATACTCTCACTGCTACCCGAAACGTCAATTGATTTTAACGCAGCGGTTTGAAACACTTCCTATTTTTGTTGATCTAACCACTGTTGACCATAATGTTTCCATTGCTCCATCGTCCAACCATCTGGCAATCCAGTGAGTGGTAAAGCAGGTGTTGTAGAAACATCAGAATCAAAATTATTTTGAGGCAATTCAGGTGCAACTTTTTCACTTACTTGGTAACCTCCCAACACTTGACCTGTAGAGGGAATAACGCCTGTTTCTGAATTCAAGTTGTTTCCACTTCCAATATACATATTATTAATTTCTTCTTCATCTTCTTTTGAAAATTCCCTCCAAAATACAAATAATAAAGCCATTAAGATTCCAATAAGTAAAACAACTGATAAGCCATTGAGTATTGTTTTTGATAAATCAGCGGATGTTTCTTCTAACTTTTCATCATTTAATGATTCGCGCATTAATTCAACTCTTAATACTAAAGGCACGATATCATAATCTGACTCTACCCAAATAGTCAAATTAACTAGATAAGTGTCTGAAGGTAATGAAAGTAGTGTAGACCGAGGGATAGTAATTTTAAGAGCCACTTCATCATTATCATTTTCTTTGATATTGAATGCAGTAGTATACTCATCTATTTTTATTCTAAAATAACTCGAGGACACTTGATCATCAAAATCAATCCTCACACCTTGATCTAAATAATATCTATTAAATATCTGTAAGTTCAAAGAATAATCACCATCATCATTTACAGTTAAAATGTAAGACTTTCCAGCTTCTTCTGCATCTAAATCAACATCTAGATCATCACTATTTAATAATAATTCCAACCTGCCCACGCTACCAACAATAAAGATTATATTTCCTGTAGACTTTACATTCTCATTAAAACTACTTCTTGCAGTAATTCCCAAATCAAAATTACCTTCTGCCAAGGTATCAAAAGTAAAAGAAATTGTCACATTAAAGGATGACCCTGGCTGTATTAAAGGAGTTTTGAAATCATCCATTCCAATCGTATCAACATAAGCATACATACCCACGGGAATGTCTAATTCCATCTTAAATTGATCTTCTACGTTACCTGTATTATTTATTTGAACATTTATTGATTCATCGGGTTGCCCACCTCTATAACTTTGTTCACTTAAATCTCTACTTTCAACCTCTACTTTTCTTGTACCTTCTACTGTTATAACAAAATATAATTCGGATTTAAATGTTTGATCTTTTACAGATGTTGCTGTCACAATCAAAGTATAATCCCCAGGTATAATTCCTTCGTTCATGGGAAGAATTAGGTTTACTCCGGATGTATCTAAACCATAAGCAGCTAATGGTGGAGTTTGGTATGAAGAAAGTTGATTAGAAAAAGTGGCTCCAAGAAGAAATCTATCTCCAAGTATTTCTAAATTAAAAGTTTCCTCAGTATTACCATTATTGACTAAAAAGATAGGAATTAATTCTTGCACCCCATCTGCAGGTGAACTAAGGTTTTGAATTTCAGTACTCATTTGTAAATCAAATTTTGTTCTAACTTCTACACTCAAAGGAAAAATTGCTTGTGTTGAAGTCCCCTCGATTCCATTAACTTGTAATTCTAAATCAAAGATACCTGGAAACGTTTCAATTGGAGCAAGTAAGTCCAAGGTTAAATCAATAGATTGACCTTTATTTAATTCAACTGATTGGAAGCCATTATTATCCTTTGGCAAATCATTTCCAAATTGGTCTTTATAAGATAATGATAACCAAGGAAGCCATTGAGGCCTATCATTAGGAAAAGCACCAGTAAGTTGGAATTTACCATTTTTATTCCCCGTGTTAGTCACTTGAAGATCAACACTAGATGATTGCCCTGGAAATAAAGTAAAAGCAGGATTAGAAGCATCAGACCAAATTCTTGCATTATCATGATATCCTACTGATACCGGGATGGATGTGAAATAATGCTCTTCAAGAGTAAATGAACCGATTATTGAAATATTTAGCAGAGTAATATCACTTGGGTTGGTAACTTCAGCGGCAGGAATAATTGATTGATTAATCCAAAATGTTGCCGTTTGATCGGGAGGAATAATTACAAACACTTGTGACCCATATGTTTGTGACAAACTATGATCTATTCTAGGATCAAACCACGTATCATTATTATTCTCACTGATTACGCTAACTTGTGCATCTCTGTAACCATTATTTTGAACAAAACATTCCATACCAGGTGGATCAGGATCATCTGGAATTACACTAAATCCTAAATCAGGATACTCACTAGAACCATATTCTACACAATCTACATCTAAAGTAAATCGTGAAACATTTTCAATCGCAAAAATGACAAAATCATCTACGTGATAACCAGAAGTAGCAATAGAATTATCACTTTCAAAGATAAATCCTAAATGCCATTCTAATTTATTCATTTCTTCATCTGAGACTCTCCAGTTAACTTTAGACCATTGGGACTCTGAACTACTTACACCAGTAATCTCTTTCACTAATGTTTGAACATTACCTCCTCCTGCTTTCCATAATTCAAGACCCACCTTATCTCCAGAACCAAGAACACCCCATGCATTAGTCGAAATATCTAATGAAACAAACTGACTTCCATCTAATTTTGCTCTACACCAAGGCCAAAAATAAGAACCATCTCCATCCCAAGGGTCTTCATTAGAACTACGAACACCCAACACTTCTCCACAACCTGATTGCCCATCTGTTGCAAATCCCCAAACTAACCGATCATATGCATTACCTGGATAATTATTTCCAGGTGTTGAATGCCGATAACTGGCACTACCCCCAATGCCTGTCCCTTCTTCAAATTGCCATGCCCCCTTGCCAACAGAACCCGGACCATCTGCAGTATTTTTTGAATATTGATAAGCGCGCATAGAAAAATAATCAGAGAAATCATTTTCATCATCCAATGTGTCTCTCCAAATAGCAACAGGCATTTTCATTTCCATAATATTGTTTGATTCATCAGCGTCTGTATCAATTAAATCCGTACTAATTGAAACTTTAATTTCATAACCTCCAACTAAAACACCATTATCCAATTCACTATGTGCTGATTCAGGAGTCCATTTTACAGAGGATGTATTTCTCATCCCTCTTGTCATTGTTTCTGTATATGAATCGCTCCATTCCAGATACCCTATTGGGTGATAAGCCTCAATAAGAACATAAGCAGTAGAAAACTGCCCTAATGACCCTGCATTTTGTAGAATTGTAATATCAATCTCCACCTCAACACCTCTAATCAAGAATGATGCAACGGATTTATCTGGTTGTGTCCAATTTTCAACAGGATATGAAGAATTACCAAAAGTTACAGACTCTACTAAATAATCTACTGTAACTCTGCCATTAACAGATGGAGATTTTTTTGAGGGATTCAATTCATCTGAGGCAATAATTAAAGGACTTGAAGCCACTAAAATACTAATTACAAATATTGTTAATACGCGACTACCGAAGACTGCCATGTACGTGCCAATAGGAGGAAGGTAAAAAGTTTGATTAATAAAATAATTTTAACAGTCCCACCATTAATTTGCTTCGTTTAAATCAACATAAGAACATAGATTAATAGTAAAAAGCAAAAATGTATTACTAATGGTATTGTTTTGTGGGAACAAAAAACCTGCTTCCAAGAATCTGGCTCACACTGGTTGCCATTGGTCAAATTGTATTTACTCCGATTGCCGCATTTACAATAACTTACATGTTTGATTTCACAATAAGTTTTGAACCTGAATTTGTATTCTCAATTGAAATTAGAGAGGAATTATTTAGATGGATCATAGGTGCTTCATTTTATTCTGGTTTGTCTGCGCTAGCATTAGCTTTAATCGTAGGGGGTTTTTCACCAAACCCAATTGTAAAAAGAGGAGGTTGGTTATCAGCATTAAGACTATCAAACAAGCCAAGAGACGCGGATTTAATCTCTAGGGCAAAATTACAACATAAAAATTCTCCATATGGTCAAATGATTAAATTAATTTCTGATCAACATGGAGATGGAAAAAGTATAATTGCTATTTTTGGGGGATTACAACTGCTTGCAATTCCGTTTCAATTCATAGTTGTTGTAATACCATGGATAATATTAATGCTAATTTTACCTTGGGCAAATAATGGTCAATTACTAGAATTAGTGATAGTTTCTTACCTAATGGTTTTGATTATTTCATTACGTGTTTTTCCTAAAATCGCATCAAAGTTTATTGGTTTTGCAACCTTTGCAAGAAGATGGTTAGTTTCAATGACTAAACTATCAATATTTTTCCCTATCCTAGTATTATGGATGTTGGGCAGATTAGCCACTGTATTGGTAGTAGGAATGCTTGGCAGTAGTATAGACATCACTGCTGAGCAAGATTTGATAGTTAGTTTAATGGGTGGTGCAACAGTTCCACAAAATTCATTCCTTGATTTAATGACTGCACTGTCTGTACTTCCTCTAGCCGCATTTACAACATTAACAGTATTAGGTGGCGCAAATAAAGGTCTTCCTCAATGGCTAAAAGTAGACGATGACTGGATTAGACCTGATAAACCAGAACCAATTCCAGAAGTTAAGGATTTACTTGAAGAATGGTAATAAAAACGGCCTAAAATTTATTGATAAATAATACAAGGTATGAAATCCTTCTACTTGTGACCCCTGTAACATGGCGAATAAGCAATCGAGTATAGTAATCCTAACTATCTTACTTTTCTCTCTAATTTCCTATGCTGGTGCATCAGAAAGAGTTGAAATTGTACCTCAATTTGGAACTGGTTTTGATGAAGTTGTAATTGCAGACTCATCTGATGATCTTTCGGACCCAAGAGATCTTGAATTTCATCCTGGTAGAGAAAACGAATTATGGATTGCAAATAGAGCCACAGATAGCATTACAATAATTTCTAATACGGGGTTAAATAATCAATCCTCAGAAAATCGCCAGGATTCTCATCGAAATCACTTCCTTGAAGAAGTTAGTTCAATAGCATTTGGAGAATATCATCCAGAATTTG
>MDSV01217486.1_pt1 | contig 11085 bp, 11 predicted proteins | sample 810851 | NCBI WGS metagenome assembly MDSV01 (sample SAMN05326640, study PRJNA326480) | marine metagenome | isolation source: seawater | place: Atlantic Ocean: North East | collected 2012 | reverse complement strand
AGAACTTATCTGCAAAAGTTTTTATGTCTACAGGTGATCTTGAAGAAGAGGGAGGTGATAATTTTAAAATGATTTCTAATATGAAAGCTCTATCAAATAATCTATTAAGCAGAAACTACAAGGGATTAGATCTTGAAACAGTAATATTTGAAGATGAAACCCATTGTTCAGCAGTATCTGCAACCTTAAACAGAGGTCTACGAAACGTTTTCAAATCAGATGCTTAAGATTGTTAATGAATAAATTTGATAAATGGATAGAAGGTTATCCTGATTTCCCTAAAAAGGGCATATTGTTCAGAGACATAAGTCCTTTATTGGCAAGCCCAGAGGGCATGGGTTTGTTAAAGAAAGAATTCGTTAAACTGATTTTAGACTTTAAACCAGATTTAATAGCGGGAATAGATGCTAGAGGATTTCTTTTTTCTTCCTTGATTGGTGAAGCAATGAACATAGGAACTTTAATGATTAGAAAGTCAGGTAAGTTGCCTGGAGGGGTCGTAGAGAAAAGTTATGATCTTGAATATGGGTCCAATACTCTTGCAATGCAAAAGATAGATAATCTTAAGGGAAAAAATGTCTTAATTATTGATGATTTACTTGCCACTGGAGGCACTATGAAGTGTGCAAAAGATCTAATTGAATCACAAGGCGCATTGGTTTGCGGATGCGCTGTTGTGGTAGAGCTCAGTTTCTTAGGAGGTTCGGAGATTTTAGAGTGTCCAGTTGTTAGTCTTGTATCTTATGAAAGTTAAATTTAATAAGTCTGAAACGCTCATTATTGTTGCTTTGGAAGATGAATGTCCTAAAGATTTAATAGAAGATTGGAGGGTAGTTTACTCTGGGGTTGGTAAAGTAAACTCTCTTATTAGCCTTAGCAGGGCTATTTCAGAAGAGAGACCAAAGACGGTTATTAACTTTGGAACAGCTGGATCAACTGATCCAAGCTTACAAGGTTTAAAAGAAGTAACTACCTTTAAACAAAGGGATATGGATGTCCGTCCTCTTGGTTTTAAAGTTGGAGAAACGCCTTATGATGATATTAATGATATTAGTTTAGGAAGGTCTGGATTAAGTTGCGGAACGGGAGATAACTTCGTATCTTCAACCCAAAACATTGATACTGATTTATTTGATATGGAAGCTTATGCGATTGCCAAATTCTGTCTTCTTAATGAATTAGAGTTTTATTGTTATAAGTTTGTTAGTGACAACGCAAATGATGAGGCGGCCGAGGACTGGAAAAATAATGTATCAAAAGGAGCAAAGGAATTTAAAAATTTATTGGGTAGATAATATGAAAAAAACACTTCTTTGGTTTGCTTACTTCTTGATATACACAACGCCCATACAACTTTTCTTCTGTTTCTGGGTATATTCTTTTTTATTTTCTGCAGAATACAGTCTTCTTTCCTTTAGTACTGCTGAATTTATGGATCTTACTTTTCTTAAACCTATAAAGATCTGGTTCTATTCATGGTTCTGGAATGATTTTCTTAATCTTTTATGGTCTTTGCCCGCAGCAATAATGGTAACTTTAAAGTTGATAATTAATACCTGGTTGGGTTTTTGGCTATTGCCTATAGCTAAAAGAATAAATTTGGAGAAAACTTAGTATCAGAGCCTAAATAATGACAATATAAAATATGCTTCAACCTTATAATCATTTGGTTTTCTCAAAAAAGAAATACGATGTCCAGAGTCAAGCATATTAAAATCTTCATAACCTAGAAGCCATTCTAACAATGTATCCTGATCAAGTTTGAGTTTTAGAAAAGGTTTTTGTTTATTAAGTTTATCAACTTCATTGACCTCATTTTTATTAGTCGGAATCTCAAATATCTCTTTTGAAGTGCTATTTTCAATATATAAATTATAGTCAAAAATCATATTATTTCTATTTTGTCCTTCCCACATATTATTTCTTGCAACTTTAATTAAATTAAAAAGACCTGGTATTTTTCCTTTTGACTTAATTCTTGTATTAATCTTTTCTTTAGAGATCTTCTCAAAAAATTTGTCTTGTTCCTTATCAGTCCAAACTTTATATTTACCTTTTATGATCTTTTCATTATTTAAATCTAATTCCATGCCAGGCTGCATAGCAATTAACTTAGAATTTTTATAAGAACCATTTTTTTTGTGAAAATTGATAGTTTTGTTTTCATCAATATGTCTTATCTGGAGCCTATTAACCTCTATAGGGTGTTTTCCTCTAATAGCGAAACCGCCAGCAACGGGGACGGCAATATTTGGTTCTAATAAATCTACGGCATGCGAAAACATTTGATCAAATTTCAGCATTGTTTCAGAAACTATTTCTTGCTTTTCTTTTAAATCTAAATTTTCATACATAGCTGGGTAACCACTTCCCCCACCACAAGGTATAAAGGCTAAATCTATGCTTCTATAATTTTCTTTTATGTAATTGCATTGATCTTTCGTAGGATGATTATCGTTAAAATTTACAATAACTTTTTTTCCAATTTTAAAAATAACTCCGCTATCTAAAATATTTGAAGTCAAGTGCCCTCTAGAAGAGCCGAAAACTTCTACAAACATTTCAGGGAAACCTTCAAGTTTTATTGGTTCCTTCTCGTTGAGCAAATTTATGTTTCTAAAGCCCTGCTTTAGAAGCATCTTATTTAGAAAATTAGGACCAAGATTCATGCAGATTATAGGAGTTTCTTTATCTATGCCGTCAATGGTTTTTGCTTCACAATGATCATCATGAATATGTGAGATGTAAACAAGGTCCGGTTTAGGGATATCTTTAATCTTAGATTTAGCAGGTGGGAAAGGTGTCCAACCTTGAGCTACAGCAGGGCCATCAAGCCACGGATCAGTTAAAAGGTGCTTATCTCCAAAAAAGATAGAAAAGCAGGTATTTGCTCTATGTATGATTTTCATATAGATGAAGTGCTAAAGGATTGATTCTTATTGTGTATTATAAACCTCCTCAAAGGAGTATAGTCCTTTTTTATAATAAGAATCTTTATAAAGTTCTGGATTAAAACATGCTACTAAGATCCTGTCTTGCTCACTTTCATTGTGGACATATTGATTTTTTAGCACTCCTTCTATAATCCAACCAGTTTTCAGGTAAGCTTTGACACTGCCAATGTTTTCTTTAAACATTCCTCCATAAAGTTTACGTAAATTATGTTTTGAAAAAGCAATATTATTACCTAAATTTATAGCCTGTTCGGCATATCCTTTACCTAAATAGTCTTTATTTCCTATAAATACAATCATGTCAGAGGTTCTGTCATTCCAGTTAATCACTCCAAGTTTAAGAACTCCTATCAATCTCTTATCTTTTTTGTGGAAAATTCCGTAGTGATAAATATTATTTTGATCTTTTCCTCTTTCATACTCTAATAAAAGATCTTCTTTAGTAAAGACTCTTCTTGAAGCAGTATAAAAGACCGCATGTTCAGATTTATGCCAAGAAACATATTCATCATCAAAATGAATTTCATTTAATTCTTCTAAGTAAATTTTATCCATTTTTAAAACTTTACTGAGAGTTGCGTAATACTTCCACCTTGTTCTTTAGAGGCTTCAATTAGTTTTGTATTAGTTGGAGAAATATTACAAAAGAATGCGTTTGGTACAACTGATGGTTTAGAGGGAAGAGGCTTATAAGAGTTAATAATATATTCTATAACTGTAGAAAATACCTGTACCTGACCATCAATTAGATTTATTCCAATACGGTTATCTTCCGTAAGGTAAAAAGTACCTATAGGAGAATCTCCACTAAAGAGTATGAACCAAAGTCTATAAGGGTTGTTTTTGCAGAACTCTTCATGTTCTTCATAAGTAGGCATTTCTTTATGACTTATAGAATGTTTCCTGTTTTTAAGAAGTTCGTATAATATTTTATAATGATCTGTGCTTTGTACTATTTCACAGTTTATTTTTAATTCTTTATTAATAACAGATTTAGATTCCACACACAGATTATAATGTGGTTAAAATTTATTTGGCACATAATTTAAATTGAAAGTATATTTTTAAATAAAACTTTGTTTAGCCAGTAAGTGTAGGTATTCTTTAAAAAGATAATGAAAAACAAAAGATATATAGAGATAGAAGGTACCAAGATAGGAAAAGAATTTCCACCTTATTTGATTGCTGAGATGTCAGCAAATCATAATGGAAATATTAATACAGCTAAAGAGATTATAAAGTCAGCTAAGGAGTCTGGTGCAAGTGCAGTTAAGCTTCAGACTTACAAGCCGGAAACAATAACTTTAGATTTAAAGAATAGTGATTTTATTCTAAAGGGCGGCCTGTGGGATGGAAGATCTTTATTTGATTTATACAAGGAGGCGCATATGCCATGGGAGTGGCACTCAGACCTATTTGACTATGCAAAAGAATTAGGAATTACAATCTTTAGTTCTCCTTTTGATTTTAGTGCAGTAGATCTACTAGAAGACCTTAATACACCTGCTTATAAGATTGCTTCATTTGAAGTTACTGATCTAAGGCTTATCAAATATATAGCTTCAACTCGCAAGCCATTAATAATATCAACTGGAATGGCCAATAAAGAGGAAATTCAAGAAGCAATAGATGTGGCCAATGAATCAGGTTGTGATCAGATAGCTATATTGCACTGTGTCAGCGGCTATCCAGCACCTTCTTCAGATTATAATCTAGCAACTTTACTAGATTTATCAAAACAATTTAATAAAGTAGTAGGGCTATCTGATCACACTTTAGATAATGTTACTGCAATTGCTAGCATTGCTTTAGGATCTTCAATTGTTGAGAAGCATTTTACTCTTGATAGAGAATTGGGAGGACCTGATTCAGATTTCTCTCTTGAACCTAGGGAATTAAAGATACTGGCTGATAGTTTAAATAATGCATGGGAAGCTATAGGTAATATAAATTACGATTTAAAGTCTAGTGAAGAGAGCAATGTAAAATTTAGAAGATCAATATATTTTGTTAAAGATCTAAAAGCAGGAGAAGTAATCTCTGAAGAATGCCTCAGAAGTGTAAGACCTGGTTATGGTTTACCTACTAAATATTTTGACTCTTTAATAGGAAAGAAAATTAAAAAAGATGTTGTTTATGGAACTCCTACTTCATTTGAGCTAATAGAAGATTAGGACTGATATAAAGATAGTATTCAATGGATCTAGATAAAATATTTGATGAGTTATTCCCTATTTGTAGGTCTATAACAGGAGAAGGCATACGAACCAGTTTAAATATTCTCTCTGAACACATTCCACTTGAAGTTAGAAGTATTAAAACAGGAACAAAAGTTTTTGATTGGGAAGTTCCTAAAGAATGGTCTCTTAACAGGGCCAGATTAATTTCTCCTTCAGGCAAAATAGTTGTCGATTCAAAAAATAATAATTTACATGTTGTAAATTTCTCGGAATCATTTAATGGTGAAATTGATTTAGAACATTTAAAAGAACATATACATACAATACCAGAATTACCGGCAGCCATTCCATATGTGACAAGTTATTATCAAAAAAGATGGGGGCTTTGCATGAGCCATCATGAATTTAAGAAATTAGAACCAGGCACTTATAGAGTCATTATTGACACTGAAAAGAAAGACGGCCATTTAAATTATGGTATATGTGAATTACCTGGCAATACAGAAGAAAATTTCATTATTTCAACCTACCTTTGTCACCCAAGCATGGCTAATAATGAGTTATCAGGACCTTTGGCAATGCTTCATATTTATAAGCAACTTTCTTTAATAAAGAATAGGAAATTTAATTATAGATTTATAGTTGTTCCTGAAACAATAGGCTCCATATCTTATTTGGCAACAGACCAAACAGCTACCAAAGATATTGCAGGTGGCATAGTACTAACATGTTTAGGTGGAAAAAAAGAGAAGTTAAGTTTTAAGCTTTCCCGAAGAGACTGGTTAGGGCAACCAAGCGAAGTAGACTTATTAGCTAGATATCTTGCTAATAAAAATCCAGAAGAATACTCTATTAGAGAATTTACACCTACAGGAGGCTCTGATGAAAGGCAATACTGTTCTCCTAAAATAAATCTACCTGTAATTCAAGCTGCTAAACTCTTTTATGGAGAATATAAAGAGTACCATACCAGTTTAGATACAAAAGATTTAATGGGAATAAAATCAGTTATTGATTCAAGCGAAGGAATCCTTAAATTGCTAAAATTATTCGAATTAAAGCGAAATGAACTATTTACAGACTTTAAAAGAGTAGAGCCTCATGGGAGGCAAGAAAAAAAAATAAATTCAACTATCCAAGGAGGCGAGCCTCAGTTAAGTAAATATGACCTTTACCCTTCATTGAATAGCCCAATGACCTTTAAACACTCTAATGATGGAGTGGAGGATGGTAGAACTCAATTAGAATATATTTTAAATATCCTTTCACTCTCTGACGGATCAAAGGATGTCGCAGCATTAGCTAAGAAATTAGAAACATCGATTGATAATATTGTGCCTTTGATTGATTTACTTGAAAAAAAAGGCTTAATTAATATTACTTAAACTCGGAGATAGAAATGAGCATTGTTTTAATTACTGGAGATCACCCTAGACATAAATTTTTTGTTAACGAAATGCTAGAAACTGGTTTAATTTCGGGATGGATTGCTGAGTCCAGAGAAGAATTTATTCCCGAAACACCTGTGAATTTAAATAAAAAAACTAAAGAGTTGTTTAAATACCATTTTGATCAAAGAGCTAAATGGGAAAATGAATTCTTTAGCTCCGCTGACATTTCTTCTGTAAGTTCTCTAGAAGTCAACAAAGACTCATTAAATTCAAATGAAACTATTCAATTTATAAATTCGAAAGCCCCAAAACTAGTTATTTCTTATGGATGTCATAAGTTAGAAAGTAATCTTATAGAAAATATCCCTGCAAAATTTTGGAATAGTCATGGTGGCCTTTCTCCTGATTACAGAGGAGTGACAACTCATTTTTGGCCTAGTTATTTTCTAGAACCGCAGATGACCGGAATGACTTTGCATGAAACGACAGATAAAATTGATGGCGGGGCTCTAATTTTTCAAAGTTGTGCTCCTTTAACTAGAGGAGATACCCTGCACATGTTAGCCTGTAGGACTGTTCAGAATTATAGTTACGAATTAAGGGTTAAATTAACAACTTTAGACTTAGATAATATACCTCAAGGAGAGATACAGAAAACTTCAGGAAGAATATTTAAGGGCTCTGACTGGAGGCCAGAACATTTAAGTCTTATATATAACCTGTACGAAGATAAAATCGTTGATCTTGCAATTTCAGGAGAGATTTTGGGTAGAATCCCAAATCTCATTTCAGTTATTTAACCCATTGAAAAATTATTTAATTTTGATTAACTATAAGAAAAGAACCGTATGTGTGGTATAGCTGGATTTTATACAAATTACAATTATTTAAACAGCCCTAAAAATATTCTCATTAATATGACTCAAGAGCTTTCTCATAGAGGCCCTGATTCAGAAGGGTATTGGCAAGATCAAGAAAGAGGTATAGCTTTAGGGCATAAAAGACTTGCTATCCAAGACCTTTCTAAAAAGGGCTCACAGCCTATGATTTCTAATTCTGGGAGATATATTCTTTCTTATAACGGTGAAATTTATAATCACTTAGAAATAAGAGAAGAGATAAATCAATCTTTGTCCAACTCATGTGAATGGAAAGGAACCTCAGATACAGAAACAATATTATCTGCCTTTGAATTGTGGGGCATTAGAGGCAGCTTAGAAAAGTTTATTGGTCAATTTGCTATTTCTGTATGGGACAGCAAAGAAAACAAACTGTTTCTCACTAGAGATAGGTTTGGAGAAAAACCCTTATATTTTGGCTGGACCAATAAATCATTTGTTTTTGCATCTGAACTTAAGGCCATTAAGCGGTTTGAAGGATTTAATAATAAAATTGATAAAAGAGCATTGAATCTATATGTAAGACATAGTTATGTACCAACACCTTTCTCAATTTTTGAAAACATATATAAACTGCAACCTGGTACTTTATTAGAAATTAATTCTTATTTATTTAACCGTTCAATGATTAAAGATTACTCTTCACCTCTAAATACGGATAATTTTAAATTAAATACGTGGTGGTCTATAGAAAATATTTATGAAGATAACAACAAGTTTACTGAAGAAGAGAATGTTGAAGAGCTTGTTGAAAAAGAATTGAGAGAGTCAATAAGATTACAATTAATATCAGATGTACCAATAGGATGTTTTCTATCAGGCGGAATAGATAGTTCTTTAATAGCTATTTTTATGCAGAAAGAATCTGAAAAGCCTATCAATACTTTTACAGTGGGATTTAAGGAAGGGCAATATAATGAATCAACTTATGCTAGAGAAATAGCAAATCACATCGGGTCCAATCACAAAGAGTTGTTTGTAACTGCAGACGATGCGTTAAAGGTTATACCAAAATTATGCAAAATATATGACGAGCCTTTTTCTGATGTTTCTCAGATACCAACTTATCTAATCTCTAAACTAGCTAAAGATCATGTAACTGTAATACTTTCTGGTGATGCAGGAGATGAATTATTTGGTGGTTACAATAGATATAGGTTTGCACCAATATTATGGAATTTCGTTAGATTTATTCCCCATTTCCTTAGAAAATTTCTTTTTAAAGTAGTCCTGCTTATTCCTAAAGATTTTTTAAATAATATAGGTTCCATATTACCTAAGAGAATTTCTATCCATTTATTAGGAGATAAGCTTCATAAGCTTTTAATTAAACTTATTAAAGTTACTAATCAAACAGATTTATATAATCAGATAATAACTGAGTGGCATGAAGATGACGCGATAGTTAAAGAAGTAAAGAAAATGGATTATTTCACTTTAACTAATCCTCATTTGTTTAAATCTATGACTTTTGAAGAGAAAATGATGTTTCTTGATGCTAAAACATACCTTACTGATGATATTTTAACAAAAGTTGATAGAGCTTCAATGAGCGTTAGTTTAGAGACAAGAGTGCCTTTCTTAGACCATAGGCTTTTTAAAACTTCTACTAAATTAAGAATTCAAGACAAGGTTTATAAAAATACTGGTAAAGTTGTATTAAGAAATATTTTAAAAAGCCATATGCCTAAAATTAATCTCAAGAGACCTAAACAAGGCTTTAGTGTTCCAATAGGCGATTGGCTGAAAGGTCCTTTAAAAGAATGGGCAGAAGACTTGTTAAATCAAGATAGAATAGAAAAAGAAGGATTTTTCGACTCTAAGAAAGTGAATAAATATTGGAAAGAGCATTTATCAGGACAAGGAAATTGGGAGCATAAATTATGGAATATCCTGATGTTTCAGTCGTGGTTAGAAGAGCAACATTATGAAGAATATTGATATATTGTGTTGTGTTTGCAAGCAAAGATCTGATCTTAAGATGATCAATGATGTTTTAGTTTGTACTAATGTTAATTGTCATCATTCTAAAGAAAGTAATTGTTTTAGAATAATTAACGGAAGTCCTATTATTATTTCAGAAGTTGAATGTGATACTTTATGTTCTGCAGATAAAATAGACTCTTATGTAGACAGAAGTGAAAGCTCTTTTCCTGTTAGAGCTTTAAGACGAATTGTTTCTGGAAAACCTAAAGTTACAGAGGATAATTGTTCTGATTTTGTTAGCTTATTAAGAAAGGCAAATAAAAAATCTAAAGTCCTTATAATTGGTTCAGGTGAAATTGGAAATGGTACTGAGCAATTATATAAAAGCAAAGATATAGAAATCTTAGGAACAGATATCTATTTATCTAATACAGTGGATTACGTTTCAGATGCTCATTTCTTACCATTTAAATCTCAGAGTTTTGACGGAGTATGGATTCAGGCTGTACTAGAACATGTAGTCGATCCTCATAAGGTTGTTTCTGAAATTATAAGAGTCCTTAAGGATGAGGCATATGTTTATGCGGAAACACCTTTTATGCAACAAGTGCATGAAGGGCCTTTTGATTTCCAGAGGTTTACTTTAATAGGTCATAGATACTTATTTAAGTCATTTGAATTAATTAAAATGGGAGGCAATCAGGGTGCAGGAGTTGCTTTGTCTTGGTCATTAAGATATTTCTTTTGGGGGCTCTTTAGGAGTAGATTGCTCGCTACAATAGTCTCTATGCCATTTACAATACTTTTAAGATTTTTAGATAAATTCTTGGACAAGTCTTCATTATATGATTCTAGCTCTGGCGTTTTCTTTCTTGGAAAAAAAACACAATCTCAGCTTCCCCAAAAAGATTTGATAGATTTATACAAAGGCATGCAATAGTTTGTTCACTTGGCCTGAATTAATAACTTAAATGGTTTTATTGAAGAGTGAAAGAAAATTTACATGTATTCATAGACTCTTTTAAAGAGAAATATTCGAAGGATTTTGAATATCTGAACCTTCAATGGATTAATGAATATTTTGAAATAGAGGAAGAGGATATAAAAATATTAGGAAATCCTCAGCGTTATGTTCTTAAACAAGGAGGAGAGATATTTTTTGCCTTAGAAGATGACAAAGTTGTAGGTACAGCTGCCATGGTTCACGTTAAGGATAAGGTATTTGAATTATCTAAGATGGCGGTAGATATTAATTATCAAGGATTAGGTATAGGTAGAAAGCTTATAAATAGATGTATTGATTTTGCAAAAAATAAGGGAACTAAGGAAGTTTTCTTAATCACGAATGATAAACTTGCTCCGGCTTTAGAGCTTTATAAATCTTCAGGTTTTGAATTAGATGAAGATTATGATGATAATAGATATAAAAGAGGTAATACTAAAATGAAACTATTACTTTGATAAGGAGGGAGCTATGGATTTAAATTTGCAAGGTAAGAGAGCTGTAGTGACTGGAGCTAGTCTTGGCATTGGAGAGGCTTCAGTAAGAATGTTAGCTGACCATGGTGCTAATGTTAGTTTTTGTGCAAGAAGTAAGGAAGCAGTGGATGCTCTATCAGCACAAAAAGTTAAGAGTGGTTCAATAAAGGGTTTCGAAGCAGACATGGGCGACAAGAAATCTACAGAAGGTTTCATAAATGCTGTACTTTCTGATGGGCCAGTAGACATATTAGTT
>MDSV01158080.1_pt1 | contig 11086 bp, 3 predicted proteins | sample 810851 | NCBI WGS metagenome assembly MDSV01 (sample SAMN05326640, study PRJNA326480) | marine metagenome | isolation source: seawater | place: Atlantic Ocean: North East | collected 2012 | reverse complement strand
GTTGACTGTATCATTTTTAATATTAGAGAAATTCATAAACCTAGTACCAGAAACACCTCTAAAGAACATAGACTTTGGTCTATTGATTGGTGTTCTACTCATGGTTACAGAATTATCAGTAAATGCCAGAGAGTATGCTTCTGGTCTTTCTAGATCTGATGTCCTAAAAGAAACTTTTCTGTGCGGTTGTCCACCTCCATGAGTGTTGGCAAATGGACCTTTAAGCGAAACGTCTCTACTGATTTCAATATCAAGATGATTGTTTGTTATTGGGAAGTTTCTAGAAATTGTTCCCGCGTCGATACCGTTTGATGCACTGGTAAAAACAAATGGCAATTCTATATCTAGTTTTCCATTTATCTCTGTCATACTGTTTATTGAAATTTCAACCGGTGTGCCGCCTTGGTTTAGCTTTGTTACCCCAACCGTTGGAACGTGAGATGTGGCGCTGAATCCTGGGGATATCTGTGTTGGTATACCGGAAATTAATCTGTATGGGGTGGCTTTCCACCTAGAAGATTCTAAAGAGTTTGGTATATCTTTCTTAATAGCATTGTAAAGGCTGTACCTGGCTTCAGTAGCTGGAATATCTCTATCGTGGTTGAATACGGTAGCTTCTGATGTTATTGTGATATTTGTTGGTGTAGCATTTCTTGAACCCCTGTAATCCCTAATTGTAGCTCCTGCGGTAGATGTCACTACTGTAAAGCCAGATGACCCACCAAAATTTCCACTATTTACGTTTCCAGGATCCTCCGTTATTGTAATGGTTTTGCCAGCACCAGCAACCAATGTTAGTGAAGCTGCAGAAGCGCTGCCGCCATTATCGGTAGCTGTCACATCTAATGCGCTGCTGTTTATTTTTCCAACCAATTCTGACACAACGCTTCTAGGATCTCTATCTGAGCCTACTCCTATTTTTGTAGCATTTGCAGAGTTACCACCCTCAGCATCTTCTGATGAATAATCTACTGTTGTAGTTCCGTCGCTTATCCTCAATACTGCGGCATACGTCGACCCGAAGGCGCCCAGGCCAAAATTGCCGTTAAAAGTTATGAGCGTAGATGTTGTAACTGAGTCGAGATCGTCCCCCATCTTCCACCATGCTAGAACATCCGAATACCTAGAGTGCGTCGAGACATCCATGCTTCTTCCACCATGATAAAACTCTAAAGCTTGAGCAGGTGATAGGACTGCGCCAGTGACCATAACTACATCTGCTAATAAGCCATTTAAATTATTTGTACCGGAAGCATCATCAGCTCCGATGAATAGATTGTTGGAACTATTGGCCATACCCGTGTATGTGCCAGTGTTAGTAATTGATGTACTGGCAGCTGCGCCGTTTATGTATATCTTACGAGGAGTGGCGGACGGTGTGGCATCCAGGGTACCATCATATGTAACAATGAGATTGGTCCACTCAGCTGTCAAAGAGTCAGCTGCGGTTATTTTAGTGTGATTGCTTCCGTTCGTGAATAAAGTAAATTCAACATCATCGTTTTTAACCTGAACTAAATATTCACTTGGCTTTGTTAATAGAGTCTGTGTTCCACCAGACGTATTAGTCAGATTTACCCAAAAAGATATGGCAAATGGAATATCCGGACTATTGTGCATTGATAAATCATCATCATCTGGAACTGAAACTGATGAGTTGCTGCTGAAATTAAGAGACCCTGTTACCTGCTTTTCAAAAAAATCGTTTGGCCTTTTCCAATTAGTGACAACTTCGCCTAATGATACTGCTGAGCCGCCTATTGTGCCCTCTCTGAGCCTTATGGACGGTATCTTGTGCTGATACTTGTTTCTTTCGAGAACGTGGCTCTCAACAACGTTCTTTATATTTTGTCCAAAATCAGAAGTTGCAGGAATCAATTGATTTAAAAAGTTTGTTAAAGAATAATCTATCCACCTGTAGTATTCTACAAATTTATCCAAGTCTATATCATTGTTAACTTTTCTAAAAAATTTCTCCCTTAGCTTCTCTAATCCTTTATAATTTATTCTATATTTGTTTACAGGTTCACCTATCAGTGTATTATACCCTACAAGTCCAGCGAACATATTAATCATTTCGGAGGAAATCACCTGAAACATAGATTTCTCAAAGTTATAAAAATATGTTACCGGGCGTGAATCGGCTTCAAATTTTGAAACTTCTCGTGTCTTCACCTTCACTCTATCGCTTGTATATAAGTTATCTACAGCGTTATATTCCACAACTGGTAAAAATTCTTGCGATATAGCATTTGAGTTATCATCCATGCCGATGGCCAGGCCTGGATATTTTTTACTTGTTATGCCATGAGTTGCTGCTTGTCCTGAAAAGTCTACAGTCGTCATCTGGTTTGAGCTATTTGAGCCGGTAAGATTTTCAAATTGCCACCTCAAAATGACAGCGTCTGATTTCTTGAGGTTCTCCCCATTGTCAAATTCCGTTATCTTTAAGGGGTCCTTTCTCCCGTAAAATGATGGGTTTTGAGCATGTTGTTGCAATTCTTCATTTGACAAAACATCCCTCCACACACTAAGCCCAAAAGCCCTAGTATCTGAGGACTGCAAAGTACTACCTGAAAAATTTGTTTTGTGGGCTCCCAAGTACACACCCTTATCGTGCGTGGATACTTTTAGGTAGTTTGCTGCTGAAATACTAGCTGTTACATAGAATGAGTTCCTAAGAACATCTAATTCGTATTCGTAGCCAGTAAATTCTACTAAATATTTGTTTTCAGAACTGGGTGAAATAATGCCAAAATCAGTGTCTGTTTTGTTGCCAATTCTTACAGATATGTTCCAGTGTGTATTATCATACACAGAGGGTATAACAGAAGAAGATATCGCAGTAAAAATCCCGGCAGAAGAAGATAATTCAAAATATCCATCTTTTGAATGTTTTTGTCTTTTATTAAAAAATACCTGTATGCCAGCATCGTCGGCTGCAAACGCAAGTGGATATGCTGCGCCAGATCCAGCTACTGAGTGCATACCAAATAGTGATACTTTTTCAATTTCACTTTTGTTTTTCTCTGACTTTTTTGCAAAAAGAAAATTACTGCTTATACTTAGAGGCTTCCTTATTCCAGAACTTTCTCCCGGAATATAATTGAACTCTGAAGATTGCCCTGCTGCCTTTGTTTGGTGGACTGTTCCTTCTAGATTTTGTCCTTCAAAATTAATTGTCTTTTGCTTTAATGTGTTGTAGACTGGTTTTAAGTCTATTTCGTACTCTTCTAATTTACCATAAGCGTTTAATTTTACAAGTTCAGTATCTATGCCAAAACATCTAATTAGATTTCTGAAGGATTGCTCTGTTCCTTTTGTCTTCAATATATGGACTAAACTTTTATGTATGTTTGAAAGAATTGTATTTTTAACTTCTGTCAAACTATAATCAAAGCGAAGTTGTTCTGACCTGTTGAAAAAAGTCTCAAACAAAGTCGCGTCAGGGAACACCTCTGTAGTAACTAAGCCAAAATGCTTTAGTATATGGTCTATCCACGGTTTTGTATAATTTCCTGTAAACTCCATTAAATACAGGTCTTCACAACCTAGTAAAAAGTTGTGACTCATAGAATTTCTGTATTGGCCCTTTTCTTTGAAAAATTCTTGATATGCAAAATCTTTCATTTTTGGCAGGTTCTTCACTTTTAGAAAAATGTCATCGAAAGATGATGCCATTATCTGCAGTAAATCTCTGAACATTCTATTTTCGTCTTCATCATTCATAAAGCTTGGAATAGTATTTACTAGACTTGCCATATTGTTGGTATCATGTATTCTACCGGCAGCAGTGAATTTATCCAGCGTACTTTTAACCAATTCATTTCCAGCATTTATAATTGGATCTCCAATCTCAACATAATTTGCTTCAGGTATATTTGCCGATTCATCTATTGCGGATGTTGCCACTCTCATATTGTTCGACCAATTCACCACCAGACCGTTTCCAACACGACCAGAATAATCGAGAACAACCTTATCGTCAGTCGCTGCAGATGTTATGCCTTCATTGAACTTATAATATAATCCTAAACTAGCATTTGTGTGGTCCTTATCTGTGCCGCCATGAACCGGATTATACCAGTATCTTCCTACTTGTTTTTCGCTTCTCTCCTCTTTCCAAAAGCGAACTTCATCGAGGGAGCCGGATAATTTACCTCGTCCCAAGGCGCCTCCATTAGATTTTGATGTGCCTGCTAGGGCGCCAATTGTTCCTATAATTGGCCTATCAACAGCACCTATAGAGTGTCCGGGTGAAATTGTATAATCTAGAGTACCATCAACATAAAGTTTATAAGTGGTTGCATTTGTACTTGATAAGGTAGAGATGGCGTAGTGGTGCCACTTACCATCAGCGAAAGCGGCCTTCGTTAAATTAGATGAACCCATCCTAAGACAGTCTATACCCGTGGCGCCTGAAAGGTAGGTGAACAATATAGGACTATTGCTAGCTGATGATGGGTTTTCTATCTCTACTCTCATTCTTCCATGAGTTATTGCGTCAGCCGCGTGATCATCTGTGTGAATATCAAATATAACTTCTCTCTGTCCGGCGGTGGAATTCCAACTTGATGCATCTTTTTTAAACCAAAATTCTACAGTATTACCATTGGTGCCATCTATTTTTAAATTACTTTCACGAGACTTTGCAGAATCATATACAGTACCAATATGAGGGCCGCCGGCAAAAGAAATATACTGAGGGTTGTCAGTTGTAGAATACTCTGAACCTCCGGAAAAAGAAAGTGTACCTTGCTCGGAAGAGGCTATGTTATTAATGACAATTTTATTTCCCGTTATCATGGTGCCAGAAATAGTCTTGTTGCCGGCAAAGCCTGCAGTGTTTTGAGTTAATGTTATAACCCGCGGGCTTCCCCCAGAGTTGTTTGTCACTGACGATACTGTCATTTTTAATGTGCCGGCTGTAACGGCAGCGTCCATACTTACCTTAAGTTGAGTAGCAAGGTCGTTACTGTTTCCAATGATGCTTGTATTTATCTGAGTTGCTGTGGAGGGATTCCCTCCTCCTAGGGCTGCAGCCGTGATTGTGTGTGTCGTACCATCTGTATTTGTAAGTACAAGTGTTTTACCTGCTAAACTGCTTACCGAATCAGCCATAACCGTTGCCGCAGCTTTGTTGACAGTTATTGTATCAGAGTCTGCGTTAATAAATGCCATGTGACCCTTGGCTTTTGGGTATTCGTGTTCTAGAAAGTAAAGATCTAAATAAGATGCAGAAAGGGCCCATTCCATCTTCTCGGCGCGGGAGCCGTCATACGGGTAAGAGCCATAGATTCCCTTTATAGTGTCTTCATAATATTTTTCTGCTAGTCCAAAATATGCGAATGTCTCTGGCTTCCTGTAATCGATTTCTGGGACATATCTCGATTTAAACTTAATATATGCTGATACTAACCTTTCCGACTCTGCTTCTGTCAGGTAAGTGTCGTCTGTTTGTTTTGCTAAAATCTTTGGTGGTTGAGAACCGATGATGTGGCGATTATCAAATCTTGACAATGCAAAGCCGTTGTTTTGTCCTGAGTTATTTGCAGATCTGTCAACCGAATCTTCTATTGCTCTAGCGGTGTTTCTAACCACTGCTCTGTCGGACTGATTCAGCCTTTGGATTAAGCCGTATATTCCCTCAGACATTTTTATCTTTCCCCTAAACTATTAATATTTATCACGGATCCACTCTAAACTTAAATTTTTCTTTTTGTTCTATATAATCCAAACCATCTTTATACAAAAAGGCTATCTCATATAAATAGTTGGGTTCTAAAATTGACATGTCTAAATCGAAGTAAGAACCACTTACATCATAAGATAATGAAGAATAACTTGGCGTACTGCCTGTTGAGTAGTTAATTATCGCCATATTGTCTGATGGTCGGGTTATTTTATAATATGCATCCCTTATTGTATTTACTGGTGCTGTGTTTGAAGCAACCGTGTATATGTTTGGTTGCCAATTTTTGTTTCTAGTATACACTCTAAAAGTAGCTTGCTCATCTTTTTTGTATGATGATTTCAAGTTTGTTATGTTAGTTAAGTATTGAGGAATTTCATAATAGTTGTCAGATCCTCCCGGTGTTATTGCGAAACCTGAGCCAGTATGTATCTCTATATATCCGTCTGTGGAGGAGCCAGTATATTGCCAAATATCGTGTAACCTTGTCTCAGAACCAGCATAAGCGAATGATGCTTTATATATACCCGAAGAGTGTCTACTGGCAGTAACAAAAGTAACTGATGTATCGGGACCGGAGGCTGTAACTGGTATTCCCCCCAAAGAAGGAACAAATCTCACAAGAAGGTTTGAACCAGTTTCTGGAATATCGACCATTCCAGATCTTTGTTTATTATATAAATAAATATTATTCAGGTTGTCAGTTGCTGGCGCCATAGAGCTAGACTTTATTATATTTCCTCTATCGTCTTTTATAGATGAGTCCCACTGAACCTCTATCACTGGTCTTTCCATTTGGTGATGAGAAGATCTTGCGAAGAATTTCTTGGTATAATATGATCTCTCCAAAGAGCCATCCTCTTGATTTTCACTCAATTTCACCAAAAAACCATAGTTCAACGCGCCTCTGCCGCCGGCGAAGTTGCCGATGGTTGCAATGTTTGTGGCTGCAGATGAGGATATTATAGTGTTACCATAAAATGTTGCAGTGCGCTGAGTCAAAGCTACTTTAAGTTCTGGGTCTATGAACGATGCAGAGCCCTGCACAGATGAGCCTGTATTGTTTAGGATGATTTTATTTCCTGATATTAAGGTTCCGGCGATGGCTTTTGCACCAGTTGGTCCGGCAGTATTCTGTTTTAGCGTTATAACCCTTGGATTTCCAGAAGTATTATTAGTTATCGCAGAGACAGTCATCTTAAGGTTTCCGCCAGTAACTGCTGCGTCCAATGACGCCTTTAGTTGCGTCGCGGCGTCGTTGGCATTTCCAATAACACTAGTGTTTATTTGGGTTGCCGTAGAAGGATTTCCTCCGCCCAGTGCAGCTGCAGTAATTGTGTGCGTTGTGCCGTCTGCATTAATCAAATCAAGATCTAAAGTTGACAAGGTACCTGTATCTACCATCAACGTTGCTGTAGCTTTCCCAGTTGAAGCTGTCGTCGCAGTAGCAGCAACAGTGGACGCCAGGTTCGTGTTTATCGCAGAAACTAGTTTCGAGGTGTGTTCCGCGATGGTTGTACCCATCTCAACAAGAATAGTCTTGCCAGTCGAACCGGTTGTGTTGGCAAATTGAAATATTTTATAGTCTCCGTCGTATCCGTATATTTTAAATTTATTCCCTACCACTGGGAGATTGTCCTGATTAAAAGTTATTGAACCACTGGAGGGTGTGGAATTACCTGCTTCGTTAATCAACATCTGCTCAACAATATCAGTTGCATCTATTTCCACGCTTTCCAGTCCTGATTCTAAAAATTGAGTATAATTTAAAGGAACTGGTGAAGTGGCGATATAACTAGAAGATAAAAAATCTCCTCCCGTATTAGTCCAAGCAACACCAGTACTCGCTGAGTTCCAACTGCTGGGCCCTACGTCCAAGTAACTCTCCATGTCAAGACCTGAACCTTCACTCCATTCTTTCACGAGAGGTATAGCAGTTAAGGTTATCCTCTCTGGAACCGTCTGGTTGTGTTCTGCATTGAACATTTTTAGCTTAAATTTAGCAGAACCAGAAGCAGGAATAATTCCTGCTTGGCGATCTGAATGTATTTTATCTATCTCAAAAGAAACTAAGATTCTAGATTGTTCTAGAGAGGAGGAACTTGCTTGTCCAAATATGGAAAACACTTCTAAAATATCAGATGAGCCCATATTAGATGTTAGTGCTTTGTCTGATAGGTTGACTTTAAAAGCGCTTGAAATTGTATTATCTTTTGTTGCTGAATATCTTTTTATTGACATTATAATATTGTTCCTGTTATATCGTTCTTATATTTCAATTCCCATATACAATTTTTTGGTATATATATCATCCTTCCTTCTTCTGACATATTTGCATCTACATTGTATTGGAAACTTGAATGACTAGATGACGACTTCGAAGTTATTCTTATGTCTGTTACATCTATTATCTCTTGCACATCTTTCAATATTTTAAAGATATCTGTCAAATTAAATGGTTCGCCTATTTCTGGCTTTACCTCGTTTAGTCTTAAAAATATCTCTTCTTTTGCTTCATTAAATACGGAGTTCTTATTTACATCCCGAGGACACAAGGCCGTAAATTCTACTCCTAAATTTATTATTGTGGCATCTAAAATGTCTAAACTATCATTAATCATCCTTATGGAATTCAGCCATGTCTTAAGATTTTGCTTAATAGACATAGAACAACGCTGCAATTTACTATTAGAATCTTCCCCTATAACGTAAAGATTCATGTTCCTACGAAAGTCGTCGTTGTCCCTGTAGGCCGCGGCTCTCTTTACAGAGCCAAAATTGGCCGGCATTGCATAAGTTGCTGATATATAGTCTTGCAGAGTGACGGCTCTCCCTTGCATGGCGAATGTCGCTGATGCTCTTCTTTTTATCTCTTCTGTTGTTGGTGTGGTAATATCTCCATTAATTGGAGAAGGGTTGGTCACCTCTATGTTTCCTAGTATATAATTTATTTTTGCAGTCTCTAATTCTTGTACATCCCTAAATTCTACCAAAGGAGAAACGACTGTTGTTATCGTGTTTGTACCTGTATTCGTGTTTTCGACTGTGTTTGTTCGATAAGTAACTGTCAAGTTTGTATTTACTGGGGTTACTCCGAATTTATCCGTTGTCATTAATTTACTTGGGTCAAAGCTCGTGTCGGAAACGTAATTTTTTCCGGCGATATCTAAAACTACCTCCGAAGGATCTGCTACCAAATTGTCCTTTAGTTCTGATTCCGATCCGTACCCGAACACAATATACACATCATCACCACTCCTCTCCACTACAAAACGCCTTGGAACAGGGTAAGGTTTCATTATAGCAGGCGCGGTGTGGTCCACATCATTCGAAATATTTGTTCTAGACATTATTGGCCTATAGACCGTGTTTTGACTTAAATAATCTACTTCAAAATATTCGTTCCCACCAGAATCCACAACTGATGTGACGTCTGATATATTCGATCCTGGAATCCGGAGCTTTAAAAATCTTTTATAATCTCCAACCTCTATGACTGTCTGATTCTCCTCTCCAGAAACAACGCGGCCAGTAGCCTTTACGATATAGTAAGTAACCTTTGAGCCATCTGCAGAAGTCTGATTCGCTACAATTTCTGAGTCGCTATTTAAGAACTCTATGTCATCTATTAGTGTAAAAACACTACCACCAGGTGTGGCGAAGGAAGTACCTCTTGATACTCTAGGCAAATATCTAGTGTCTGGTGCGACATTAACGTCATCTGCAGGTATCGGTAATAAAATTTCGACTTCCCCAATTGACGATCTGAATGGGTGATGCTTGTATCCCAATTGTTGAGCGTGACCAATAACATTATCGTATTCCAAGCTCGTATTTAAAAAAGATTCATTTGCATTGTAATCTAAGTAAAAAGACAAATTATCACCGACATACGCAACTAGGTCTGTCATTAAAGAACCGAATGAAGCTTCATTAAAATCTTTGTATGTATTTGGATAATATTTTTTTGCATAGTTTACCAGGTCTCTCTTTATTTTCTCAAAGTCTGTACTTGTGTAATCTACTGGAATAATTTTTTTAGGCATTGTTATTTTCTCGCTTGTAAAAATAATTAGTACTCTGTTCCATTATAAGCCGTTTTCTCATACTGTATCTCCCATGCTTAAAACCATGTATTCTGATATCTTCAAAGAGGGTATCCTATATTTAACAATTAATTTAATTTCATTCCTATCTACAAAACTCACACCGTTAGCATCTTTATCCAATAATTCAGATTCTATTTCTACGAATGGCATATATCTAGAAAATTGCTCTCTTATCGTTTTATGGATACTTAACAATTCTGGTGAAGGATAATTTGAAAACAAAAATCTTTTTATACCTACACCTATTTCTGGACGCCCTGGCCATTCACCGGGAGATGTCAGCAATAGAAATCTTACATTTTGTTTTACATTTTCCTGTAAGTCTCTAATCCCCCTATAGGCACCATCGACATCAGACAATTCGAGCGGGTATTTTGGTTGAAACATTATAATAAACCTCTTTACTAAATCTAAATAGTTGCTTGTATTTTATTCCTCGTCATCATCACAAACTTGTGGCGCAGTGCCTGCTCTCGCTTGTATCTGACAAGCTTGACTTCTATATTCTAAGTCTCTAGGTAGATGGCGCGTACTTAAAGCTAGGCCGCCCAACAGAGTTAATGGATGACCATAACGGCCGTGATTGCCAATTCTATATTTACTCCAACCTCTAAAGTCTCCTGTTCTGTTAAAATTATCATCTTCTAAACATGGAATTTGGAAAGCGTAGGATGCGTCTATCAATTGCCTTGGACCTCCTATAGCGTAAGAAATCATTTTATCAACAGAAATACCTAGATAAGAAAGGTCTCCAGTCGTCCAGAGCCTGGATAAACCTATGCCCAAATCAACTGGAAAACTAGGAAAGACAGGGGCATATTTCTTTTTACCCTTTTCCGTACCTTTTAATCCAAATTCAATTTTATCTTTTCCGCTTCGCATAGTCAGTGACTGTGTGCTCAAAAACGGAATCTCGCAAGCAAAATAGTGACTTTTCATTTCCTTGTACATTGGATCCATTTGGTCAGCGAGGCCTCGGAGTATAACAGCTGGAAAATATTTTATAAATTGCACTATCATTTCTTTTATCATTGTAAACCACTCGTCCGTGCCCGGTAAGGAAAAACAATCTAATTTTTCTCCGCCGGCGGGAAAGCTTGAATTCATAGCATTCATTATTTCAATATTATTAAATTTAGGTCCAAATACCTTTGGTGATCTTGAGTCAAAATCATTTCTTTCTGCCATTATTTTAAAAACTCCAGCAAGAGAAGACCTAGTGGAACTTAAGATGGATGGCATATCACTATACCCTGCCAGCATCGAAGTGCTATGTACCGTCAAT